>JAEEGH010022364.1_pt1 | contig 12970 bp, 8 predicted proteins | sample 9134181 | NCBI WGS metagenome assembly JAEEGH01 (sample SAMN16246544, study PRJNA631951) | gut metagenome | biome: gut microbiome; feature: rumen; material: DP-attached | host: Bos | place: Iran: Karaj | collected 2018-10 | reverse complement strand
CCGAGAGCACTACCTTCATGCCGCTCGCCGCAAACACGTCGGAGAACAGCGCCGCGCCCTCGATAAAGTCGCCGAGCATCGTCACCTCGTCAACGAACACATAGCGGTAGCCGAGCGATTCCAGCGACTTGAGGTCGTGATTGACATCGGCAAGCGAATGGCGCGAACTCAGCTGGACAAACGCCGTTTTCGCAAGCATCTCGGCGGGCATCTCTCCCATGAGCTGGCGGACAAGCGTCGTCTTGCCCGTACGGCGGAGGCCGTAGAGAATCAGCACACGGTCGTTGTTTTCGCCGTAAATGTAGTCGTGAAGGGCGACAAAACATTCGCGCCTTTTCCATTTCATCACGGGTTCAAAAAAGCGGGACAACTGCGGCCCCACCTTCACATCCGTCTTGAAACCGGGCGCCGCAGAATAAAAGGCGGCCGATTCCGCCACAATCCCTTGCGAAACGCCCCGCAAGGACGCCTTCTGCGCTCGCTCCGCCGCAATCTTCGCAGAAAGTTCCGCAAATTCATCGTCTTTTACACGACGGCTACGCTGCTTCCCGTTTTCCGTCCACTGATAATAAGCATAACGCTTGCCGTTGATCGTCTTGTATGTAATCCCGCCGATACCCATGACCGCCCCGCTTTTTAACTTAAATTTAACTTATTAAGTTAAAAAAGTCAAGGGGCTATCAAAAGCTCCAGCCGGGCGGCTGGCGAAATTTGATGGAGCATGGTTGGTAAACTAATCCTTGAGGCAACGGACAGAGAGCCCAGCATTCTTGCTAAAGCTATAGAGATCTGCAAGGGGGAGAGAGTAGTTCAAGTCCACGAGATACGATTTTTTTTCGTCTTCCTCAATAGCGCTCCAAAACATCGCACCGTTGCCATCAGCTGCAGTTTCTCCACTAATAAGTTTATACCCTACAGGTAGGGCGCAGAATCCGACACTATCTGTTCCATTACCATCTCCCCTATTACTGTAATTCCAACCTTTTTGGGACTTAAGGACCGAAGATGCCTTATAGCGTCCACCTAAATAGTCGATCAAGACCCTCCACTCCGTCGTATCGGGCAAATGCCAGCCTTCAGGACACACGTTCAAGGCCACATTCCATGCATAAAAGCGGCCCGCAAGCTCGCAATTCTTGGCGTCAAAGCCAAAGCACCAGCTATTTTTCTTCAAACTAGGCATCGCGGCAGTGTCAGCGTAATTCAAGTTTTCGGCCATCCAGGTTTGCTCTCCAATGTTTATAATCCTATAGGCATTGCCATCGCGAGCATCGATTATGCTGTCATATTTGATTTTTGGATTAAAATAGGCTTCCTTCGGCCAATCCCAATTAAAGGCAACCGAAGAACTTGACGACGACAAAGCTTCGCTCGATGAAGACTGAACTTCGCTCGATGAAGATGAAATGGGAGCATCTTCGCCCTTGATGCAACGGACGGAATAACCGTATACTGTAAGATTGCCAACCATAACAACGCTATCTTTATCATCTTCTAGATATACAATGAACATGCCACCACGGCCGCTTTTAGCCTCCGTAGAACTCCATAAGGCTGCTTCATAGCCTTCATAACCGAAACTGTCTCCGCTGATATGATGACCAACAGGCAACGCCGTAAAGCCATAAGCATCCGAACCACCTCCATGGTTGTTCCAGCCCTCCTGCGACTTGAGAATCTTGCCCGCCTTTGCCTGTCCTCCTACAAAATCGAACAGGGTCGTCCATTCCGTTGAATCAGGCACATGCCAGCCATCGGGACAAGCCGCCTTCGCCAAGGCCCATGTATAAAGACGCCCACCAACACCGCAATTCTTGGGGTCATTGAGATAGCACCAACTGTTTTCCTTCAAACTAGGCATAGCAGCAGAGTCAGCGTAATTCAGGTTTTCGGCCATCCATGTCTGGTTTCCAATTCGGACCGTCTTATAGACCTTGCCATCGCGAGCATCGACTATGCTGTCATATTTAATTTCAGGATTAAAGTAAGTCTCCTTCGGCAAACTCCAATCAAAGTCTCCGGAAAAAATAGATGTTGCGGAGTTGCTAGATGTTGCGCTGGAGGAGGACTTTGCGGAACTACTCGTCATGGCGGCCTCGGAGCCTCCATCTCCTTGCTTTTCGCTGGACGAAGACTTCGCAGAACTGCTGGACTTAACACTGCTACTGGACTTTGCAGAGCTGCTCGTCATGGCGGCCTCGGAGCCGCCATCTCCTTGCTTTTCGCTAGATGAAGACTCGTCGTCGCAGTCGTTGCAAATGGATGAGGACGAATCGTCGTCGGTGTCGCGCGGGGCAAAGCTGCTATCGTCGTCGCCACAGGCGGCAAAGAAAACTAACGCAAGACAAGGAACAATTTTATTCAATACCATATTTTCTCCTTTTCCCAAATATTCCTGTCAAATATAAAAACATCTTTTTTGCACCTTGTTCAAAGGGTTCTTTTATAATTTATTTTTACAAAGAATTTGACATATTCCACCTGGGACTAAACAAAAGAGGGTTTCCTCAAATCGTTTTTGTATCTTTGCTCTCATGATGAACTCCGTGTCTAAAAGATTTACCCGTGTAGCCGATTTCCGCGGCCGTCTCGCACAACTGAGTGCGAGCCTGTTTACGCTGTTCTTTATCGCGTCTTGTGCCGGAAACGGCGACCCGTTGACCAACCCGGAACCAAAGGCAGATGGAAGCGACGCCCCCGCCACCGCGGCGCAGAACTACTACGACTATAGCGAAGCCCCGGCGACAAGCGCGAAGGCAAGCAAGCAGAGCATGCCCGAAGGCACCATCGGGAACAACGGATTCAGTTTCAAGTTCCCGGGCGGCGACTGGACGATGATTGGCGGCGAGGACGGGGCACCCTACGAGTTCTACAACGCGACAACAGGCCGCAGGGCGGTGCTGCGCGAGGTTGCGCTCGACGAGGGCGAACCGATGAACCTGATGGACCGCGCCCAGATGGAAATGCAGAGCCTGGAGGCTAGCGGCAAGAAGGCGACCTTCAGCGAGCTCAATCCCGAAGAGGCGTTCGGTACCACCGGCGCGTTCTTCGACATCGCGGGTAAGCGCTACGAGACCCCATACGAGGCATGCGGAATGGTTACCGGCAACGGGAGCAGTGTCTATACCCTCACGCTCGCGGCAACCGACAACGTGCCCGCAAAAGGTGCCCTGAAAGAGGAATGGCAGGAATTCTTCAAGGGATTCACGCTCAAGGAAATCTCCGTGGAGCAGGGTCCGGAACTTTCGCCCGAACGCATCCAGAGCCACTCCTCCGCAGCGCTCGGCTACACCTGGAGCACGAAGGACACGCTTTGGCACTTCTGGAACGGCATCGCCAAGCAGAACAACGACCCGGACCTGGTACTCACGGACAAGTCCGAGGAAATCTCGCTATTCGTATATGGCGCCATACTCCCGCCCGACGTTATTAACCAGCAGGATATGTTCAAGGTGCTCCTCACCCGCCTGGGTGTCGACCCGAACAACAAGACCCTCGATGCGCGCCGCGTGAAGGTCGGCGACCGCTACGCCCAGGAATTCACCCTCACCCATATGGTCGGCAAGTTCGACTTCGCCTACAAGGGACGGTTCTTCTACGAGAACGGCCGCGGAATCCTGATTGCCGTCTGGACGCAGGGCGCAACGCAGAAGAAATACGCGAAGGCAATCGACAACGCGGTTGAAGGCCTAAAGACCGGAGCCGTGCCCGAAATCAAGAACGACAAGAAGCAGAACAAGTTCAACGCCGCCGTCATGAACCAGGTGGGCATCCTCCGCCTGGTAGAGGACCAGCCGCTCGTGGCCCTCAGCTACTTCGAGCGCGCGAACAAGATGGACCCGGACGAGCCACTCTACCTCGTGAACTGCGGGTTCATCTACCAGATGAAGGAACTCTACGGCCCGGGCATCGCCTATTTCACAAGCCAGATGCCTCTCGTGCGCAAGAACGGCAAGCTTCTCTCTATTTTGGGCGAAATGTACGAGGTGTTGTTCGACTACAGCCACGCCCGCGAATGTGCGGAAGCGGCCCTGCAGTTCACGCCGAACAACCCCGAATACGTGATTAACCTGAGCGACGCCCTCTGGGGCCTCGGACAGCGTCACCAGTCCCTCGTGGTGGTACAGCGCCTCTACGACACGCAGCCAAGCAGCCGCCTGGGCGTGTACCTCGCGAAGACCTATATGGGCCTTGACCAGTACGCCGAGGCGGTAGAGATTTTGTATGGGGTACGAGGCCGGTTCGGAATGAGCAAGGACCTGGGCGAAACCCTCATGGACGCGCTCGTATTCCTGGGACGCTACGAGGAAGCCCGCGCCATCAGCGAAGAGACGCTCCTGAAAGACAAGAACGACTACAAGCTATGGACCATGCACGGCAAGATCCTGTTCTACAGCCACAACTACCGCGAAGCAGAAAAGGCACTCACCAAGGCACTCTCGCTCAAGCCGGATAACGAAGACGCGAAGAGTTACCTGAGCGCCACCAAGGCATTCCTCGGGAAGGCCGACAACCGCACGCTACAGAAGCCCATCACTCCAGTGGAAGAACGTACTGCGAACCTCAAGAGCCTCCTCAGCACAAAGGCCAAGCAGGAAGCCGTCGAGGGCGACTTCCCCGCCGTGGTCCACTACCGCAAGGAATGCCTGAAGGCCGAAAAGAACCAGCCGTGGAGCCGCAGCGAGGAAATGCTCATGGAAGTCCTCGACGTGCGTGGCGCCGCCATCTACCGTGAATTCACCTTTGACTTCTTGCCGGGCTACGACCGCATATTCCTCAACGCGCTCGAAGTCTACGACAGCAACTGGAACCTGAAGCAGAAAGCCAGTTTGAACGGCGCCTACATCACTTACGCGACCGAAATCGGCGGCAAGAACGAAAGCCAGATGGCGCATTTCCCGCTCTCGGAACTCGCGCCTGGCGACTTTATCTACCTGCAGTTCAGCCGCACCGCCATCGAGGCGAAGGGCATGATTCCCTACACCGACTTCGTGAGCAGCAAGGACGTACCCGTGGGCCAGTCCATCTTCCGCGTGTACGCCGACACAAACGCGTTCACCACCGAAGAATACGGACCGCTCGAGCGCGAGAACATCAAGGGCGGACGTGAATGGAAAATCGAGAGCCCGGTCGTGACGCGCAAGGAACTCTACATGCCCGTGTATCGCGACTTCGGTGCAGGCCTGATGCTTACCGGAAAGCAGCAGTGGAAGGACGTAGGCGAAGACTACGAAAGCCTCATCAAGCACCAGTTCAAGCAGGCCGTGAGCGTGCGCGAGAAGGCATTCGAAGTGAAGGGCAACAAGATTGGTAACGACGCGGTCAAGGCACTCGCGAACTTCGTGCGCCACGACATCCGTTACCGCGACATTCGATTCGGCGGGCATAGCCTTATCCCGCAGACCGCCGAAGTGACGCTCAAGGAGCGGCGCGGCGACTGCAAGGACATGGCGCTCCTGCTCAAGGAAATGCTCGCGACCATCGGCGTCAAGAGCTACCTTACCGCCATCCACCTCACGGAAGAAGGCTTCTCGCAGTTGCCGACCATCCAGCAGTTCAACCACATGATCCTCTACGTACCCAAGCAGGACCGCATCAACGAAATGTGGATTGACGCGACCGACAAGACGGGCAACGACCGCCCTGTACCGCTCGACATGGAAGGCAAGGTGGCCCTCATCATCGACGGCGAGAATAGCCGCGTGACGCAGACGCCTATCCTCGAGGACAACCAGGAACACAAGATTTCTATTGACCACAGGCTCTTTATCGGGCGCGATGGCGTGAGCGAATTCCGCGATTCCGTGACGCTGCAGGGCAAGTTCGCCTCCGCAATCCGCAACAAGTTCTATGGCCGCGAAGTCAAGGAACAGGAAAAGCTGATGGAAGACTTCATGTCGCAGGGTATCCCGGACGTGAACATCTCCAAGGTCGAAATCAAGAACCTCGACGAGTTCAACAAGCCTCTCGTTCTCGTGACCACCTACGGCTCCAAGAGTTATTTTGGGCAGGGCGGCGAAATGAAGGGACGTTTCCCCAACGTATGGGAAAGGAGCCTCTTCAAGCTCCCGAAGGTAGCAAAGCGCCATCACCCCATCCGCATGCCGCACGAGACTCAGTTCCACTACAGTTTATTCGTGAAGGCTGCCGACGGGCGTGAAGTGAACGTTACCGGAGTGAAGCCGTTCACGCGCGAAGTGGACTACGTGAGTTATGAGAAGGGCGTAACCGAAGGGACGCAATCGTCCATCAACTGGACCACGTTCGCGCTGTATGCCGACCCGAGCGAATACAACAAGATCCGCGAGGAATGGGACTACCTGCTGAGCGAAACAAGCCCGATGGTGATTGTGAAATAGTCAGTAGTCATTCTCGTCCAAGACGTGCGCAGCACGACTGAGACGAGAATCCATACATCTTAAACAAGTACTTGTGCTGAACTGTATGGATTCCACCTTGGTGGCCATGCGCACTAAGCAACAAGTTGCTAAGTGCTGTCCGCCCGGACGCAAGGCGTCCAGGATGACAGACAATTAGGAGGGGTAATAGACGGTCAGCACGTCGGGGCCGAGCATTGCCGACTCGCGGGCAACGGCACCCGAGGGGACACCGGGGAAAGCAACCGGAGTAAGCGCTGGCTTGCCTTCCCCGCCTTCAAGGACATCCTCGACACGCGGGTCCGTGGAATGCCACAAGTCCAGGCAATTCCAGAGGGGGCGATCCGCAGGCAAATCGCCGGCAGGATTTTCAAAAAGGAGATGCGCGAGGGTTGCGCCGGGTTCAACCATCAGGCGGTGCATTCCCCGGCGGGAAAGATCCGCAAGCATCTCGCGCCAGCAGGAGCTGAACGTTCCGGCGGTTAGCCGTATGGTTTCGACATGCGGGAGCGATGCGAGCGCGGGCTGGTCCACAAGGGAAAATACGAGTGCATTTTTAGCGGCGCAATCCGCGGCACTTTTGTCCGCGACTTCAGTCGCACCTTCCTGCGGTTTAAAAAACTTCAATCCATGCGCTTCTTCAGGCGTAAGCACGCGGTGCCCCGCCCAGAGGACCTTCACAGGATTGTTCCCGCGGGCATACCGCACGTCGAGCGAGGGATTGTCCGCAAGGAGCGTCCCCGCACCCACGAGAACCGCATCGCTCATCGCCCGCAGTTCATGGTTCCAGCAGTTCGCGCCCTGGCCCGTAATGCGGAGCGGTGCATGCGAGCCGTCGGGCCGCGCAACACCCATGCATCCCGATTCCGAAACGGCGCACTTCACTTCGACAAACGTCGCCTTGTTGCGCACGAAATAATCGTAGGCTTCGAAATAGCGTTCTATTTCAGCAAAGACGCTCCGGCCCTCGATTTCGAGTTCCGACTGCGGGCGCATCCCGACACCCGCGCGAGGCATAGGATTGCCGGCAGTTCGTCCGGAAGCATCGTACCCGAAGACGCGGCAACCGCTACCGCAATCGCCATCATCCGCCTCCTCGAAGGAAGCGGCTATGCAGGCCTCGATACCCTCGAAAACGCGGACTCCCGCCTCCTCGAGAATCTTGCGGCTGTTCCCGCGCACCACCGGATTCGGGTCCGCATGCGCGAAATAAACTTCCTTGATACCCGCATCGACGATTGCCTTGGTGCAGGGGGGCGTGCGGCCATAGTGGCAGCAGGGCTCGAGCGTTACATAGATGGCCGCGCCGCGGGCGCACTCGCCCGCGTCACGCAGCGCCATCACTTCGGCATGGGCACTCCCGGGGCGCTGCGTACGCCCCTTCCCCACGATAATCCCGTCCTTGACGACAACAGCCCCCACAGCCGGGTTCGGCCGGCTTATTCCTATCGAAAGGAACGATTCTTCTAATGCGAGCTGTAGGTAGTTCACTAGTTCTTCGGGAAGGCCATGAAGCCGCCGACCACGTTGAACACGCGCTCGTACCCGTTCTGGATAAGGAAGTTCGAAACCGCCATACTGCGCTTGCCGCTACGGCAGAAGATGAGCAGGTCCTTGTCCTTCGGGAATTCACCAAGGCGCTGTTCAGCTTCCTGGAGCGGAATGTTGATGGAACCCGGGGCCGTACCTTCGGCAACCTCACCCGGAGTACGCACGTCAATAAGCACGCCACCGGCCTTCTGCATTTCGAGAGCCTTCGGCCAGTCGATGTTCGTAATCTGCGCCTTCGGGGCTTCCGGAGCCGGAGCAGGTTCTGCAGCCTTAGCCTGTGCGGGTGCTGCCGGGGCAGCCTTTGCCGGGGCCTCCACCTTCTTTTCTGCCTTGGCCTCGTTACATGCGCAGAGCATGAACGCAGAACAAATCACCAAACCGATCAACTTCTTCATGTTGTAACTCCTATTTGTTATTAAACCGTTTCAACATCCTCGCCAAAGTCGCCCTTGTCAAGAACCATATAGACACCGAGCACGGAATGCAACACATTGTCCTTCGACTTCAAAGGCACCGCATTGAACATGAGCAGGGTGTTTTCCTTCATGAACCCGCCCTTCCACGAGATGCTCCTCCCGGTATCGAACACCTCCGAGAGCGTCTTCGACATATACGGCAGAATCCTGCTCGTCACGACCGCGTCGAGGTTCTTACCCTCAATCTCCTTGGGGTTCAGTATCTGGAAGTCCGTCGCAAAAGCCTGGTTGCATCCCTGGATGGTAAAGTTCCTGTCAACCCAGAGCACGCGCACATCCGGGAACGAGAGCGCGGCTGAAAGCATGGCCTCCTTGTCGTCCTCACCCGAAACCGGATTGTCGAGCACCATGTCCATCCTACGCGCAGAACCCTGCAGCACAAGACGGTTGTCCTCGTCATTCACGAGCCTGCAGCGGAAGCAGTACCAGACCATCGTCTTGTCGGCACCATACAGGCGCACCTTGATAGTCTCGAACGGATCGCCCCTCGAACCGTAGGAATGGAAATCCTTCACGCGCTCGTTCACAATCGAATCGAGCAGGTTGTAGTCGGATTCCGGCATCATCTTGCGGATGTCCACATAGCCCGTCGACTGCGGGATAACACGGTGCTCCTCGTCCATCAGTGGCGTAAGGAGCCTGAACCGGCGTTCATCGACCTCGAAATTCCAGAGGAAGTCGCCCGTATTCTGCAAGAGGTTATCGAGCCGCACCTGAATGCGCTCGCGCTCCTTGCGGTTCTCGTTTTCACGGGTAAAGTTTCTGATAAAGCAAATGTAGTGGAATTCCTGTACCGAAACATACTCCAGCACGGTCTTCATCTCGTACCACTGCACGCGACTCTGGTCAGTATTCGATGTGGTCGGGTCAAGTTCCACCGAAAACACGAACGACATGTTCTGGTGCTTTTCCACCTCGTCAAAGTAGAGCCTCATTCGGGCCCAGTCCTTCGAGTGCAGCAGGTCCTGGAAAATGCTCCCGGAAGAAAGCCTGCCAAAAAGCGGGTCGGAGATGTACATCGGCAACCCGTAGAGGAACTCGAGCCTACGCGAAAATACGACAATAAACTCGTTCACGTTGCCCGTGAACTTGTCATAGAGCTTTTGCCTGTTCACGTTCTCGCGAAGCAGGAATATGAAGATAATACACGCCACCAGGAGGATGACGCTCACGAAGGCGAGAACGATTAGCCAGTTCACACCGAGATTTGCCGCAGGAATCGTAGGATCCATACCTACAAGATAAACAAAATAACGTGCAGAGAACACCTCATGGCGAAATTCCGCTCACTTTTTGAACGATTTGGAAGCCCAGAAGCCATTATATGCCGGCAGAGCCCCGCCCGTACCGTGCCTTGCACCAAGTTCATAGCCGGAAAGACCGAGCGAGACCCCGAACGTAAGCGCGAATCCCGGGAACCCGTAGGAGGTTTCTATACTCCCCCATGTAAAGCGAAGGCTTGTCCCGACGGTAACGGTCTGCATGTCCGTCCCGAGATAAGCGGTAAAGGCCCGAGACGCACCCCAGAACACGCCTGCCCGGGGATACTCCCGCAACTCGTCGGTAAAGGCAGACCACCAGGCGGCAAGCGTGAACGACTTGAGTTGCGCGGATAGCCCGAACTTGAGCCTGTAGCGGAGCCAGGCATCGTCACCCGGAACCCACTGCGTTATACCGCCAAACCCGAGGCCTGCCACAAGGAACCAACGGGAGAACGACGCCTCGAGCGAGGCGCCCGACTCGCGGAACAGGGAATCGAGCGCGTAGTAGCCGTAGAGAAACGCGACTCGGTAATGCGGGTTGCCCCATTCCCCCGCAGCGGAGAGCACCCATTCGTCGGGAGCATCCGAGCGCATGTACCCCGAGATGCCGAACGCGGGAACGGACTTGCGCGCAGGAGTGGAGTTCCAGCCCGGGAGACCCTCGGGAGCGCAACCGAAGTCGCCGACAAAGGCGACAGGAGCATCGAAGCAGAAGGCCTGCGAGAAGGTTCCCGCGAGAAGAAGAGTAGCGGCCAAGCGGCGCAGTTTAAGACAAGGCTTTAAACATTGCAGAGCTAAACGGCGCGATTTTATAAACAAGCTTAAACGGCGCACGATTCCAGATAAACTAAGGACGCAGTACAATTCCCACCACCTTTTCGTAATCGCCCTGCCTCGCCGCCACGTAGTTCACGCCGCGGCTCCCCAGACGCTGCACGGGTACATCCATCCACTGCGGGGAACTCGCCTGCGCGACGGCGTTCCACACTTCCCTGCTGGCCGAATCGAGCAGGCGCACCTGCACCTCGCCCTCCCCCTCGACACGTACCCGCAGGGGCACGCCCCTTGCGCGTACGACCCTACTGGAAAGCGTAACCGAGAAGGGGACCTCCGTCTTGTCGCCCGCCTTGCGCACAAACCCGGGACTATTTTCCGACGAACCCGTAAGCGGGCTAAAACCCGCGGGGCAAACCGCAGTCCCCTTATCCCAAACTACCGAGTCGATGACCTGCCCTCCGTAACACAGGGCGAGCGACCCGCCGGTGTTGTTCAGGTACCCGAGCGCCACCTGCACTATCCGCACGTCGGGGAACCCGACCTGCGTGCGCAACTCGAGCGAATCCCGGGTCAGGAGAACCGCCTGCAGGGGCAAGATACTATCCCCGCTCCCGCCCAGAGCGCCGCCCCTGCCGCAGAGGCACACCTGCGACAGCGGCACCGCCACCCGGGACGCGTTGAATACCTCCACCCACTCCGGCACAGGCTCCTGCGGGCAGTGGTGCACCTCCGAAATCACGAGCGGGGACTTTCCCGGTACCACGAGAAGCGTATCGATTTCATTGTTCAGCGGGTACTCGTCCTCCGGGAGCAACAGCCGCAGGTGCACGCTCCCGCGGGAGGCAATCTCGAAATCGAAATTGCCCGAAACCGCAAGCGTATCGCTGGCCTCCGTCCCCGCGGAGAGGTCCTGCCACCCGACATAAACTCGGGTGCTGTCGCAGCCCTCGAGTTGCCCATCCACACGGAAGTTCACGACCTCCGTGGACGTCTCCTCGGGCACAACCCTCAGGATGCCAACCCCACAATCCGCTATCCCCAGCTCGTACCCGGCGTTCGCGAAACCTGGCGTGGCGGCAGTAAACTCCCAGTCGTCGGTCTCGCTCCGCCGCTGGTACGCCTTCCCCGCCTTCGAGGCCGGCACCAGCACGGAATCCGTGCACGTGCCCGCCTCTAGCCGCCATATACTTTCACGTGAGTTCGGGAGCGACTCCTTGAAAACCGCGCAGGCGACATTCTCCCGCACGGGGCAAAATGCGCTGTCGTGTACCAGCACCAGGCGGTTCCCCTCCGGGTACGGCACCCGGACAGCCGCCTTCCCGTCCATGAGCAGCGTTAACGTGTCCGCCCGGAACGTAGCATCCAGGCGCACCTCGACAAACTCCCCGTCCTGGTCAGGCACGTCCGTCGGGTCCGGAAACACCTCCACGAGCAATGGGCATGCGGGAATGGTTACCGCAAGCCAGGGCAATAATTTCATGTAGTCCCCCGAAGGGGTTTATCCCGCCCGCCGTCCCGAAGGAACGCCACCTAACTGGAGCAAGCCAGGATATCAGTCGACCGAGTAGTCGCCTGGGAGAATATAGGCAACGGGGTTTACAGGACGGTCGCCGACCCAGACCTCGTAGTGGAGGTGCGAGCCGGTAGACATGCCGGTAGAACCCATATAGCCGATGATCTCGTAGCGGTGGACCAGCTGTCCAGGCTTGACGAGGAGCATCTGCATGTGACCATAACGGGTACGAATCCCGTTTCCGTGGCTTATCGCCACAAAGTTACCGAACGACGGATTGTACATGGCGTTTTCCACCACGCCGTCCGCCGTCGCAAAAATCGGGGTCCAGCGCTCGTTCGCAATATCCACACCCTGGTGCATGCGGCCGACTTCGCCGGTTACCGGGTGGACGCGCGGGCCGAACCCGGAACCGAGCCTGCCTCGCGTGGGAGCGATAGAAGGTATATAACGCCAGCGGGACTGCTGCTGCCCCACGTATTCGGAGAGCGAGGAGAACGCGGCGTTGTTCATGTCGAGCTTGTTCTGGATACGCGCGGCATTCTCGCGGAGGAGCGCCATGCGTTCAAATACCGGGGATGTACCACGCACCAGGAGCGACTCGGGGCCGATAAAGCCACCGGTACCCAGTTCACGTGCCTGCGCGTCGGGCGGCGTAAGCGCGAACTTGGAATGCACACGCTGCTCGTCCTTGAAAAATACACCGGATGTCCCGTCCAGGTAGTCAAGCGTGCCCTCGATCTGCACCATCTGGCGGTCAAGGTACTGGCGCGACTTGATGACATGCTTCAGCACGGCATCGTGCACGAAGGTGGCAGAGAACTGGACTATCAGGAGGAGGAGGCCAACGATGACGAAGGCGCGGACCGCCCAGTGACCGCGGAAAAGGAATTCCGGCAAGTTGAGGGTCACCGACTTCGATGAATTCTGGTAATGGATGTTGGCCTTTACGAATTTCACGGGCAAGAAGATAGAAAAACACCCCTAAAAAGAAAAGTAAAAACCTCTATTATA
>JAEEGH010022363.1_pt1 | contig 12970 bp, 6 predicted proteins | sample 9134181 | NCBI WGS metagenome assembly JAEEGH01 (sample SAMN16246544, study PRJNA631951) | gut metagenome | biome: gut microbiome; feature: rumen; material: DP-attached | host: Bos | place: Iran: Karaj | collected 2018-10 | reverse complement strand
ATCTCTATGAACGAAACGGCGATAAGCTGATCATCGCAAGCTCTGTCAGATAGCAGCCGGCGTGGAGTTCGTGATGAACGGCGCAAATCATCAGATGAACGCGGTCTCGACCTTCCCGTTCTTCACCCCGGAGGGCCGGGATATGGAGCCGCCCGCGAAAGAGGAGCTGAGATACCGTGATCGGCAACGACGTCCGGATCGGGCAGAACGCGGTCATTCTTCCCAGAGTCCATATCGGCGACGGCGCGATCATAGGCGCAAGCAGCGTTGTCGGAAAGAACGTGGATCCGTATACTGTCGCGGCAGGCAATCCCGCGAAGATAATACGGAAGCGCTTTGACGATGAGCTGATCGAACTGCTGCTTCGTTTCAGATGGCGGGACAAAAGCGCTGATGAGATAAACGAGCTTATCCCTGTTCTGACCTGCAGCGATCTGGATAAGGTAAGGAAGGAATTGAAGGCAAGAGAGCACCCGGCGAACGAATAGCTCTCTTTTCGGTAAAAATATGTGAAGGGAGACGATACCATGGCAAAGTACGGCGCGGGGGTACACTCGGTTTACGATATGCCCCATGACGGCGAAATCGTCCGTCACGGTCTCGAACCGGGCAGGACGGTCACGGAGGCCCGGCGCGAGACGGCGGTGATACGTGACGTGGACGTGATCGTCGTCGGCGGCGGCCCCGGCGGCGTGGCTGCGGCCGTGACCGCCGCGAGGAACGGCGCAAGGACGGTCCTGCTGGAGCGCTACGGACATCTGGGCGGCATGGCCACCGGCGGTCTGGTAAACATCATTCCCAATCTGTCGGACATATCCGGCCGACAGTGGCTGGGCGGCTTTTGTCAGGAGTTTATCGACAGGATGGCCGCAAGGGGAGCGGCGGATTTTCCGCCGAAAGAAAAGTGGGGCTCCGACGACGCGGCTCTTGTCGAAAAGTACTCCGGGGCCGGCATGGGACATTTCTATATCCGGGAGAACGGCGAGGGAAAGAAGATCAGCCTGTATACCGCGGTGATCGACCCGGAGGTGGGAAAAGACGAGCTGGCGCGCATGGCGGAGGAAGCAGGGGCGGAATTGCTGCTGCACACCTGGGCTGTCGCGCCGATCATCGAGGGCAATACCGTCCGCGGCGTGCTGACCGAAAGCAAGGCGGGACGGCAGGCCCTGCTCGGCAAGGCGGTGATCGACGCCACCGGCGACGGAGACCTGCTGATGAACACGCCCACCGAGACGGTGGATCACATGCGCCCCGGCTCGCGGATAGCCCAGTTCGGCTTCGTCTACTGGATCTGCGGCGTGGACCTCGAGGCTTACGACGCTTTCGCCGAAGCTCACGGCGACGAACTGAACACGATCCGGGAAAAGATAATGGCAGAGGGAGGCCTTCCGTTCTTCTGCCGCGGGCTGCTGGAGCACCAGCGGGGCGTGGTCTGGGTCCACCGCCTCATCGGCTCGCTGCACCAGACCGAACCGGAGGAAATGACGTACATAGACTCTTCCGCGCGTCACACCGCCGTGCGCACCTGGGAGCTTTTCAAAAAGTATATGCCCGGGTTCCGCAACAGCTTTATCATGCTCTCCGCGCCGCAGCTCGGCACGTCGGGCGGACGGCGCATAGTGGGAGAATACTATCTCACGGAGGAGGATATGGACCGGGACGAGCCGTATCCGGACACGATAGCGATATTCCCGGACAACGATCGGGGCGCCGCGTCTCTGCTGCATCCGAAGACCTTTATCCCTTATCGCGCGCTCCTGCCGAAGGACGTCGAGGGGCTCCTCGTGGCCTGCCGGGCGTTTTCGGCCGATCACGAGTTCAGCGAGTTTTTCAATCTGATACCGCACTGCATGTGCTTCGGCCAGGCTGCCGGAGCAGCGGCGGCTATCGCCGTGCGCAAGGGCACGGGTCTGAAAGAGGTACCTTACGGCGAGCTGAGGGAGGCCCTTCTCGCGGGAGGCGCGATCCTGCCGGAATGACGCCGCACTTACTATAGCAGACGGAACCTATACGAACCCGGTTTTGACGGGCAGCTTTCCGCCTGCACTTCGTTAAAATACTCGACCATCCACAGAGGATGCTCTGCGTTTTTGCCTCGCGCAGACGCAAATCTGCTCCGGCAAAACTCCTTCGGACTTCAAACGGATGATATTTCAGGCGATTTTCAGCTCGACGATCGCAGGCGGGCTCGCGCCCGTCAAGATCGGAGGGGAGAAAAGCGCCGAAAGAGCGCCGCTTGAAGCGGGTTCTTATAGGTTCCGTCTGCTATACCGTTTATTGCGGTGTCGAAGGACGGCAGTATATCTGCCGGACTGTCCGGAGGATGAGATTATATGAAAAACAAGCGCTTGAGGAGTCTGATCCTGCTGCTCCTGGCCGTGCTGACGGCCTTTGCGGCGGCGCCGCCCGCGCGCAGATCGCCGCGCTCATGCAGCGGTTCTGCGACATGATCACGGAATAAAAAAGAATATCGCCCCGCGGTCAAGACAGGCGGGGCGGGGATCGGCTCCGGGACGGCTTTGAACGGCCGCCCCGGAGCTTCGCTTTGCCCGGCGCGTATCCGTCCGCGCACTTTTTTATTGCGCGGGGAGACTTTACAAAATCGGATTTTTACACTATTATAAAAAGAAACATGAAGATTATAAAGCTACTTGGCTGAGGAGCAGATAACTTGAACAGGCTGATGACGTACGGAAAGAGAATACGGAAAGACCGCCGCGGTTTTACGATTGCCGAGGCGCTGATCGCCGTAGGCATTCTGGTCATACTGCTGGCGCTGCTTATACCGAACCTTGTCAGGATACGGAAGGAGCTGCGTCAGAAGGAGCTGGACGCGAAGGCGGAGCTTATCTATATCGCCGCGCAGAACGAGCTTGTAAAGCTGCGCTCCGAGGGCAGCGCGGACGTTTATTACGAAAACGACAATTACGTCTACGGGACGCCGAGCCACGGCGATTGGGACCCGGAGAAAAAACTATATTACATAACGTCGGAGGATGAGCTCTGGAAGAGGATCTTCAAAGACGTGCTGGACGACGGTACCGGGCAGGGCTTCTGGGTCGTGGAATACGACAGAGAGTCCGGCACGGTATATTCTGTTTTTTACAGCGAGAAGGACGACTTTATCGGACGGTATGAAGATCCGGGAACGTGGGGCGCCCTGAACGCCCTGCGCAGCCGCCGCGACCGCCTGAACGACGGCGCGAGGATCGGCTATTATCACGGCGGCGCGGAAGAAAGCAGCGCCGGCGATACCTTCACGCTCCGCCCGACCATCACGGTAAACAACGGCGAGCGGCTCAGCGCCTATCTGCAGTGCACCGCGCAAAATCCCGGAGACAGCCTTACCTTCAAGCTGACCATCCGCGACGAATTCGACCACGTCTGCGAGCTCTCGTCCGCCGACGGCACTTTGCCGGCGCTGTCGCAGAGCGGCACCAGCTTTTACTGCGACCTTACGCTGGACGACCTGCGCAGCCCCGCGCGGCGCTTCAACGCCCTTTTCGGCAGCGAGAGCAGCCTCATGCCCGACCGGCGCCTCACGCCCGGCAGCAGGCTCACGCTCACGCTGGAGGTGCACAGCCCCAGCAAGCTGGTAAACGACGGCAGCTACGGCCCGGTGAAGGTCAACAGCCTGTTCGGCGACGATACGGACAGCGCCGCCGGCCGCGCGGTGATCGAATGCGGACGGCATCTGCAGAACCTGGACGAGTCCTCCGGCGTAGGGACCCTGATCACCTCGGCGGAGCAGACCCGGGACATAGACCTGAAAACAAACACCGGCACGGGCAGCTGGATGGGCGCTTACGGCGACTTTTATTTCAACGGTCACGCGGGCAGCCGGCCCAACTTCAAGCCCATCCGGAACGACGCGCTTGCGGAGTATGACGGAGACGGCAGGCGCATAGCCGGCCTGCGCGCCTCCGCGGAGCGGGACGCCGGCCTGTTCGGGGTTTTCGGCGGAAAGCTTAAGGACATCCGCATGACGGACTGTACCGTCAGCGGCGAAAACGCGGGAGCGCTGGCCGGTATGATATCCGGCCCGGCCTCGCAGATAGAAAACTGCCGCGTCTATCTCGAGCGCGCCGACTTCCTGGGCAAAACGGAGTCGACGGTGTGGATATCGGGCGGCAGCGCCGCGGGAGGTCTCGTGGGCGCGGTCAACTGCGCGATGCTGTCGGTGGACGGCAGCTTTGCCGCGACGGTGATATCGGCGGGGGAGAGCGGAGCGGTCAGCATGGCGGGAGGCCTCATAGGCTCCGTGGAAAGCGGCACGCTCGACCTTATGAATTCTTATGCCGACTGCTACATCACCGCGCGCCGGACCGGCGGCCTTGTGGGAGGCGGCGCGGTCGACCTTATCGAGAACTGTTATTCCGCCGGCTTCCAGAACGGAGCGCAGGCGGCCGGCTTCGTGCCCGACGCCGCCGCGGGCATACGGAACTCCTATACCGTATGCCTGCTCAACGAGCGCGACGGGGCGCAGACGTGGGCGATCGCGAAAAACGCCGGATATTTCAGCAACGTCTATTATCTCTCCGAGGGCAGCGCCGACGCCGGGATCGGAGAGGAGATCGGCACGCGGGACAGCGCGGGACTGCAGGCGGCGATGGGCAGCGCCTTCCAGACGGACACGGGCGATACCCTGGCATACAATCTGCGCGATCAGGGTCTGACGACCTATCCCTATCCGAGGCTGACCGTCTCCCGCCACTACGGCGACTGGCAGGCGAGCTTCCAGGCCGGGGCGCTGGTCTATTACGAAAAGTACAGGAACGCCGACCGGACCTACGGCTTCTACGGAGCCAACGTCAAATCCACGCTTACGGAGTCCGGCAGCGTGGTGGGCGACGGCTACGGCTTCGTATTCCGCGCCGACGGCAGCCCGATACCCGCCTCCGTCACGGTAACGCCCGAGGACGGCGAGGCATACGAGCTGTCTACTGCCCGGCGCCTTGCGGTAGTCGATCCGGAGACCGGGACGCGGTTTTATATAGTGCCGCTGCCAAAGGAGAGCGTGAACGCTCCGCCGACGGCGCGGATGGCGGAAAAGTTCTACGGCAGGATAAGCGCGTCGGTAAGCGGCAAGACCGAGGTATACGCCTTCAACCCGCATTTCGCCAAAACGGTCATCACGATGCAGAACATATCAGCGGACGTTCCCGCCGTGGAGCAGGTGCTGATACGCACGCCGCGGCATCTGAAAAACCTGAGCTCATATTACGACGGTTATTATTCAGCGGTCACGGCCTCCGCCGTGTTCCGGCAGGAGCGCAATATGAGCTACGGCAGCTATGACTGGGCCGGTTTCTCCGAGTGGAGCGAGAGAGTATACAGCCAGCTGCCCATAGGCAGATCGGCCGCTTCGCCCTTTATCGCGGAGTATGACGGCGGCTGCTATACGATAAGCGACGTGAGCTTCATAACGGACGACGGAGATTACGTGGGCATGTTCGGCTGCAATGGCGGCATACTGCGAAATATCGTCCTGGCGACCGACTACGATCCCGCGGAGAGCGTGCACTTCTTCGTGCAGCGCACGACGGATATGAAGCCCAACGTGCCCGTATATATGGGCGTGCTCGCCGGCCGCAGCGACGGCACGATAGACAACTGCGCCGTCGCCGGATATTACATCTCCGGCAGCGACGGCACGCTGCACGCCTACGAAAACTGCACGCTCTACATCGGCGGCCTCGTCGGCGGAAACAGCGGAGTTATCGAAAACTGCGCGGCGGACTGCCCGGAGATCCGCCTGTCCAGCGTTTTTGCCAACGTCAGCATGGGAGGCTTTGCCGGGCTGAACATGCAAAGCGGCAGCATTCAGAATTCTTATGCCCTCGGTTTCCTCAAGGTGACCGATTCCCGCGGCGGCTCGGTGCACGTGGCAGGCTTCGCCGGAAACAACGGCGGACAGGCCGACAGCTGTTACTGCGCCACCGCGATAGAAGTGAGCGGTCTGACCTCCACGGCTCACGGCTTCGCCCCGACGGGCGGCCTCGTGACCAACTGCTTTTATCTGAATAACGGAACGTATTCCTACGTCGGCGCGCTCCGCAGCTTTACCACGCCCGCAAAGGACGCCTCCGGCAAGGCTCTGTCCTCCGGCGAGCAGCTTCTCTACGGCGAGCTTCAGAGCCGGAGAAGCTCCGGAGCCGCGACGTGGAGGAATTCCCGCAGCCATCCCAACACCCCCGGCGGCAATACGGCGGTATATCCCTTCCGCGCCGTGGTGCGCGACCGCAATAACCTGCCGGTCCACTACGGCGACTGGCCGACCATGCCCCGGCTCGGCGCCTTCGGCCTGTTCTACTGGGAGAGGGAGACCGGCGGAGCGAACGACGGCTATCACATAACCTATCTCGGCGTGACCGATACCGACGAGACGCTGGCCGGCTCCAGCCTCTGCACCGCCCACGATGACGACGGCCGGATCGCCGAATTCGGCTACGGCTATTACCATGCGGACGGACGCTCCGCGGAGGTCACCGGGATCACGGGCCTTGAATGGAGCGGGAAGGAACGGTACAATACGGCGGCCGCGGCGGCGCTGCGCAGTCAGATACGCGGCTACACGTTCTATCCCTTCAGTACGCGCGTGGCCTCGGAGGGCGATTATATCTACCTTGACAACGGTGAGAGCACGGCGGGATCACTGACGCTGAGCGACGGCACGCTGTCCCGCAGCTTTACCCTCACGCCCTTCTTTGCCAACGCGATGCAGTGCGCCGGCGCCGGCAGCGTTACCACGGAGGACGGCAGAACGGTCGATTTCTCCGCGGCGCCCGGCAGCAGCGTAAATACCTTTGAGATCCGCTCCGTCACGCAGCTGCAGTACATCAACTGGAATACTCAGACCCGCGGCTGCGACACGCTCGTCAATAAGGAAAACCGTACCCGGTTCCCGTTCATTCAGTATGCGACCAATATCGGCGTCGGCTTACAGAGCAAGGCCGACGTGCTGAGCTTCCGCCCGGTGCAGTACTGGAAACAGAGCCACGACGTCTCCGGCGACGGCTTTGAGGGATATACGCCCATAGCGGGCATGGGGACCTCGTCCCCGACCGTGAGCGGAGAATATGAGAACTTCCTTTACGCCTGGTTCGGAGGCAGCTACGACGGACAGAGCTACAAGATCAAAAATCTGAACGTGATCTCGCCTTCCTACAGTGTCGGCCTTTTCGGCGTCACGCTCGGCGCGGATCTGAGAAACGTCATCATGTTCTCGGATAACGACGCGTGCGTGGAGCGCCGTACCGCGGGGACGGAATACGAAAACAGGGACGGCGCGTACAACCTCGGCGGCCTTGTGGGCGTGGCGTATGAATACAAGTCCACGAGCATAGACAACAAGCTGGAAAACTGCGCCGTCGCGGGCTACTGCGTTACCGACAGCAGCACCAACCGCCAGGGCGCCGGTACGGCAAACGTGGGCGGCCTTGTCGGGCTTGCCGGCATGAACCTCTCGCGCTGCTCCGCCGTTACGGATATCCAGATCGCCTGTACCCACGAGCACGGGCACATGGTATGGGGCAGCTTCGTGCGAGTGGGCGGTCTGGCCGGCTCCGCCGGAACGCCCCGCGCCCCCGGCGAGACCGCGGCGCAGAGCGCGGCGCTCTCCGTGAGCGACTGCTATACCGGCGGCAGCGTGAGCATCGCCCCGACGACGCTTTACGAAATGCCGACGTCCTTCGAGAGCGACGGCTACGCCAACCGCGATAAGAACAATTCGGGAAAGTCGGTCAACATCTTCGTTTCCGGCATGATCGGCGGCTCCTACGCGCTGAACATGTGCAACATCACCGGCTTCAAGACCAGCAAGCCGGACGGCACCGCGACGATCAACAACTGCTATACCTACCTCCAGCTTCCCAGCCTGGAGGGCAGCGTCCGCGCCGTATCCCTCTTCGCCAATCAGGGCGACCGTTACGGACAGCAGGGCAACGGCGGTACCGTGATCACGCTGAACAACTGCTATTATCTTGACTCCATCAAGGAAAACGTGGGGCATCCGGACAGGGAAGACCCGACCACGTGGCCGCAGTACTTCTTCAGGGCTTCAAAGACCTTCACGCAGATAAACTCCGCGCCGACAGCGGCGCAGTGGACGCTTCTGCGCAAGAGCGAGGACGAATGTACCGAGGCGGAGAAGACCGAGCGCAGGACGCTGATAGACCGCTTTAAGGAGCTGGTGATCTCCGATGAGGAATTCGAGGCCATGCTGCAGGGCGATCTGACCTGCCTGACAAAGTACCTCTACGCGCAGGGTCCGACCACAACGAAGGCCGCCTATGACGCGCTTATGTCGGCGGACGGGAAATATGACAGCAGCCGATCGAGCCAATATTACAAAACGCGCGGCACGGCGGCGCAGGCGGTCTCATACGACACGCTCCACTCCGCCGGGATGGCCGGAGCGCTCGGCGAAAACTGGGACCTGATCACCGTGAGCGAGCCGGGCGGCGCCGCGATAGACGGCAAATACAGCTTCTCGAGCCTCGACAGCCAGGAGGGCAAGAACTATCCGTTCCCGACGGTCGTCAGACAGCCGGACCTCTCCTACGGCGGCGAAGTGAACATTCACTACGGCAGATGGCCCATCATAGGTTATTTCTGGGCCAACGGCCGCGACAGCATGGATATTTTCGCAGATATGAAGGACTCCGGCTTCGCGGAAAAGACCTTCTATCTCAACTACGCGAAAAACGAGGGAGAGATACCCGAGGGAACGGAATTCAGACTGGAGCCGGACGATCTTGCCGAGATCGTCGAATGCGTACCCGACAACGAGAACAGGCGATATGAAGTCACGATCCGCGCGAACGGCGTCGGCGCGGTCCGCGTGATCGAGCTCAATACCGACGCGAGCTTCTCTCTGAACATTACCGGCGAGCTTCGTATCGACAGCGACCCCGCGGAAATGTATCTCTTCCACGGCACGCCGCAGCAGCTGCAGCTTACGGCAAAGTCCGCCATGCAGCAGGACGGCGGCGGGAGCGAAGGCGCAGATTATACGGATAAGGGCGTATGGGAGCTCATCAGCCCGGATGAGAACCTGCTGAAAACACAGCGGATCGCGGACCGTACCGCGGCATGGACGGTCACCGGACAGGAACCCGGACTGCGCGCGCTGACGGCGAGCTTCAGCTATGATTATCACGGCCTGGAGATATCCGAGACCGCCTTTGTCTCCGTCAGGACTTACGGCTATATCGGCCTTATCACTTCCGATACCGACGCCGGAGGAAAGAACCGGGCGGTGAGCGCCAAGCGCAGCGCCGACGGCGGAGCCGTCGCGGAGAATGAGCCGGGCGTTTACGGCGGCACGCCCGCGATGCCGGTTCCGGCGCAGTTCGCGATCTTTGCCACCGACGCCGACGGCGACCTTGCCTCCTTCCGCGTGGACGGAGTGACGGTAAAGGCGGGGAAGAAGACATACGGGCTTTATCCCGACGCCGACGAGGACTCGCCCTATGAGCTCGAATTCCACCTCAGCGGCACGGCGCCTCAGATATATACGGAGCAGGCCGGCGCCTTCCGGTACCGCTGCGCTTCCCTGCGCTATTCCGGAGAGGGAGAAGCGCCCGGAGTGACGCTGACAGTCTCGCTGACCGATCCGAACGGCGTGGGACGTTACGAATTCTCGCTCCCGGTCAGCTCCGTGCCTCGCTTCGAGGCGGCTTTCGACGGCGGCACGGGCGCGGAGGGCACGATGCGCTCCATAGGCGTAACGGGTAATTCCGTCACGCTGCCGGACTGCGCCTTTACAAGGACCGGCTACGGCTTTGCCGGATGGCTGTGCGGCGAAACGATCATGCAGCCGGGCGAGGTGCTCGACAACATTACGGAAAACACGGCCGTCACGGCGCAGTGGGCGCCGAATACCTACACGGTCCGCTTCAGTCCCAACGGAGGCAGGGGAACGATGGAAAGCATCGCGCTCGTTTATGACGGGGAGGCGGCCGCGCTGCCCGCGTGCGCCTTCACTCCGCCCGCCGCGACGCCGTGTTTCTTCGGCTGGAATACCGAGCCGGACGGTCTCGGCGAGGACTACGCCGACGGCGAAGCGGTAAGAAACATCGCCTCCGGCGGGGAGATAACGCTCTACGCCCGGTGGCAGCAGAGCGCGCGCATCACTCTTGTCGGCTCGGGCTCGGTGAGCCGGTTCGCGCCGCGGAACGGCAGCGACGTCCTCTTTGACGATCCCGAAGAGCGGCCGGACTGCGGAGTTCGCGAGGGCTGGGATCTTGACGGCTGGTACACGGCGGCGTCCATGGACGGCGTGCGCGTGCTCGATGAAGACGGCAGGATCGTCGCGGACGCCGACGGCATCGCGGAAGACGGCGTATTCGCGATGACCGACGATATGACCCTGTACGCGCGCTGGACCGGGACGGTCTTCGTGCCGATAGACGTGCTGGAGGGCGAGACCGATGAAAACGCGCGCTATCTGATCGCGAATTCGGCGGAAGAGGGCGAGTGCTCGCTCATGGCTAACGCGGATACCGTTTCCGACGTCGGAAACTTCACTTCCGTGAGCGCCGAGGTACTCAAAGACTCCTTCTACGACGACACCGGCGCATATCTTGAAGATCAGTCCTATATATCCGACGACGCGTCGATAGGCGACAGCGCCCGCTGGAAGTTCGTGCGCTACGGAGCGTTCTCCTACAAATACGCCGGCACGACGTACAGCGGAAGGGAATTTTACAACATCTTCAACTGCAACGGGCTCTCGATACGCGACCACGGCACTTCGCTGAGAGTTCGTCTTGACAACGACTCCAACGACAGAAACGAGTGGACCTACAACGCCGACCGTCCGGGCGTACTCTGGTCCTATTTCGCGACCAAGGAAACCGCCCGCGACAAGTCGATAAACCTGTCCTCGAGCGGATGGACGGTCACGAAAAACATGACCTGCGTGATATTCGGGCAGAAGGAAGTTTACAGCTTCGGCCATGTCAATGCCGAAGGCTGAGGGTCTGCGGCCTTTTGCGGGCGATAAAAGTTTCTCCGGCAGACCGGGGCATGAAAGGAGGCGCGCCGCATGGAGCTTATGATGAAAAAACTGCACAGCCGCCGCGGCGCCTCGATCCTGCTTGCCATGCTGCTGTTCCTCGTGGCCGCCATGGTCGTATCGGTGGTGCTGAGCGCCGCGTTGACCGCGGCGCGGCGCGTCAGCGACGACAGGCAGAGGGAGCAGGACTATCTCGCCGTCAGCTCGGCTGCCGTGTTCCTCAAGCAGGCGCTTGAGGACTCGCGATACAGCGAGACCACCGTGAGATATTATGACGAAGAATGGAATCCCGTGGACGAACCGGCGCCCGAGGACCCGCCGCCCGTTACGGAGGGCCTGCTGCATGAAGTATTCTCCGAGGCGGAAGCCCATTGCGGCGACGCGGGCCACAGCTACACCGTAAGGCTCCGGCCGGCGCCGGTGGAGGACGCGGAGCTTCCCGGAGAGATCGAGTTTTCCTTCAAAATAGCGCGCGACCCGGATAGCAGCGCTTCCTCGGAGCACGATTTTTTCACCGTAAACGGGACGATCCGCGCGAAAAACGGCACGGGCTCTTCCCAGGTCGTTTCCGTTGACGGAATGATGCACCGCTCGGAGCAGAGCTTTCACGACCGGATCGAAACGGAAGGCGGCGCGGAAGTGAACACTCTCGAAACGACGGTCGTATGGACCTGCGACAGCCTGGAGCTGAGCGCGGCGGGGTGAGCCATGAAAAGAAAAGGAAAAAACACAAGGGCGGGAGAGAGCATCGCCGAAACGCTGGTGGCGGTGCTGATAATGGCGCTGGTCTTCCTCATGCTGACCACGGCGGTGACCTCCGCCGCCCGCATAAACAGCAAAGTCAAAAACGCTTCGAACGCGCCGGACGCGGCTTCCGAGCCGGCGGATGAGGCTTACGGCCTGTCGGTCAGGGTCGGCGAAAACGCCGCCGTTGAAACGACGGCGAAGCTGTATAAGACCGAAAACGGGTATTACTACTATGAATACGATCCTTCAAACTGAGGCGGGACGCGGCATATCGCGCCGCCTGAGAAAGAAAAACGGATATTCCATCGCCGAGGCGCTGCTGGCGACGCTGATAGTGGCGCTGCTGAGCGCGGGCATCGCCGCCGGGACCGCCTTTGCGGTGCGGCAGTACAATTATTCCGTTTCCGTATCGGAGTCAAAGGTGCTGTGCTCCACGCTGAGCAATATCCTGCGCAGCGAACTCGGCACGACAAAAACGATCTCGGTCAACGGCGCGGGACAGGTGATAAGCATACGGCCGAGCAAGAACTACAGTGTGGCGGGCGATGCGGGAACGGAGACGGAAAAGCTGAGCGTGCTGCGCACCGAGCTCAACGGAACGGAAAGCAGCTACGGCGAGCTCATGCTGGACGACCGGCCGCTGCTGCCCTCCGGGGCTTATACGTCATATCGGCTCCGCGCGAAGGCGGACGTGACCTATGACGAGGATGAAAAGCTTTTTCACGTGACGCTGTCTATACGCACCGCCGACGGGGAGGAGCGCGTTTCAAGCAGCTTTGTCGTGATGCCCCTGAATGAAGTGAACGTGCTGCCGCCGGATTGAGCATTGAACAAAAACGTAAACCGTGCTATAATGATATGATATTCGAAGGGAGACGGAAGATATGGCATATAAACGCCTCGGCGACCTTCTGACTGCCGCCGGAGTTATCAGCGACGAGGAGCTCAAACGCGGCCTGGAGCTGCAGAAGGGCAGCAAGGAACGCCTCGGGACCGTACTTATCGAAAACAATATCATTACCGAGCAGGAGCTGATAGAAGCTCTGCAGATGCAGCTCGGCATAGAATTCATAGACCTTACGAAGGTCTCCATACCTACGGAGATGGCGCAGGCGCTGCCGAAGAACATCGCCTCGCAGTATCAGATCGTGCCGGTAAAGCTCGTAAAGGACGTGCTTTATCTCGCCATGAGCGACCCGCTCA
>JAEEGH010022361.1_pt1 | contig 12971 bp, 11 predicted proteins | sample 9134181 | NCBI WGS metagenome assembly JAEEGH01 (sample SAMN16246544, study PRJNA631951) | gut metagenome | biome: gut microbiome; feature: rumen; material: DP-attached | host: Bos | place: Iran: Karaj | collected 2018-10 | reverse complement strand
GAGCATGGACGCCGTGCGGGAAGAACTGCTGCGGTATCTTTGATTTTCAGAAAAGCCTCTTCGGAGGCTTTTTTCTTGAATTTTGCCGCGAACCGCCGTATAATGGCAGTGTATAAAGGAGCTGTGCGATGAAAAAGCGTTCCGACATGATCACAAACCTGTTTTTCCGGCTGCTTCCGGTGCAGATCCTTCTGCTCGCCATCGGGAGCATCAATTCCGTGATCGACGGCGTCATGGCGAGCAATTTCATCGGCGCGGACGCCATGACCGTGACCGGTCTCTATATGCCGCTCATCAAGGTCGCGGAAACGATCAACGTCGTGCTGCTGGGCGGTTCGCAGATCCTGTGCGGACAGTTCCTCGGCAAGAATCAGGTCGATCGCACGCGGAAGGTATTTTCGCTGGACATGATCCTGATCGTGTCGGTCTCCGTACTCTTTACATTGATTTCCTTGCTCTTTCCGATGAGTCTTGCCCGCGCGGTCGGCGCGGACGCGCAAAGCGCGGAGGGGCTCAGGGACTATATCCTCGGAATGGCGATCGGCGTTTTGCCGCAGATGCTCGGTATGCAGCTGACCGCGTTTCTGCAGCTCGAACAGCAGCAGAAGCGCACCTATGTCGGGATCGGTCTGATGATGCTCGTCAACGCCGCGCTCGACTATCTCTTTATTGTTGTGCTGCATATGGGAATGTTCGGGCTCGGGCTCTCCACCTCGATCAGCTACTGGGCGTTCTTCCTTGTGCTCGGTTCGTATTATTTCAAGAAAAAAGCGGTCATCCGGTTCTCGCCGCGTGGGTTAAATCTGTCGGACCTTCGGTCGATCGTTCGCATCGGCATTCCCGGCGCGATTACCACGCTGTGCCTGTCGATCCGCGGGTTCGTTCTGAACGCGCTGCTGCTGCGTGTTTCCGGCGGCGAGGGCATTGCGGCGCTGGCCACGCTGAATACGTTCGGCGGGCTTCTGTACGCAGTATCGGGCGGACTTGCGGCGACAACGCGGCTGCTGGTCAGCGTGTACGCGGGCGAGGAGGATCGCGACGGCATTTCAAGGATCATGAAGGCTGCGCTGTATAAAGGTGTTCCAATCGTGTGCGGCGTCGCGCTGCTGACCGCCTGTCTTGCGGTCCCGCTTACCCGTGCGTTCTTTCAGGATCCCGGCAGCAGCGTCTTTTTCCTGACGAAATGGCTGTTCCGGATCTATCCGCTGTGCATGCCGCTGTCTGCGATTTGCGTGATCTTTACCAATTATAATCAGAGCATGGCGCGCATGAAGATCGTCCATGTGCTGTCCGTCATGGACGGACTTCTCGGCACATGTCTTGCGTCGCTGGCGCTTGCACCGCTGTGCGGCGCGATCGGCGTCTGGATCGCGCATGTGCTGAACGGCGTATTCACCACGATCGCCGTCGTCGTTTATGCGATCCTCGTGCGGAAGCGGTTCCCGCGGTCGACGGAGGATCTGATCGCGATCCCGGACGGCTTCGGCGTGTCGGACGAGCGGAGACTTTCGATCCCGATCCGCGACGCGCAGGCGGTGACCAGCGCGTCCGAACGGATCATGGCGTTCTGCAGCGCGCGGGGGATCGATCGGAAGCATGCGTATTATGCGGGTCTGTGCATGGAGGAATTGGCGGCAAACATCACGGAACACGGATTCAACGACGGAAAGCCGCACACGGCGGAGATCCGCGTCGTGCAGAAGGACGACGGACTGCTGCTGCGCATCAAGGACGACTGTCGCGCGTTCAACCCGCAGGAGGCGATGGAGCTGATGGATCCGAAGGACCTCACGCACAACATCGGTCTGCGCATCGTGCAGCGGTACGCCAAGAAGATGTACTACAACAGCGCTTTGGGTCTCAACGTGATCACGATCGAGCTGTAATCCGAACGGCAGACGTCGCATCGCTTTCACAAGCGGTGCTTTTTTGTATTCCGTTTCCGCTGTCAAAAGAATAACGAATGAGAATGACGCAGGTGAAAAGCCTATGCGGCGTCGATCATGATTTCAATTTAGTACGTTTTCGGATCTTGTAGACGAAACACTTGCGAAAAGCGGTTGATGTTGATAGAATAGAGCAATCGAAAGGAGGCGCGGAATGAGGATCCTGCTTGTAGAAGACGATCAGGCGATTGTTGAGACGCTCTCGGAGTTTCTGGAAAGCGAGGGCTTTTCGATCACGTCGAAATCGTCGGAAAAACCGGCGATCGCAGCGATCGATGCGGCGCCGTTCGATCTTGTGCTGCTGGACGTATCGCTTGCGCGGGGAAGCGGATTCCCCGTCTGCGAAGCGGCAAAGGCAAAAGGAATCCCCGTGATCTTCCTGACCGCGTCCGGCGATGAAAACAGCGTGGTCAAAGGGCTCGACATGGGTGCGGACGACTATATCACCAAACCGTTCCGCCCGCGGGAGCTTGTTTCGCGCATCAGAAGCGTGCTGCGCAGAAGCGGCGCGGAATCCGTGCTGCAAGTCGGCAACGGCGTTGCGGTCGATCCGGATCGCGGCGTCGTGACAAAGGACGGCGGCGAGATCAAGCTTTCCGCACTGGAATTTCGGCTGCTGATGGCGTTTCTGAACCATCGCGGCAAGCTCATGACGCGGGAAAAGCTTTTGGAGGACATCTGGGACATCGCGGGCGATTTCGTCAACGACAACACGCTGACCGTGTACATCAAGCGCCTTCGGGTGAAGCTCGGCGACGATCCGCAGGATCCGCAGATCATCAAAACCGTACGCGGGCTCGGGTACCGCATGGACTGATATGTTTCGGAATCGGGAACTGAAAATCGAATGGATCATAGACGCCGCGCTGACGGTTCTGCTTTCCGCGGCAGGGTTCTTTGTGCATCCGCTTGCCGGCGTTTTGCTTCTTGTGCTCGGCGGAGGGCTAACCGCGCTGCATCTGTTTCTCGGACGCCGGCGTTATGCAAGGATCGACGCGCTTTCAAAGAGCGTCGACCGTGTGCTGCACGAACAGGATCGGATCCTGATCACGGACAGCGAGGAGGGCGAGCTTGCGATTTTAACCGCCGAGATTCGCAAGATGACCGTGCGCATGAAGGAACAGACCGAGCAGCTGAAGGACGACAAGCGCCTTCTGTCCGACGCGATCGCGGACCTGTTTCACCAGATTCGGACGCCGCTGACCTCCATGAACCTCATTGTATCGCTGCTTTCCGAGGACGACCTTCCGATGGAAAAACGGCTTCGGTATCTGCATGAGCTCAAACAGCAGCTTATGAGGATCCAATGGATCACGGAAACGCTTTTGAAACTCTCCAAGCTGGACGCCGAAACGGTGCGGTTCCGCCCGGAGCCGATCGCTGCAAAGGAGCTCATCGAACAGGCGGCGGAGCCCCTTGCAATCCGCATGGAATTGATGGACATTGCCTTTGCAATCGAGGACGACGGTGCTGTGCTTTCGGTCGATCGGGCATGGACCGTTGAAGCGCTTTCCAACATTCTGAAAAACTGCATGGAGCATACGCCCGAAGGCGGGAAGATCACGGCGCGCGTAGAGGAAAGTCCGGTGTTCTGCCGCATTACGATCAGCGATACCGGAACGGGCTTTGATCCGGAGGATCTTGCGCATATCTTCGAGCGCTTCTACCGCGGCAAAAACGCAGCGGACGACAGCATCGGGATCGGGCTTGCGCTTTCGCGTGAGGTGATCGCCGCACAGGGCGGCACGATCGTTGCAAAGAACGCCGACACAAGCGGCGCGCAGTTTGTGATCACGTTCTATAAGGCAGTTCTATAAAAAACAAAAAAGTATTTTTGTGACAGTCACCGAACTGTCACTTTTCTTTTGTACAATGGTTGCAGAAGAACCGAAGGAGGTCATTTTCATGGAGATTTTGAAGGTCGAAAACCTGACGAAGATATACGGCGCGGGAAACGCTGAGGTCCGCGCATTGGACGGTGTATCGTTTGCGGTGGAGAAGGGCGAATTCCTTGCGATCATCGGTCCGAGCGGCAGCGGTAAATCGACGCTTTTGCATGCGCTCGGCGGCGTCGACCGACCGACGTCCGGCAAGGTCTATATGAACGGGCAGGACGTCTACGCGCAGAACGAGGAGCAGCTTGCGATCTTCCGCCGCCGTCACGTCGGGCTCATCTACCAGTTCTATAACCTGATTCCGGTGTTGAACGTGGTCGAAAACATGACGCTGCCGGTACGCATGGACGGGCGCAGGGTCAATGAGGAGCGCTTGAACGAGCTTCTGCACTTGCTCGCATTGGAGGATCGCAAAAATAATCTGCCCAATCAGCTTTCCGGCGGACAGCAGCAGCGCGTTTCGATCGGACGGGCTTTGATGAACGCGCCGGAGATCGTGCTTGCCGACGAGCCGACCGGCAACCTCGATTCCAAAAACAGCCGCGAGATCGTGGAGCTTTTGAAACTATCCAACCGCAAGTACAACCAGACGCTGATCGTCATCACGCACGACGAGCAGATCGCGCTGCAGGCGGACCGCGTGATCGCGATCGAGGACGGCAGGATCACGAAGGACGAGCGCATCCGGAGGGCGCAGGCATGAACATTCTGCATACCTTTACACGGCGCGCGCTGAAGAAGAACCGCATGCGCACATGGGTCACAATCATCGGCATCATGCTTTCGATGGCGCTTTTGACCGCAGTCATCGAAGGCGCGTACAGCGGACTGGTCTATATGCGCGGCGTGACGACAGAGGACACGGGCGACTGGCACGGCTACTTTTGGGGGCTGGATGATTCGACCGCGCAAAGCGTCAAAGATCAGGACTTTATAGAGGATGTCGTGATGACATGGCGACTGATCGGCTATGAGGCGAAGGATCCCGAAACCGAACGTCAGCCGATCTTTGTCGATGCGCTCGAAGGCGATTCGACGCTGATCGCAAGCCGCATCAAAGAAGGCAGAATGCCCGAAAACGATCGTGAGCTGATCCTCTCGAGCAATTTCTACAATTTTTCGCGGGAGACGGATTTTTCCGCGTATGAGGTCGGCAAAACGATCACTCTGTCAATCGGCAATCGTATGAGCCCGGACGGCGAGCCGCTTTCCGAGTATGATTCGATGTGGGAGGGCGAGACCGTCGACGATGCCGTTCCCATGACCTATACGATTGTCGGCGTCTATCGGAGCTTCGATCCCTCGGTGCAGGGCACGGGCTACCGCGCGCTGACCAAAGGACGGGGGACGGGCGCGTGCTCCGTGTTCTTCAAGGTCAGGCATCCGTACTTCTTCAAGAGCGTCATGGATCGTCAGACGGTATCCGAGAACTGGCGCAAGAACGCCTCGCTGATGCGGTTCTACGGCGTGTTCAATGACGACGTCATTGTCAGTGTGCTCTACGGCTTTACGGCAGTGCTGGTCGTGCTCGTCATGTTCGGCTCAATCTCGCTGATTTACAACGCGTTTTCGATCTCGGTCGCTGAGCGCACGCGGCAGTTCGGCATCTTAAAATCGATCGGCGCGACGAAAAAGCAGATCCGCGCGTCGGTGCGCTATGAAGCGCTGGTGCTTTCCGCGATCGGCATCCCGATCGGGCTCATCATCGGCTGCGCGGGCATCGGGATCACGCTGTGGGCGATCCGCGATACCATTTCGGCGTTGATGCCGAATGCCGAAACACAGATGCGCCTTGCGCTGCATCCGATCGCGCTTTTGATCGCCGCAGTGATTGCGCTCATCACGGTGCTGATCTCCGCCGCGGTTCCCGCACGGCGGGCGGCGCGGCTGCAGCCGATCGAAGCGATCCGCCAAAGCGCGGACGTCAAGACGAAAGCGAAGGAGGTCAGAACCTCCAAGCTCACCGAGAAGCTGTTCGGCTTCGAGGGCGCGATGGGCGCGAAGAACTTCAAGCGCAACAAAAAGGGCTATCGCGCGACGGTGCTGTCGCTGTTTATGAGCGTAGTGCTGTTCATCTCCGCCTCGTCGTTCTGCGCCTACCTCACCGATATGGTCAAGACGGTTGCCGAAAGCAGCAATGTCGACGTGTTCGCCTATGTGCCGGTTTATGCCGCAAAGGACGTGATGCAGCAGATGCGTACGTTCGACGGCGTCACGCGGTCGGCGTATTTCTACCCTGTGGGCAACACATACAAAACCGACCCCGCGCTTCTGACCGACGCCTATAAAGCCGTGCCGACACAAGCGGAACCGGCGATTGCAAACCTGGAGGTGCTCTATCTGGAGGACGAGGCGTTCCGTGCGCTGTGCAAGGCAAGCGGCGTCGATCCGGAGCCGTACTTTGCGGAAGACTGCCCCTACGGCGTTTTGATGAACACGGGAATCACGCAGCAGGTGATTGACGGAAAGCGTGTGAAGTATTACCGCTACGATTTGTTCCGCGACGATGCGCTGCCTGTGTCGGTGGAGACGAGGGAAATCCCAAAACGCGACGGCTTTGTCTGGGAATATATGTATGACCATGAAGCGGAAGAAATGAAGGTCGCCTACTATCCGGAGGAATACTGGCGGCAGGCGATGGCGGCAGCTGCGGAAACGCATTCGTATACGCTCGACCGCGAAAAAGCGGACGCGATTCTCACGGAAGACGAGGCGAGCGTGCCCGTGACCTACTCGTTCGACGCGTTTGTACAATCCGACGATTTCTGCATCCCGACCGATCGCGCGTCGCTGATCTATCCGTTCTCCCGTCTGCCGGAAGCGACGTACAAGAGCGAATCGCAGGCGCAGCTGTACTTTCAGACGACCGATCACAAGGACCTTCGGGAAGCGCTTTTGAAGCTGTTCGAAGCGTCGGATTTCAAGTACAACGCCTATGCGGGCGACGTCGCCGAGGAGCGCGAGCAGAGCCGCATGATCGTCGGCGTCGTCAACGTGTTCGCCTACGGCTTCATCATCCTGATCTCGCTGATTGCGGCGGCAAACGTGTTCAATACGATCAGCACGAACATCATGCTGCGGCGCAGGGAGTTCGCAATGCTGAAATCGATCGGCATGACGGAGAAGGGCATGCGGAAGATGCTGAGCTACGAGTGCGTGATCTACGGACTGCGCGCGCTGCTTCTGGGTCTTCCGGTCTCGGTCGGCGTGACGTTCCTGATTCACAGGATCGTTGCGCAGGAGCTGCAGCGCGGGTTCTACGTGCCATGGCACAGCATCGCGATCGCGGTCGGCTCGGTGTTCCTCGTCGTGTTTGCAACGATGCTCTACGCGCGGAACAGGCTTAAAAAGGACAACCCAATCGACGCCTTGAAGAACGAGAATCTATAAAAGCAAAGACCTTTCGCTGCGACACCATTAAGCGCAAAACAGCCGCCGATAAAACGGCGGCTGTTCCTGTATTTCGGATTATACATATATCAGATCGTTTCTTATGATCTCTTCGATTTGGTTACGGATATTGTTGACCGCGCCGACCCACGTCATCTGATCCCTTCGTTTCAGGTCTTCGGTCACGCCTTCAGCTTTCTTCATTTGTTCGGTCAGGTTCCACATCATATCCTGCGCCTGCTCCTCGACGTCGGCAAGGTGATCGTTCAGCTTCCCGGAGAACAACAGCTCATAATACAATCCCTGCCGATGCTGTTTCAGATAGTCCCTGCGCCGTGCGCCCCATACTCCAATCGGTCTTGCCGGCGGCTCGTCCTCACCTGCAACAATGTAGTAATCGCCTACCAGTTCATACTCCAATCCGTTCTGCTCGTCCACAACAAACTTTTCCATATTCACGCCTCCTTTGCTTTTTTGCTGTCAGAATAACAGATAAAGATAAAAAATACGAATGTGAGAATATAGATTTCCATATGAAATTCATTCTCAAAGGAATTTATTTCTTTTAGCTTCCTTTACGTTTCTACGCATGTCTATAGTGAGAAGCTGATCTTTGGAATGGGAACATTCAGACGGCTGACGAAATGGTAAACAGCGACAGAGGATCAAGAAAAAACAATTAAAAATGTATTTACAAATGCAGAATCCTGTAGTACAATGTTTTTACCCTATTTAATAGGGTTACTATAAAAAGGGGGGAGCGTCGGTGCTTGGCAACATATAGAGTATATTGCGACCCGGAAGGAATGCGGGAATTATGTGCATTATCTCCGTATAACCTTAAGAAAGATATAAAGAACATTTCTGAGAAAGAGCTCAATAGTATATTAGAGGAGATTGCTAACGAACTACACTATGGTCTAAACCACCCACCTGTTAATGTTCCGCAATATTGGAGTAAGACCCGTCAGGTGCTGTATTCTAAAATACGTACAGTGGACGTTGCTCGAAATGCGGGCAAATCAAATGGATACCGCTGTATAGTTTTAATCGACAATGAGAATCAATGTGCATTTGTTCTACATATATACCGACATGGTCATGGCGAAGATGAGAATATCAGCAAGGCGGATAAGAACAAATTATGTAAACTTGTTGATGAATACACTTCTTCACTGAATAGTAAATAAAAATCGCGCATAAAATGTACTTAGTAGTGAAATAGTTTCTGAAAGGAGCTAAAAATGATTAATATAGAAAAATTATTGGAATCCAAAAGAGTAGAAGTAACATTTATAGATGTAGAAGTCAATAAGGAGTTCGTTAAAGAATTCAGACAAAACCATCATCTCACGCAAGTAGCTTTGGCCAATGTTCTTGGTGTCACTAAGAAAACAATTGAAAAATGGGAGCAAGGCACGAACAAAGTAGGAGGAAGCAGCGCGGTTCTTCTTAAATTGCTGAGTGAGAATCCAGAATTACTGAGTCAGTTATACCATGTGAAAGTGGGCGTCACAGGAAAACCTACCAATAATGACTACAAGGCAGTCAGTACGAAAGTTATTAGCACGCCGGCTACCAACAAGCCGTTTAGTATTTCAAAGCTACCGCTTGTAGCAGTGATTTAATGGAGGTTAATGTATAATGGCAAACAAAGAATGTATACTTCAGTTGTTGGATTTATACTTCTCAAAATATGATTTTCGTATGTCGAGAGAAGACAACAATAGCGAGTACAACACTTCCTTCAATGTTGAGTATGCGATTAACGAACATGATTCTTCTATAATTAAGGTTACTATTGATACGTCAATTAGTAATAGCACGAATAGCATTTCGTTAACACTTCAGACAATCGCTATCTTTAAAATTGAAAAGAACGATATAGAGGAAGCTTCGTATGAGCAGATAATGAAACAAAATACTGTGGCAATTATTTTTCCGTTCATTAGAAGTCAAATTTCTCTACTTACAACACAGCCAGGTATGCCGCCAATTATTCTTCCTCCAATGAATATTGCTGCGCTGTTGAATTCTTAATGTTTTAGACCAGTATAAAATTGCAGAAAATCCCCTGAGCTCGTTGGCTTCAGGGGTTTTTTATCCAAGCATTTTTCTTTGTACCAGTAGCAACATATTTGAAAGCCCAAGTATCCTTCGTCTGAGCTACACCTTGGTAATGTGTATGTAGCTGTCAATCAAATTGTAAACAAGTCCGTTATCAACACTCGTACCAGAAACCCCAGTATTTACTGGGGTTTCGAGCTTTTTGGGGCTCGAAAAAGGTGTTTTGATCCGTCACGCCTGCCATCGTCAAATCGCGGTTTTCAGAATTTTCCATCCTTCATTTCTCCAGTGATTACGGGCATTTCCGGACTCTTGGAGGTCGATTCGGAGGTCGGCAGAATCCGTTCGGTTGCCGTTGAACCTTGAAAAACGCCTATGATTGCGTTTGCCGAAGCGACCTTCGACGAGTAATCCAGGTGCGTGTAGATGTTGCTCGTCGTGGCAATATCGCTGTGTCCGAGCCACTCCTGAATATCCTTCAATGCCACGCCGTTCGAATACAGCATCGTCGCGCAGCTGTGCCGAAGATCGTGGAAGCGGATCTGCCGCAGCCCATGCTTCTTCAGAAACTTCGGGAATACTTCCGTCAGATAATTCGGCTTCATCAGCTCGCCCATCTCGTTGACATATACGTAATCCAGATAGTCCCTGCAATAGCTGGTCCCGCAGATTTTGCGGTTGATACGCTGCTTTTCCTTCAGGTTCAGCAAATACTCCTCAAACGGCGCAACAAGCGGGAGCGTCCGGTGAGAGGACTTGGTTTTTGTGCGATCCTTCCCGATCAGAACCTCCTTGCCATTCACCATCGTTTGAACGACCGTATGCTGAATGACAATCGTTTTGCGTTCAAAGTCGACAGCATCCCATTTGAGACCGACCACCTCGCTGCGCCGCAGACCGTAAAACGAAGCCAGAATCACCCCGAGTTCCAGGTTGGTTCCCTTAACTGCCCGGTACAGCTTTGCCAGCTCTTCCGCTTTATACGGCTTTGTCTGGAACGGCTCTTTGCGCGGGCGCTGCACCTTATCGGCGGGATTGCTTGCAATGAGGTCCGTTTTGAAGGCGTACTGCAGTGCCTTGCGGATGTTCGCGTGTCGATGGATGACAGTGTTCGTACTGACGCGATTGACGTCCATTTCGTAAGAATAGTAATCCTGGATCTGCTTTGCCGTGACCTCCCGCAGTAAAAGCTTCGGATGAAACCGGTCAAAATACGGGATGATCCTGTGACAGATCGCTTTTTCATACGAGCTGTATGTGACGTCTGTAACGCTCGTGCGCATCATTTTCAGCCAGTCCTTCAGAAATGCCGTGAACCGGATATCCGAGTCGACATTCAGACCGCTTTTCTTTGCCATGATCCGGTACCGCAGTTCTTCTTCCTTCTCCCGGCGCGCTTCGATCAGCATCGCCTCAGCGCGCTTTTTATTGCCCTTCACAGGCAGCTTCGTGGAACGGGACGGTGTCCGACGCTGCCCGTTCTCGTCTGTGTAGCTCAGAACGATGTGATAATATCCATCCTTCTCTCTGAGATGTCCTGCTACCATTTCCATAATTTGATACTCCTTTCCTGTGTAGCTGTGTACATCCGCCGCTGACACGGACAGGATACACCCTGTCCGTGCCGTCTGGCGAATCTACTGGGTTTTACCCAACGGATTTCTGGAGGTCGGTCAGGTATTCGATGACAAATACCTTCGGGATCCTGTACCGTTTGCCGATCCAGTAACTTTTGATCTCGCCGCTTTTCAGCAGACGATATACGCTTTTCGTGCTGGTGCCGCCGAGCATTTCGGAAAGCTGCTCGACGTTGACGACGTCAGGATAATCCGTGAACATCATCTTGTAGTAGTCCTGTAATTCGCGTTTCCTCATGACTGTCTCCTATCGCTCGCCGGAATCACGGCAGGCCTTTCTTTCCGGCTGACGCACTTTTGCCTGCTGTTCCAGCATCCGTACAATCGCATCCCGGATCTGATTCGGGGTATAATCCGGAAAGAAGCGTTGCAAGGTATCCAGAGGGATCTTCACCGTCTCGCGCTGATTGGGCTTTTCTTCCGCGAGAATATCGAAGATATCGTCATCCGTGAGCTGTCCTGCTACAAACAGCTTCTTCATCCGGCAGGCTTGCGAGAGCGAGGGCGTGCAATCCTCGCTCTCAATAGCCGCCAACAGCGCCTGCTGCATTTCTTCGGACAAATAGGAAAGCTCGACCGCAGGCGTGAAAGAGATCCGTCCTTCATCCACCATGGCAAGGAGTTCCGGATCCAGATACGTCAGACGGATGTACCGCTTGACCGTGTCCTTGGAAATGTCCGCCGTCTCTCCGATCAGATCAGTGCTCAACTTCGGTGCGACTTGCACCGAAGTTCTTTTGCCTTGATGCGATATGGCCTCCAGCTTCATTTTGAAAGCGAATGCTTTTTCCGAAGGCAGCAGATGCTCCCGGTGCAGATTGCTGTCCACCATCTGGATGACGGCAGCGTCGCGGTCGATGTCTACGACGATGACCGGCACTTCGGACAGCCCCGCCAGAGAAGCGGCTTTCGTCCGGCGGTGACCGGAGACGATCTCGTAATCATCCGTTCCCTCCAGGCGGCGGACAATGACCGGGGAAAGGACGCCGTTCTCACGGATACTCTCAGACAGCGCCGCAAGCGCGTCATCCTCCCGTACCTGATAGGGATGCCCTTTGAAGGGCTTCAGCCGGGAGATCGGCAGAGCAGTGATCGTGACCGCCGGGGAATCGACACACGGCGGAGCTTCCGGTGATTTCGGCTTTACGCCGAGCGCGTTCCGCACACTGTTCCAGTGCGGATTGTTCTGTAGAGTTTCTTTCATAGTGATTTACCTTTCTTTTCCATGTCGTTTTAGTTTTTGTTCCAGCGCGCGCCGTACCTCCGGCGGGATCATTTCGATCGTCGCGACAGCGCGGTCCTTCTCGGCTTGCAGGGCGTCGATCTTGCATCCCAGGGCGAACAGCTCGGTATCCTGCTCTTCCAGCAAGGCGTCCTTTTCTTTGATCGCTTCCCGCAGCGCTTTCGCCTGCTCGTCGATCAGTTTTGACTGCGCCTGCAGTTTGTAAAGATCGGGCAGAAGCTGTCCGAGCACTCTCTCAGCCTCATCTCGCTTCTTGCCCGCATTGAAGACGTTCACGTCGCTGAGCGCTTTCATGATCGCGTCATAGCTCTTGCTGGCGTTGTCCATCGCCCGAAACAGATACGGCGGAATGTGCTTCCGGTGCGTGATCGCGGACGGCAGCCCACGTTCCAGCTTCGGATAGAACCCGTGCATGTACTCGTAGAAGTCATCCTGCCATTCCGACATCCGGGCACGGTTGCCGAGGATGTCTTTTGCAGACAAACGACCGTCCTTTGTGATCGGACAGAAGCAGAGGTGCATGTGCGGCGACGTTTCGTCCATGTGGACGATCGCCGAGATCACATGCTCCTTACCGATCCGGTCGTACAGAAAAGCGGCAGCCCTTTCAAAGTACTGCCGCTGTTCCTCCGGATTCAGTTTTGAGATGAACTCGGGGGACGCCGTAAGCATCGTTTCCACCATGACAACGCTGTTGGAACGTGTCCGGCACCCGGCCTGTTCGATCATCTCCGTATACCGCTGTTTGTATTTACCGTTCGGTTCCACCAGATGGTAGTTCAGATGGGACCGG
>JAEEGH010022353.1_pt1 | contig 12976 bp, 16 predicted proteins | sample 9134181 | NCBI WGS metagenome assembly JAEEGH01 (sample SAMN16246544, study PRJNA631951) | gut metagenome | biome: gut microbiome; feature: rumen; material: DP-attached | host: Bos | place: Iran: Karaj | collected 2018-10 | reverse complement strand
GGTGAGAAGACAATCAGAACAGATATACGCGCTTTGTTGGACTTTGGATTTGACATCAGATTTGTCGGATCATATAGAAGAGTAGTTGCTCATAAAGATGGTACAGTTATTGATTCGGATATCAATACGGGATGTTATCTTGTCGGTTCCCTGACGGATGTGGATATTGAGATCCTGTTCAGCTCTCTTACAAATGAGCGACATCTGTCTGATACCAGGTATAAAGAACTGATGTACAAGCTGGAGGGGCTGTCGTCAACGAATGACTTCAGATTGTTCAACAATGCTGTGCTTAGAGGCAAAAGAGATATTGTGAGTGGCGACATTGTGTATGAGAACATACATGTGATCAAAGAGGCGATCAAAGGGCGTAAAGTTCTGTCTCTTACATATTTGCCGTCGATAGGCGAACCGCCTTCGAATGTTCAGAAAGAGATGCTGATATCTCCTTATAGGGTGTTCGTGGAGGACAATGTCTACTATCTTGTCGGAAGCAAGAAGCGTAATTGGTGGTTAGGTGGTGAATTGGTATTCCTTCGAATTGAGCGGATGCGCAAAGTTGAGATATTGCCGTATGAGAAATACAGTGTCGTGGACATAATGGGCGGTAAAAAGATTGGTGATGACTATGACAAAGGTCGTTTCAGATTGTGTCTCGGGCAGAGTATAGAGATTACTTTCAGATACAGCACGTCCATATTTGATAAAGCCTGCGATTACTTCGGCAAGAGGAACATGAGCTTTGCTTTTTTTGACGAAAGTTTTATTGAATCGAAGGTATCTGTTCCAGAGAAAGCAATGGTTCAGTTTGCTCTGATGAATGCGCCGGATGTTGAGATCATGGATCCTCCGGAACTCAGAAAGAAGGTAAAGAACATGTTTACAACGGCGGCGAAGAAGAACAGTTAGTTGTTAGATGCGTGCGAACAGTCCATTTAATCGGACTCTTGATCCTTAGTTACGTGATATACTGACCTCGTAATGAATACAACCTGTCATGATCCTGTAACTCCCGATAGGGAGTCAGGGTCATTATTTCTATTAGGAGGAAAGTTATGGAAAACTATTTTGAATCTGATTACAACAGGAACCTGAAGGAAGCGCTCGGCGAAGCTGCAAGAGACTACAGCGAAGAGAACTGGCTTAAGGTAGTGGAGCTGCTTATGGAAGGCCTGCTGAGCGGAGAAGAGCTTGCCATTGCAAGTAACGGCGCTCCCCGCATAGTGATTGCTTTCGACCCGGAAATAGAGGCAGAGGACATCTTCTCTGACGAACCGGGTGTGGGTGAGGAGAGGCTTGCTTCAATTGACCACGACGGCAAGTCCTGGCTGCTGACATTTACCTGTGCGGAGGAGGCATATGCCTTGGATTCCAATGCGAATGTTATGTATATCCCCATAAGGGAGCTGTTCGAGTTCCTGTGCGGCGACGAAGAGGTCGGCGGGTTCATCATCAATCTGGGAACGGATACATTCCTGGTCTCCAGAGGGCTTATGGCCGATATGCTGGAGGATGCGGACGACTGGCCGGATGTGGGGTGAGTGTCCCATTAATCACCCTCATGAGTTCTCTGACGGTGATACAATACGATTGAACACAAGGAGAGTGTTCGAGTTTTTCAAGTTTTGGTTTATGTTTTCTCCTCTTAAGCGACCCGGTTACTCCTTTTCCGGGTCGCTTCTTTTTGCATCATTTGTTTGTTATAAGGTGATGAGATAATTTGTGTACATAATCCTGTGTAAGATGTTGATGAATCAATAAGCACTTTAACATCAACACACTGAACCATGCGGCAACACCTGATAAAGAAATACTCGATACATATACTGGCAATCCCAGCGATCAAGCCGGAGCTGTTTGATATACCCATGAGCCGGTGTGCGATCATATCTTGTACCGATAGGAAGAACAGACATGTATTTATGTTTCCTGCAACGCAGAGATGTCTCATTCCTTTTGCTGATTCGGAAGACACGGCTCATCCCTATGCGATAACGGCTGTTCAGGCCAGGCTGATCATAAAATTTCTTAGGCGGCTTCCTGATGAAGTTACTGATCTGTACGTGTGCTGCTCTAAGGGCGGGTCAAGAAGTCCTGCAGTAGCTGCCGCCATACTCCGTATGTCGGGCAGAAGCGATAAAGCAGTGTGGGAGAATCCGTTCTATGTTCCCAACAGACTTGTGTATAGGGTTATCTGCCAGGAGTTTGGCCTTCATGCTTCGGAGTCATATGTAAATCAGCTGGCGGAACTCAACATGAAATGTTATCTGGATGCCGTATATAACGGAAATACCGGTGGTTATGAGAGGTGGCAGATCATTGAGTAGGTGTGAATGAAAAGTGTACGAATAAACGGACTCATCCTTGACAATCAGATGCTATACTGAGGCTACTAGAGAAAGGGAGGAATGAGATATGATTAGAGTTCCCAAGGACAAGTCAATTGACATAAATGTACCTTACCGCATGTACAACGATACAGAACTTCTGGTTACAGAAGACGAGGTTTGGGTCCGTGCTGACGAAGCACTTTACAACAGGATTAAATCTTCTTATGACTCGGGTAAGTTCAAGACCATGAACGACGACGAGTCGCTGAAGGAACTGTGTGAAGAGTATGCTTCCAAGGCGAGGAAGGCAAGGTGGCAGGAGTTTGTTTTCGACTACCCGGAAGATATTGTGAGAGGATTAACTTTCGAGGAGAACTCCGCAGCGCGGTGGGACGAAGAGAAGTTCCAAGAGATGATGGACGAGATAATGCCCGGAATCCTCGCAGAGGACGAAGCCGAGCTAGACGAGATTGCCAGGCAGGCTCTGGAGGAAGTCGACAGAATGAACGCGATAGAAGGCGACTTAACGGCTCTTCAGAAATGGGTAGAGTCCAAGGGGTTTAAGCCCGGCGAGCATAACCTTAACGTGGGTGACGAGGGCATCGGGTATGTGACTCTGGATTTGGCCTGGACATATGGGCTTAAGGGACTGCAGGGCGGATTCACGAAGCCGGTCGGATTGAGAATCGGAGCTTCCGCTGAAGAACTTAAGCCTGCTGAAGGATACGGATATACCTGCTTTACAAGTATTGAAGAGTTCAAGGAATATGTCCGGAAGAAGTATGGGGTAAGCTGATGCAACCATGCCCGGCATCGCTGTCGGGCTTTTTTATGCCCTTAATAAGTCCCATCATCCTGTATATTATCTTTGTATAGAAAACTGTGAGTAAAGGAATGTGCAAATGATCTATATTACCGGTGACACACACGGGACAATTGACTGGGGGAAGATCAATACCTCAAGATTCCCGGAACAGAAGGATCTCACGAAGGACGATTATCTTATCGTCTTAGGAGATTTTGGCGGCGTGTGGGGTGATGAGGATCAGGACCGCTATATACAGAAGACGTATGGTGAGCGGAATTTTACGACGCTGTTTATCGACGGGAACCATGAGAACCACGATCTGCTGGATTCGTACCCGGTGGAGGAGTGGCACGGAGGAAAGGTGCACCGCATTACTGACAGCATACTGCACCTGATGAGAGGGCAGGTCTACGAGATCGACGGTCTTACGTTCTTTGCGATGGGCGGAGCGGAGTCCACGGATAAGGCGTGGCGCAAGGAAGGCGTGTCCTGGTGGGCAAGAGAGATGCCGTCTGAAGAAGAATACGAAGAGGCTGTTGCCAATCTGGAGAAGTGCGGCGGTGAAGTCGACTATGTGCTGACGCACTGCGCTCCGGAGACGACTCTGTGCGCTCTTAATATGAGTAATGTGTACTTCCGGTCGGCCAATGAGCTGACGAGGTTCTTTGATCTGATAGCGCAGACGATAAGGTTCAGGGAATGGTATTTCGGTCACTACCACAGTGATTCGGACCTGGGAAAGTTCCATCTGCTGTATCAGAGGGTAGTTGAAGTGAAGAGGTAGTGTGTTTAATATGAAGATATATAGTTGATAATATATGAGGAGGGTAGCATGGCTGATGTATTCATTCTAAACAAGATTTTTGATGGCTCATGGAACGATATTGAAGGTAATATCTCCCATGAAATCATAGATTTTGTTCTAACTGATTCAGGTAAGTATTATGTTTATAATGTTCCTTATGGAGTTTGTCCTGATTGGATTCACGTAAAAGGTGATACCGATTCTACCGGTGGTTCTTATAATGCCGAATATATGCTGTTGACAAGTGAAAGCCATAATAAGACTGTTGAAATCCTATACAGGATTAAACTGATCCGAAAAATGCACAATTTAAGATATTCTCGCAACTGGGCAGATAATGAACGGATGCAACAAATTATGCAATCTGTCTATGAGAATAACCAGATTAATTATGGTGGAAGAATAATTTCTGATCTGATCGATAATTCTACCCCCATGGTGACTTTTGAGGCTGCCTTTATGGAAATGCCTGTTGATCCGATTGAAATATCATTCTCTAAATACAACTATCAACGTAATAAAGGATATGTTAAGTCTGACGAATTCCCCAATGACTATAAAAAACTGAACGATAAGCTAAATGAATCAAAGTGGATTCGCGTTGGCTTGAACCCGATGGCTGCGGGTACTGATAATAACTATTCATCAAAAACATTTCTGAATCTGATACTAAAGAACAGAAGTGAAGAATGCTACACAAACATACTCTATTCCATTTTAAAACACCCCGGTATGTTACAAAAGTTCTGCTGTAGATTTGCAGCAGAAGGAGCGTTTGATGAGAGCAAGCCTTTTAAAGTCTTACGAGAACATAAACTAACAGACGGAAGAACTGATGTTTGTGCTAATAATGGCTCGCAGCGCATTGTTATAGAGAATAAATTAGATAGCGGATTAAATGGATTGAAAAGAGATTCCTGTTCTCAATTATCAACATATTATAAGTGGGCTAATGAGGTTGAAAAGGAGCCAATCTGCTTTATTACAGCTCCTGATTATCGTATCAGCTCACCACATCCCAATGGGCTTAGTCAGTTGGAAAGGGAAATACTGAAATATGATCCTAAAATGATGAATAAGTATACGCTAGTATCTTATGGCGATATATGTGATTTTGTCGAGAAGAATAAAGATGAGTTTTCTGAGAGCTATGAGTATTATCGATACCTTGATGACATAATTAAAGCATTCAGATGTTATTCTTATCCAACGAAGAGTTCATACTATCAATCTTTGCTTCAAGAGCGCATAAACAACTGAAAATACAAAGCCCTTTCCCTTTCTGGTAAAGGGCTTTTTGAATGCGACAAAAACAGGACATAGTGCTTTCTATAATTGTCTTGAGAATAGGAAGTGAGGTGGTAGTATGGTCGTATATTTTTGCGGGTCAACGATCCGATATGAGAGTATTCCCAAAGCGATGTGGGAAGATGTGGATGCCTGCATTGCTGCCGGGGATGAGATTCTGGCCGGGAATGACGGTTTCGGGCATAGGGTGTATGGAAGATGCAAGAGCAGGCAGTATGAGAATGCCAGTGTGTATAAGACTGATACAAAGAGGGTGAAGTCCAAGTCGAAGCTATTTACGAAGCTTTCCTATGATGAGGATATGCTGGAGAAGTGTGACCGAATGATCGCCGTGTGGGACGGAGAGAGCCAGGAGGTGTTGGTGAATATACTGCTCCTTCTGGCGCTTCAGAAGAAGTGCAGGCTGTATTACCTGCCTTCAGGTGAGTGCCTTGAGATATCGTCTGTTGATGAGCTGGAGCCTTTGGTGCCTGACCGTGAAGGGTGGACACCTAAGTTTATTCGTAAGGTTCTTAAGACATGCGGGTTCAGCAAGGAGATGCTGGATTACACCATTGATAACGGTATACCGACAGAGCAAGTGATGATGGAGTTAGTCTGCCAGGCACCGATATCGCTCAAGAAAAAGCATGAGTTGCTTGATGGGCTGCTTAAGAGAAACAACATCAGTTATGAGATGTTTGTTAAGGTGGCTGGAGCTATCAGGGCAGGTGAAGGCTTTGAACGTGTGGAAGAAATGGTGTCGGATAGTTTCGGTGTGTTCGGTGACAGTTTGTACGATGCCATCCGTGAGATAAGCATGGCAGAGAATGGGCTTAAGTACTGTACATACTATCTGTTCGATGAGTGGTATGACACGGATGTGTTCATTGAGAGATCCAATCCGTGCGGAATGTTCGGCACGATTAAGCAGGTTATGGAGTATATCAGGAAATGGAAAGAAAAATTGCGTGAAATAATTGGTAAAGAGGATGATTCCGGTCTTGGCTGGTACAGAATCGAGGCATGGAATATGGATGCTTGGGATAAATATGAGCATACATACAATTACTACGTTTATAATGACGAGATTTGCTGGTTTCATCGGATAAAAACCGACAGAGATAAGGATGATCCCAAATACTATCAAGTTGTTGGTCCATTCTTCGGAGGAAACTTTCAACTTGATATCCCAACGCCCTTCAAAGCCGGAGATATCGTGGAAATCGACTGCAGGCCGTTTGGACCTCCTTTCCGTGCTCTTGTGGTGGAGGGAAGGGATCAGCATAACTTTTGTTTCCCAAAGATCCTGTTCAAGGTTCCTTTTACGGACAAGTGGAAGATAGCAATTCTCAAGAACATGCTGTTCTACAGGGATGCGGATTGCGAATCCTATACTTATCGACCGAAATTCTCGCCGCTATATAGGATGAGAAGCATTAGTGAGGACGAGCTTACCAGAGATGATGAGATGCTGAGTAAGATCAGCAAATGGATCGGCAGAGACGAGAACCGTGGAGCTGGGTTCTGGAAGACGTGGTGTAATGTCTACGCTAATGAGAGAACGGCTGCGGGAGTATGGAAGATATTGCGCCTTGTTGAGTCTTGAGCAGTATAGAACGGTTTTGGGTACAGGAGCCGTGATATACTGAAAAAAACACGGAGAATGAGGTGAGAAAAATAAGAATGGATAACACAAACGAGAATGTGAATACTGAATACAAGCACATACCTGATGAAGAGCTGCTGGCCGTGGCTTCTGAGAAGCTGGACAAGTATTCTAAGGTTTTCGAGGAGTTGGCAAAATGATCATGCTTACAAAAGAGCAGGTCGTTCTGCTTCACAAGTTGATATATGACAGGTTCGGCGGATCTTACGGCGTGCGCGACGAAGGTCTGCTGGATTCTGCGCTCGCTGCCCCGATGCAGACTTTCGGCGGTCAGGATCTGTATGAGACTGATCTTGATAAGATCCTGCAGCTCGCATTCGGCCTGATACGGAACCATCCTTTTGCCGACGGAAACAAGAGGATAGGTGCGCTGGTGCTGCTGGTGCTGCTTGAGCTGAACGGTTATGAGCTTAAGGCAAGTAATGAAGAGTTCTACGATGCGATCTACGGTGTTGCTTCAGGAGAGATGGATGATGATGAGTTCAGGGAGTGGGTTGGAAGCAGAGTGGTATTGAAGCGTGTGAATGAGAGTAAGTAAATTACTGATTATATTGCAAACGGTAGTTGTGGTGATATAATTTAATTGCGTAAGCATAGTGTAAAGATCATTTCTATATGGAAAGCAAAAACCCCGAAGTTGCCGCTTCGGGGTTTTCTTATGTCTGAATGGGACAAATACCTCCCATTCCTCCCCGTATAATTCAAATGGAAACCAGGGAATAGTCTGAAGGAATGAGGTGGATATATGTTCTATTACAAGATTACCGGAAGCATCGAGATAAATGATTATACTGAGAAGCTCATTGACCGCCGCAATGGTTTTGATGAACGATCCGGTATAGAGACGATCAGCGATGAACTGTTTGAAAAATCGGGTCACAAGAGATTTATTTTTGTTTCTTCGGTGAAACATCGCGGAATTACCATGGGTCTTGTCAGTTCGGATAACAGTAAGATCGATTCATTCATAAAGTCATTCATCAGTAAGCTTGAATTCAAGGTGTCGGATATTGAATATGAAGAGATCACTTTCAGGGTGTGCAATAGTCTGATGAGAGATGCCGAGCATTCGGATTACTATTCCTGTACCGAAGACATTTTGCATACGTTCGGAGTCGATATTCTGAAAGATAACTTCAGGTTCAGGACTTTTTGCACCGAGGAGACCATATTCAGCACCGAAGACACGCAGGCTGCATTGGAGAGTTCAACTTGCTTTATGTGCAGGCAGCCGCTTACAGAGGAGATCGAACGCATTGCCCGCGGCAAAAACAAAAAGCATGTCGAAGGTCATCCTGTGCACTATCTGATACAGACGGATGATGATATGGAAAGCGACCGTGTTTTCAACGTTCTTATCGGAAAGCTCTATGAGAATCACAGGATACTGAGCAAACGTTGCACAAAGATCTATTTATCCGAAGGTTCGAAGCCTGACGAGGGAGATCTGGCGTGCTGGTACATCAACAGTTGCGGTGGAACGATCCTCATAAATCTTGAATTCGAAGACGAAACGGACAGCCAGTATGCATCTCAAACACGCAATATCATACATAAAGTCTGTCGTGTAATGAAGAAGTATTCAAAAGATGTTCTTACTATCTTCCGGATCCGCGGGCAAAGCGAGAAGCTAAAGAACGAAATGTATGACAAGCTTGGGCACATTAATATTGTTGAGATCAAGGACAGTAAGGCCGATGCTGCTGATGCAAGGGCGTATCTTAAGAAGCTTGCAGGTGAGAAGAAGACAAGGGCAGATAAGAAGCTCCTGGGACAGATCGAAGACGGCAAGATGTATCTTGCTTCAGAGCTTAATGACATGTATGACATGTGGTACTCGAATAAACTAAAGTCGGTGATCTTCCCGCAGTATAAGGATATATCTTCGGTTAAGAGTAATGTTGCAAAAGAGAAAGTGCGCGGCAGTGCCTATGACGAGCTGATGGAGATGATCGGCCTGGACAGGGCGAAGAGTGTCATCAAGCAGGCGCTGGACTACAACAAGGCTCAGAAGATATTTGCAGATAAGGGCCTGATAGCTGACAGGACGTCCATGCACATGGTGTTTACCGGTAATCCCGGTACGGCGAAGACGAGTGTGGCAAGACTGTTTGCAGAGATAATGAAGGATAATGATGTCCTGTCGGAGGGCAATCTCATCGAGTGCGGACGTGCGGACCTTGTCGGTCCTTTCGTGGGATGGACGGCGCCAATGGTAAAGAAGAAGTTCAAAGAGGCAAAGGGCAGCGTGCTCTTTATTGACGAGGCATATTCGCTGGTTGATGACAGGGACGGTATGTTCGGTGATGAGGCGATCAATACCATCGTGCAGGAGATGGAGAATCACCGTGATGATGTGGTGGTTGTTTTCGCCGGATACCCGGACAAGATGGAGAAGTTCCTGCAGAAGAATCCCGGCCTCAGGTCGAGGATCGCGTACCACGTGCCGTTCGATGACTACAATGTGGACGAGCTGTGCGATATAGCGGACCTGATCGCGAAGAAGAAGGATCTGGTGCTTGCTGATGATGCCCGCGCCAAGCTCCGTGAAGTGTTCGCGGTCGCTCTGCAGGATGATGATTACGGCAACGGCCGTTATGTGCGTAATATCATTGAGAAGGCCAAGATGAAGCAGGCCTCAAGGCTCGTGGCGATGGATTATTCGGCGGTCACCAGTGAAGACGTAAGGACGATCGTGGCATCCGACATCGAGATGCCCGTGAAGAAGGCGAAGCAGACCAGGATCGGGTTCTGTGCGTGAGGAGGTTAGTGCCGGTATTTGCAATTGTATGTTGATGAAGGTACAATAACAGCAAGAAGAGTGTTGCCGGATGACGGTTGACCTCGGTTATACTTAATTAATAAGCCGTAACCTTGGCTGGGGGCGGCTTATTTCTTTGCTTTAGTGCAAAGAGCAATAATCGAGACTATTAATATCCCCAATGTGAGTATCACACTCAGTATTTCATAATCAGTCATACTGCGCCTCCTTTCACCATGAACAAGTCATGGGTTTGGGAGGTCAACCGCCTGCCGTACCAGCAGCACTCCAATACAATTATACTTGGCTGAATACTGAAAATCACTCGACAAAAACCGACAAAAACCGACAAAGCTGCCTTAGTCGGCGGTGCGGCATATTTACCCCATGTCAGCTCCTATAATCAAAGCAAGAATACTGGATGCATAATTATTGGAGGTTACACATGATCAAGGTTGATACAGAACACGCGTGTTCTTTTACGGGACACAGACCCGAGAGGCTCGAGATGAGACCGAACAGGGTAATATCCTGGCTTGAGGAGCAGATCGGCAAAGCTGTTGATGACGGATATACGGATTTTGTGTCCGGAATGCAGCGCGGAGTGGACATCTGGGCTACGGAGATCGTGCTGCGGCTCAAGCAGGAATGCAAGCCTGTAAGACTCATCTGTGCGTGTGCCTGGAAGGGAATGGAAGACAGATGGGAGCCGGAGTGGAAAGACAGATACAAATCCATCTTGGATTCTGCCGACGGGATAGTGTATGTGAGCAAGTGTCCGGGCAGGGCTGCTTTCTTTGAACGCAATCACTGGATGGTCGATCATTCGTCGAGACTGATAGGCGTGTATACCGGCGCGCCCGGTGGAACGAAAGAAACCGTATGTTACGCGAAGAATAAAGGGCTCGAGGTTGTAACGATAAAGCGATGAGAGGCGTTTTTTGGATAGTTGAAGATGAGCTAAAGGCATTTGTGTTTGAAGAGGGTGCGGAGTATGGTGTCGCCAAGTCGGGCAAGACCTTCAACCACAAGCTGTTGTGGGAGCGTGTGAGGCCGGCCAAGTGCAGCAGAGCTTACGATTACTATCCGCGCGGGCGTGTTGATTACAACGGCAAGGGCAGGCCTGTGGTGTATATGAGTCCGCATGTTGGTGAGGAGTACGTGGCGCAGATAGCGGAAGTTTTCGGGCTGGAGGAGATGCCTATCGTGCATTTAGACGGCAGCGAGCATTATAAGTGTTATCTGGACAGGTGAGTGGATATGGATATTACGGGTTTTATCAATTCAAAAGACATACGTGAGCATCACAGGGCGATCGGGTATGAGTACAATGCGCTTGAAGCGGCGTGGCTGGTGTCGCAGTGCCATAGTGCGACTCTGGAAGAGAAACATGATGCTTGGAGATGGATCATCGTCAATATGCCGGACTGCGAGATCAAGGACTGCGGCGGACGAGTACATGTGAGCACTGAGTCTGTGCATAAGATCCTTGCTGATTATATGGAGATGGAAGATGAATTTGTCAGGAAGTTCAAGGATGCTTCCGGCGGGTATATGTATATGTATAGAGAATACTACCGCTCTTTGAGATACCGCTGTACGAGCAGCGATGCAGAGGGCTGTTTCACGAGTTATGAGGATTGTGTGAAACACATCGTTGAGGACTGGGATGCCGAGGAAACGAGCATTGTGGAAATCAGACGTTGCCTGCCTGGTGAGACTGGAGTGTTCAGAAAGGGCGGAGATATCATGATCGATCTCAAAGGAAAGATCGTGAGTGTGACAACGGATTACACGGAAGAGGAGAACAAGTATTGGTATGAGCTTTGTGACTTCTTTGATTTTCTGTGGTTTAATTTCCCGGTCCCGTTTAAGCGCGGAGATATTGTGTATGTCAAAAGTTTGCTCCATCCAGATGTGCATTCTCCGATAGTCATTGACGGTATCATCATTCCGCCGGGTAGGGATGAGGAGAAGTATTTGGCGAAACGCCGCGAATTCGGTGACACGACCGACATGAACATCTGGGGATATGCTGCTGATGTGGAATGGAGCGGCGGTTATCACGGCCCATATTACGAAGTTTGGGGTAACTATATGAATGTCGAATCCTACCGTGAGGAACTGAAAGGCGTTGAACGAGCGCTCGGGCTTATCAGCAACTGGCTTAAGGGTAAGTTCGGTGATGAGGTGGATCTCCTATTGGCAGGGTATCACCACATTATGCTCGAAGAGATGCTTGCCAGGTCGACGCCGGGTTTGTACACGGATGAAGCGTTGAAACTGGCTGGGTTTGAGGTGGATGAGGATAAAGATGGAAAGTGAGAGGTGTAACAGTAAGGCTATTGATCTGAGTGCAGCAGGCATACTTAAAGAATCTACCTGTTTCATAATGTTTTTAAGTACTACTTTAAGATTTATTGACTACAGAAAAATCTTAAAGTAGTATTACGGAATCTCAATTAAAGCGATGTGACTTATTTGCCGCATCGCTTTTGTTATATTCAAGCCAGAGGTGAACAGTATTTGTTTTAGGAGGTATCGGACATGCAATAGCGATCTTTAATTCAAGGAGGACTACAATGCATGAGAATTCGAACTTATGACGGGATCACTTATCGTTACAGGCGTGATCCCGTGCCGTACTGCGGCGTATATCGCCTCAGGAAACCGATACCGCCGTACAACAGGCGCGCCCGGGTCTTGAACTCCATTCAGGAAGAGGAGTATCGGCCGTTCAAAGATCCTGTATACAAAGAAGTGATAAGTCGATATGGCGGATGTATTTACTGCTATAGATTGCAGGTCTATGGCAAGCGGCATACGGACAGATCCTGGAAGACGAGCTATAAGTGCAGGAAACAGTGGATGAAGCATCAGCGCGGATAGTCGATTTCCCGGTAGACTTTTAGACTTTTTTACTACTGAAAACGCTACTATCTGCCGGATAGTAGCGTTTGTAGTAGTGATCATGCTGATTCTGCTACTGAATGATCAACTGAGACTGTCTCTTATATCCATGAGAATCTTTCCGAGTCTGTTGAGGCCGAGCTTATTCTTGGCGCGGCAGCTGTCACAGGTGCAGTAACCCCAGATGTTGTCATGATGCCTGTTGCCCTCGACGAGGGTTGCATCACCGGTGGCGAGGAGCTTCTCCCTCATCTCGGGAACTGCGAACTTGGCCGTGAGGATGTCCTTCATGATGCCGGCGCTGATGTCATTCCAGTTCTCCGGGAGGTTGGGTTCTTTCCTGCCCATGCGCTTGGCTGCGACCGGATTCGTGACCTCGGTGTACTTGATCCTGTCCTCATCCGTG
>JAEEGH010022352.1_pt1 | contig 12976 bp, 13 predicted proteins | sample 9134181 | NCBI WGS metagenome assembly JAEEGH01 (sample SAMN16246544, study PRJNA631951) | gut metagenome | biome: gut microbiome; feature: rumen; material: DP-attached | host: Bos | place: Iran: Karaj | collected 2018-10 | reverse complement strand
GGTAAATGTGGCAATCGATTGGGCAGTGGCAAATGAAATGCATATTATCTATATCAAGCACTACAATCTGTCCGAAAAGACAAGAACCTTTAAGCCGGATACAAAAGGTGCTGAACTGGTTCCTGAACTTAAGGTGGTGTCCGATAATATCTTTGTGAAGACAAAGTCAAATGCGCTTACAAGTGAGGATTTTGCCGATTTTATAAAAATGAACAGGATAAATGAGTTCTTTGTTGCCGGCGCGGATGCCACAGCCTGCGTAAAGTCCACATGCTTTAATATGACTAAGGCAGGATATAAAGTTCATGTGATAGATGATTGTGTCACAAGCTATGATCTGAAAAAAATAGATGAAATGTTTGCCTACTATGCCGGCAAGGGCTGTGAGGTCAAAAAACTTAAGGATTATATGGAACTTCCTGAATAATTCAAAATGAAACTTAAGGGGTGAATTGTATGATAAGAAAGATGAAAAAAGAAGATTTACAGAAGTGCGGAGAAATATATGCTTTGGCATTCCCCATAGAACATTGGGGGATTGATTGGAATCCTGATAATGCAAGTGAATATTTATTAGATTATTATGAGCAGAAAAAATTCGTAGGATATGTGTATGAAGAGGATGATGTGATAATTGGCTGTATATTTGCACTTTGTAAGATATCAGGAAGTAAAAAGGAAATATACGTCAACGAGATGGCGGTGTTACCTGAAAGACAGGGGCAGGGGATTGGAACGCAATTGTTGAAGTCAATATTAGATTACAGTAAGGGAGAGGGACTTGCAGGTGTTGTACTTTACACCAGTGAATATGCACCTGCTTTCAAGTTCTATGAAAAGAACGGGTTTAAGTTATCGCAAGGAACAATTTGTATGTATTGCGAGTAAAAAGTATCTTGTAAAAGTTTATTCCGGTAAAATTTACCAGCGTAGGAGAGAAAATGGTATACGAGTTAGAAGATACGAAAAAAGTAACATCATTGTTTGAGGGATGGGAAGAGACGTTGATTTATTCCTGCATTCAGAAAGTAATGGGAAAGGTATTTGTAACTGATCTCGATAATCCTGAATCAGCTATGACATTGGTAGGGGATTTTGCTTTTTTTGCAGGAAAAATAGATAGAGAACTAGTGGAATCAAAACCAGAAGGGTTCCTTATTATGGTTCCGCAAAATGAAGAATGGTCGAAGCTTATAGAAGAGTGTTTTGATGATGTTAAAAAGGTTATTAGGTATGCAATCAAGAAAAACACCAATTTTGATAGAAAGTATCTGAAAGGTATTGTACAAGACATTCCCCAAGGCTATGAGATTCGTGCAATAGATTCAGAGATATATGATTTATGTATTGAACATCCACAAACAAAAGATTTTGTTTCTGCTTTTAATTCAAAAGAGTTATATTTGAAGCATGGAAGAGGAATGGCAATATTAAAAAATGGAAAAGTTGTTGCAGGAGCTTCTTCATATACAAGATATAAAGAGGGGATTGAGATTGAAGTTGATACTTTAGAGGAAGAACGTAGGAAAGGTCTTGCTCTTGTTTCTTGTGCAGCGCTGATATTGAAATGTTTGGATGAAGGATTATATCCAAGTTGGGATGCACAAAATATCAATTCGGTACATCTGGCAGAAAAACTTGGCTATGAATTTGATCATGAATATACGGCGTATGAAGTAACATCTGGTAAGTAAATATATTTCAGTAAACGTGTCCAACACTTTAATAGTTTGTGCGTTTTACCGGAAGATATCTAAACAGGTATTAAAGGAGCTTTTTATGAGCTCCTTTTTGTTTGCTTCTAAAGAATATGACTTTAGTCATATTGTAGTTATATCTTTATTCACTACAAAGAAGAATGTCACAAGTCTATAATGTATATTAATGAAACAAACAAATGGTATTTATAGGAGAGTAGATAGATATGGACAAGATGATTTCTAAAGCTGGTTCAGCAATTGTAACAGTGACAGTATTTCTATTTGCAATATTTCTGCTGATCAATTTTTCTATGGGTGGATATTTTGTCTGTCTTATCCTTCCGATAGGTTTTATCATGATGACGGCAGGTCTGAATAACGAGTGCGAAGGTGACCGCAAAGTTGCTGCTAATATAGGTTTGATTCTGGCGGCAGTGTATGGTACGTTTATAATGCTTGTTTATTTTTCACAGCTGACTACGGTAAATAACGAACAATTGAATGAACAAGCGTCAAAGCTATTAGAATTTAATAAGTTTGGACTTATTTTTAACTACGATCTGCTTGGCTACGGTGTAATGGCGCTTTCTACCTTCTTTACGGGACTATCAATGAAGCCTAAGAACAAGATAGATAAGTGGCTCAGAGCACTAATGATGATACACGGAGTGTTTTACTTTAGTTGTACGTTTATGCCAATTACGGGAATGTTCGTGAAAATGTCCTCTGGTGGTAACGGACTCGGCGGAAGGCTTGCTCTTGTTGCGTGGTGTGTATATTTTCTGCCCGTCGGAATACTTTCATTTCTTCATTTTGGTTTGAGAAAAAGATAGTAAGGATATCGGAATTTTCTAACTTGCAGGTTAATTTTTTGTCCAATATTTATAAAGTAATTGACTCTGCCCTTGGGGCAGGCTTTATGCTTTAAGTACTATAATGAAAAACGTGAGGTAAAGAAAATGCAGATAGGAAGTTCTAACGATGCAAATGCAGTAAAGGAGCAGTATGTATCATCTAAAGGGTTGAATACGCGCCTGTCATTCCATGATAAGTGTTCTACAAATAAACAGGGATATGGCAATTGGATTGTTTCTAATTATGAAATATCAGAAGGTATGAAAGTATTAGAGCTTGGATGTGGAACTGGCAGCATATGGATGGGGCGCGAAGAACTTATAAATAAATGTGACCTGCTTGTACTTACTGATTTATCTGAAGGGATGCTTGAAACTGCAAAAAATAATTTGGGTGAAAGAGATAATATCAAATATAAACAAGCAGATATCCAGAATTTACCCTTTGAGGATAAATCTTTTGACGTAATCATCGCGCATTCAATGTTGTATCATGTTCCTGACCTTGATCAGGGAATTCGAGAAGTCAGAAGAGTCCTAAAAGATGGAGGGACATTTTACTGTGCAACACTTGGAGAAAATAATTTTCCAGAGAAGCTTGCAGAGTGGTTTGAACTTAGCGGAGAAAGCTTTAAGCCGAATCATAATTTTACAATGCAAAATGGAGAAACAAAACTGAGGACTTCTTTTTCAGATGTTAAAGCTGTTTTTTATGAAGACTCCTTACATGTAACGGATATAGAGGATCTAGTGGAATACTTAAGGAGCCTTGCTTCATTCAAGGCTATCATTGATCTTCCTGTTGAAAACATCAGAAATGTACTTAGAGAACATGTCAGGGATGGCGCGATAGATTTGCCTAAGGATTATGGTATGTTTATTTCAAGATAATCATGCAGAATAATAATGGTATCATTGCAAATGGTGGCATGGATGGCTATATTATTGACAAAATAGCTTGTTACCAAGTATAGTTGATAAAACAAAATAAACAGACGCCCATTGCTACCGAGTAGTGGGATTGACGTCATTTCTTTACCGTTAGGTCTTAGCAGGTAAGGAAATGGCGTATTTTATTATACGGAGGTTTCTATGAAGTGGATTTATTTGTTTATTGCAGGTGCTCTTGAGATTACGTGGGCTGTAACCATGAAAATGTCGAACGGTTTTACATTGCTGATACCATCTATTATTACCGGCATAGGATATATAGCCAGTGCAGTATTTCTTTCGATAGCGCTGAAACAACTGCCGCTTGGAACGGCTTATGCTATGTGGACCGGAATGGGAATTGTTGGAACTACCTTGCTGGGAATAGTTCTATTTCATGAAAAGCTGACAGTTCCACAGGTAATATGTGTTATCCTGATTGTAGTTGGAATTACTGGACTAAAGATTTTAGCGAAAGAGTGAGGTTTACCATGTTTAGAAAGATGAGAAGATTTAATCAGCAGATTTCTGATTCAGAGTGTATAGAAATACTGAAGAATACTAAGAGGGGCGTACTTTCATTGATAGGTGATGATGGGTACCCATACGGACTTCCGATAGATCACTGGTACTGCGAAGATGATGGAAAAATCTATTTTCACGGCGCCAAAGAGGGTCATAAGATTGACTCCATAAAAGCTTGTGGTAAGGCCAGTTACTGTGTTTATGATGAAGGATTTCGTAAAGAAGGTGACTGGGCTCTTAATATAAAGAGCGTTATCACTTTTGGCAGGATCGCCCTTGTAGAAGATGAAGAAAAGGCGCGAGAAATATGCACAGCTTTGGTCAGAAAATTTACCGATGATGAAGAATATCTGGAAAAGGAGCTAAAGAACGCATTGCCTCGTGTTCAATGCTTGGAGTTTGCACCTGAACATATGACTGGAAAATTGGTTAATGAGTCATAAATGGAAGCGTGTTATATCTTAAATTTAATCCGCCTTAATAAGCTTGAAATGACTTTTTCTATATTCGATAAGCCCCTCATCTTTCATGTGCGAGAGTTCTTTTGACATGTTGGTCCTTTCGAGGTTAAGGTAATCGGCAAGCTGTTGCCTGTTGAAGGGAATGTCAAATTCCCTTGAACTTGTCTGGAGTGCGATGGCATTGAGATATGACAAAAGGCGTCCACGGCAGCTCTTGGGAGAAGTATGGAAACTGCGTCCAGAGAGGACAAGGTTTTTCTGAGATGAAATAATAAGTATGTTTTTTAGGAGCTTTTCCTTCCAGGGAGAGCTCTTTTTGCTGTCTTCAAGAAGGTTCCTTATATTGCAAAAGAGAATTCGGCAGTCTTCATTTGCTCTGACATCAACCAGAAGGACTTCGCCAAGTAGAGCATAGGTTTCAGCGAAGAACTGATTTTGGCCTACATGGCTTAAGACAGAGCAATTGCCCCAGACGTCATTGCTTTCAATAGTAACACTGCCTGAGAGTACCATGCCTATGCTTGAAGTTCGCTCTCCCGCGCGGAGAATCAGATCGTCTTTTCGATATTTCTTTTCCCTGGCATCCAGTGAAGCAAGGCATGAAGACAGTTCTTTAGCTGTCATTCCCTTGAACAATCTACTCTTTTCTATACCTTCAAGGTTCATAAATTTTTCTCCAAAATGTGGTTTGAACAACATACTTGTCATGAACAGTATATTATACTGACACCATCAGAACAAGAACAAAGGTCAAACAGAGAGGTTTAATGATGGTAAGAAAGATAATAAAAATCGATGAAGAAAAGTGTAACGGCTGCGGTATCTGCGCAAACGCATGTCATGAAGGAGCCATTGATATTGTGAATGGAAAGGCAAAACTGGTAAGAGAGAACTTCTGTGATGGATTTGGGGACTGTCTGCCGGGATGCCCAATGGGAGCAATCTCTTTTGAAGAAAGAGAAGCGCCTGCGTATGACGAAGCAGCAGTAAAGGCAGCACAGGAGAAGAAAGGATTGGTAAAAGATATGCATCAGTGCGAAAACAAGATGATGAAAGAAATGGAACAACACGCTGCAGGACATGGATGCCCCGGTTCAAGGTTTATGACACTTAAGAGTGGCAATCAGGAAGACATTGATCCCGGACAGGACATGATATCAAGAATGAGCACTCATCCATCAAGACTGATGCAGTGGCCATGCCAGATAAAGCTCCTTCCAACGCAGGCAGACTTTTATAATGGGGCCAAGCTCCTTATTGCAGCTGACTGCACAGCATACGCCTACGCTAACATGCATGAGGAATTTATGAAGGGCAAGGTTACAATGATTGGATGCCCAAAACTTGACGAAGGCGACTATACTGAGAAGCTTACGGAGATCATTTCAAACAACGATATTGTCAGCGTGACCATAGTAAGAATGGAGGTTCCATGCTGCGGAGGGCTGCAGAGAGCCGCAGAGAATGCAATAAAGAATAGCGGAAAGTTTCTTCCTTGGCAGGTTGTGACAATCTCCAGAAATGGTAAGATACTTGATTAAATTTCCCAGTAAGCATATATTTCATGGGCTTTTGATATAAGTGAGTTTATACTGAATGTAGCAAGAAAAAAGGAGGCATATTATGTCAGCATTAAATGAGAGAAAAGTAGCAGTAGTAGGTTGTGGATTTGTTGGGTCAGCATCAGCTTTTGCCCTAATGGAGAGTGGGCTCTTTTCCGAAATGGTGCTGATAGATGTGAATAAGGAGAAGGCTGAGGGTGAGGCTCTTGATATCAGCCATGGACTTCCCTTTGCAAAGCCAATGCAGATATATGCCGGAGATTACAAGGATGCAGGCGATGCTGCAGTTGTGGTTGTTACGGCAGGGGCAGGACAGAAGCCCGGCGAGACAAGGCTCGATCTCGTAAAAAAGAACGTGGGAATCTTTAAGTCGATTATTCCGGAAATAGCAAAGTACAACAAAGATGGAATTCTTCTGATAGTGGCTAATCCTGTTGATGTTCTTACATACGCAGCAGCCAAACTCAGTGACTTCCCTGAAAACAGAGTATTTGGCTCAGGAACAGTACTTGATACGGCCAGATTCAAATATCTTCTTGGTGAGCACCTGAGTGTAGACAGCCGTTCAGTACATGCATTTATCATAGGTGAACACGGAGACAGCGAGATAGCAGCATGGAGTAGTGCAAATGTATCAGGAATTCCAATCCATGATTTTTGCGAGATGAGAGGACATTTCGAGCATGAAAAAGCTATGAAAGAGATTGCTGAAACTGTCAAGAATAGTGCTTATGAGATCATCGAGAAAAAAGGTGCTACTTATTACGGAATTGCCATGAGTGTAAGGCGTATCTGTGAGGCTATCATACGTGATGAAAAGTCAGTTCTTCCTATATCCAGCATTCAGCACGGTGAGAATGGCATTGATGGCGTCGCTCTCAGCATGCCGGCTATTGTCGGAAGAGATGGCGTTGAAGGATCTGTGCCAATCAGACTCAGCGAGCAGGAAAAGGCTGCATTACTAGAGTCATCGGAGACTTTGAAAGCAGTAATAATTGAATCGCTTTGAGTACGGATGTGAGTTATATTCGAACATAATATGGAAATAGGAGTATGGTTGAAATTGTCATGCTCCTTTTTTAGATTTCAATATTTCTTCAAGGATACTTTGGTACAATAGGAATATATTTAATCACAGAGGTATTCCATGAAAATATTGCTTGTTGAAGATGAAAAGAGAATGTCCGAGGCATTATGCGAAATCCTCAGGCAGGAAAAATATGATACAGATGCGTTTGCAGATGGAATAAGTGGACTTGATGCTGCAAGAAGCGGCATATATGATCTGCTTATTCTTGATGTTATGCTCCCCGGAATAAATGGATTTGACATAGCCAGAACTGTGAGAAGAGAGGGAATACAGGCTCCCATCTTAATGCTCACTGCGAGAGCAGATACTGATGATAAGGTGAGTGGCCTGGATAGCGGAGCAGATGATTACCTTACAAAGCCCTTTGAGACAAAAGAGCTCCTGGCAAGGGTAAGAGCCTTGCTTCGCAGGAATAACATGCAGAAGACAGATGATACCGGAAATCTCGTATCGGGAGACCTTAAACTGGATAGAAACAGGTCAATGCTTATAAATACTGAAAATGGCATGGATGTACGTTTGTCAGAAAAAGAGCTGCATATCTTGGAGATCTTCCTTGCAAATGAAGGAACTATTATCGGAAAGGAGCAGCTTGCTGTTAAGATATGGGGATTTGACAATGAAGCTGAGTATAACAATGTGGAGGTCTATATCTCTTTTACCAGAAAAAAGCTTCAATTCCTGGCTTCAATGATGGAGATAAAGGCGGTGCGCGGTCTTGGATATGAACTGCGAAAGAAGGAGTAGGAATGGCAAAAAAGCTTGGAAACAGACTTTTTAAAGCTTCACAAAATAAGATCACAGCTACGATAATGGGGCTCCTTACACTGATCCTTTTAGGAACCCTGCTGACTATTTCACTTACTACTTACAGCGCAGTATACAGGAATAATCAAAGGATCCTTGAAGTCTTTCTTGATGACTACATCAATGGAAATGGCCCAAAAGAAGCGCCGAAAGATGCCATGGGAACTCCTGAAGATAGAATTGCCACAGAGGCTGCGGTTATGTATCTTGTGGAGTTTTCTTCTGATGGAAGTGCTGTTGGAATAATGAATGATGTTAAGCCCGTAATGAGCGATGAAGCACTCAAAAATCTTGCAGCGCAGCTAATGACAGGTGGGAAAAGACGCGGAATAAGCGGTAGGATGATATATCGCATCGCTTCAGATGAATCATCAGGGAGAAGCTATGTGGCAATGATGGATAATACCCTGATAGACAGCAGTATGAAAACGCTCATAATGAATACAGTTGTATTTGGCGCTGTTGCCCTGATAATACTGTTCTTTGTTTCCTTGAAGGCGTCTAAGGAGATAATGAAACCTGTCGAAGATACATATCAGAAACAGAAACAGTTTATCTCAGATGCGGGACATGAGCTTAAAACTCCCATATCAACAGTCGGTGCCAATGCCGAGATTTTGCAGCGCGAGATTGGGAACAACAGGTGGCTTGACAATATTCTTTATGAGAACAGACGCATGAAAGAGCTCGTGACAGGACTTCTGGATCTTTCAAGGACAGAGAACATGGAAGCAGTACATACAGATGTTGATCTTTCCAGAATTGTTACAGGCGGGATATTGCCTTTTGACTCGGTTGCATTTGAGAGAGGCCTGCTTCTGGAGAGCGAAATTGAGCAAGATATCCATGTAGAAGGGGCTCCAAACCAGTTGGGACAGTTGGTAGCTACACTTTTGGACAATGCTGTTTCTCATGCGGAAAAAACTCAAAATGCAAATGAAAGTGCTGGTAAGATTTTAGTCACTCTCCATGAAGAGGATAAATGTGCCGTGCTTATGGTATCCAATCCGGGAAAAGAGATTCCTGCAGAGGAAAGGAACAGGATATTTGAGCGCTTTTACAGAACGGATTCATCCCGGGAACTTAATGGACACTATGGCCTGGGGCTTGCAATAGCAAAGGCTGTTGTGACAGCCCATGACGGTGAAATCAGTGTGGAATGTGATAAGGGAATTACAACATTTATAGTCAGGATTCCAATTCTGAAATGAGCAGGTTATAAATTCTTTAAAAAACCTTCAAGCTTTCTTCAAGTTTCATTTTATATCATATGCCTGTCAGATAAATAAACCAGATTGATCGGAGGCATATATAAATGAAAATAAAGAAGATACTTGCATTATTAACAATTGCTGCGCTGACAGCATCGCTTATCGGATGCGGTGGTACTGATTCGGAAAGCGTAACAACTCAGGATACAACTTCTGAGGTATCAACAGAGCATGAGACTGAAACTGAGGCAGCTGCCCAGGTCGAAGATACTGATTCAAAGAGTACAGCAACATCGTCGCTGGAGGCAACTTCTGCAGAGGAAAGGGCATCCATAGAGGAAGCGCTTAACCTCGCAAATAACGATGAAGTAACCTGGTCCTATGACAAAGATGCGGATGCCTGGGTAATGAGCATTGTAACAGCAGTTGCCAATGCGGAAATTGAAGACGAAGAAGGTGTTTCTGTTTGTGTACCGGGAGCATATATAAAGGGAATTGATACAGATGGTGATGGAGTGGAAGATATCACTTCTGGCAACTATACAGAAGATGTTCACGGACAGCTTGTGATCGATTACGAAGCAGAAGTAACAAGCTCGAACGGGCAGATATATACAGCGTCCACCGCTCCTATAATTCTGAATACCGGAGCTGCAGGTTACAGCTCTTCCTCTAACACAAAGGCTTCAACATCTTATGCCTCTGAAGGCTATATCAATGTTTCCTGCGGAAACAGAGGAAAAAATGACACTGCTACAGATGAGAATGGAAACGAGTACTATACAGGAGATGCACCGTCTTGTCTGGTGGATCAGAAGGCAGCATCACGATTTGTAAGATACAATATATTATTGGGCAATCTTCCTGGAAGTACAGAATACTGGGTTTCTACCGGTGGAAGTGGCGGCGGAGCACATGCAACCATGTTTGCAGCAACATCAAACAGTTCTGATTTTTATGATTATCAGATAGCGGTTGGGGCTGTTGGTGTTTACGTCAATGAAGATGGCACTTATGACACAACAGTTACCATTGATGGCGTGACCTATGATCTTTCTGATGGAGCATGGGGGGCTGTTGCATATTCACCTATCACTTCTTTGTATGAAGCGGATATGGCCATGGCTTTTGAGTACTACATGGATTCTGATTATGATTTCAATACTTCATTCCAACAGCAGATGGCAAAGTACCTTTCAGAAGAGTACATGAATTACATCAATGATCAGAATCTTTCGGTTAAAGAAGCTGATGTGGAGCTCGATATTAATGGTGATGGAGATACAGATGATACTATAGAGCTCTCTATTGAATATGACGAAACGAAGTATGCTGACACCAACGGCTATGGTGGAACATATGTTGATTTCTACCTTGCAGAATTTGTTTCAAATCTGCAGTGGTACCTTGATAACCTGGATTATGCAGATGGTTGGACCTGGTTCGGTGAAGATGGCAATGCACTTTCTGACGAAGAAGTTGCAGCTATGACATCTGAAGATAAAGCGGCTGCTTTTATAGAAGGCAGATATGCTAAGAGCAGTTCATCATCAGGCGGAATGGGCGGCCCTGGTGGTGGAATGCCCGGAGGCCATGACGGAATGAAAGGCGGGCCTGACGGTGATATGACCGGAGGACCAGGTGGTGACATGACAGGAACACCTCCTGATATGGCTGGAAATAACGAGACTTCAGAAAAAACTGAAGGAGAGGACAGGAGCTTTGCAAATGCTGATGTTGCGGCAAACTCAGCAGGAGACACCATGGATGTAGGAACTCCTGATGCAGGTACAACCCAGTCAGCAGGAAGCAAAACAGATTCATCAAATTACTCAACATATGAAGAAATGCTTGCTGCTTACCAGAGTGATGTTGCAGAAGTATACGAAGGCGATAAATATGGAAATGTGATTGTTGATCTTTATAATCCGCTTAATTACATAGGCGACGAAGGCGGAACAGATCCTACATGGATAAGGATGGTCTGCGGAGCATCAGAAGGTGATATTTCAATGTTCAACTCACTTAACCTTCAGATTGCATTCCTTTCTTCAGGAGTTGATGCTGATATCGAATGGCAGTGGGATGGCGGACATGTACCGTCAGAGATTCTTGGAAATTCTCTTGCTCTTACTGTAGATGCCATGTATGGCGAGTATGTAGACGGAGCAGTTAAGATTACCCAGGCTGCAGCAGAGTCTCAAACTGAAAATGGAGATGCTACAGAGGCAACCGGAGCAGATATTAGCAGCTGGGTAAATTACGATGATACATCTGCCGTGTCATTCACAGTCGCAGATGCGGTAAGTTACAGAACAGCCGGGGCCAGCAAGTCTACTCCAGGATTTGATGTAATCGATTATGGCCAGGAAGACTATGTGTTTGGTGATTCTGAGACTGATGCCAGACATTGGAGCAAATGGGTATTAAAGGTTCTTGAAGAACATCAGGAGGAGCTTGAAGAGTTGTTTAATAGTGGTAAGTAAAAATATAAGACAGAGTTCAGTATGGGCATTCTCAAACACATGGGAATGCCCTTTTTAATAGACGTATGTAGACGTTTATATCGGAACATAAAGTAAATAAATATGTTGACATCAATCCGAAATCGGAATATTATAATCAAAGTCTGATTTCGGATTATTTAATTTGGAGGAAAAAGAATGCTTCATGAAAACAATGAAAATCTTATGAGATTTATAAATTTAGATAAAGAACTGAGCAGCATTTATCAGAAGCAGTCCAAAAAGTTTGAGATATCTGAGACAACAATACTGATTCTGTATGCTATCAGAGCGTCAGAAAATGGAGTTACTCAGAAAGAGATAATTGAAGAATATCTTTTACCTAAACAGACTGTGAATTCGGCAATGAAAAAGCTCCTTGATGAAGGAAAGGTCTTTGTGTCTGAGAAGAACGGGCGAGAAAAGAGATTTCTTTTGACCAAAGAGGGGGTAAAAATGGCGGCCAAAAGTGCAGATCTTATCCTTGAAGCTGAGAAAAAAGCATTTTTCTCGTTTACGGAAAAAGAGCAGAAAACCATTGTGAGCCTCCTTGAAAAGTACAACAAAAGGTTTGAAGATGAAATGAACAGATTTTGAGGTTAGAAATGATTTTAAGAAAAGAAAAAGATGTGATCCAGCTTTCAGACCACTTTGATTACAAAAGATTATTAAGATACTGCTTCCCATCAATGACAATGGTGGTGTTTACATCTATATATGGCGTAGTTGACGGACTGTTTGTATCCAACTTTGTTGGTAAAAACGCCTTTGCGGCGATAAACATAGTGATGCCGGCACTTATGATCCTTGGAGCCTTGGGACTTATGTTTGGCTCCGGAGGAACAGCGCTTGTGGCGAAGACACTTGGGGAAAAGAAAAATGATCTGGCCAATAAGTATTTCTCCATGATGATAGAGTTTGCCGTACTTTTAGGATTAACAGCTACACTAATTGGTTTTGTATTTATGCCTAATATTGTGGATGCTTTGGGAGCATCGGCACTTATAAGGGACGAGGCTGTTCTTTATGGAAGGGTTGTTATTCTTTTTACAGCGACAGCTGATCTCCAGTTTGTGTTTCAGAGCTTTATGACTGCAGCAGAAAAACCGCGATTGGGACTGCGGATAACTGTAGCAGCTGGACTAACAAATATGATTTTAGATGCGGTATTTGTAGGAGTCTTAAGGTGGGGAGTAACCGGCGCGGCCCTTGCAACTGGTTTTAGCCAGATTGTGGGAGGTGTTATTCCACTTATATATTTCGCCAGTGAAAATGACAGCCTTTTAAGGTTCTCTTTTACCAAAATTGAAATGGATGTGGTGGGAAAGGCTG
>JAEEGH010022351.1_pt1 | contig 12976 bp, 10 predicted proteins | sample 9134181 | NCBI WGS metagenome assembly JAEEGH01 (sample SAMN16246544, study PRJNA631951) | gut metagenome | biome: gut microbiome; feature: rumen; material: DP-attached | host: Bos | place: Iran: Karaj | collected 2018-10 | reverse complement strand
ACATATTGACTTTCAGTAATGATTATAGCCATTATTTTGGAGAGGTTACGAATTAGTTACATACAGGAGTCCGAAATTCTCCACGATTTGCGTAAACATCAATAACTCTTTATCGACCTCATTTGCGGGTACAAAATTACAAATAATTATTGAACAAAACAAACTTTTAACACAAATTCTTCAAAACTGTATAATAAATTATTGCTGGTATAAATTATTGCTGTCAGATAAATAATTAACTTAATTGGCACTATGACATAATGTCATATCTTTGCAAGACATCTTAGCAGATTCATATTTGGCACATTATTTGTTCTGTAATATGTAGTACCATTGTCTTGTATCATAAGAGAGAATGGTCAGTGTTAGTTAAGCCCCAAAGGGGAGAGTATTAATTGCCTTCGTGGCCTAAAAAAGTTGAGTATGAAGAAATATCAAACTCCAACATTGGTGGCCCAAAGCACTGTGAAGATGGCAGATTGTCGTCCTAACAGAAGGCCTTGTGGCAGACCATGCAATCCTCCAGGACCTGGCGGACGCTAAAAGATGTCAGACGATATGCAATAATATCGTCTGACTGTTATTTTATATATGAAATACTATCAAATCAAACCAGATGTTATCTTCCGTAATTACGGAGACTTCGGTTATATAACAGACAACCGTAATTTCGGATACCATTTTTCCAATACATCATATGTGTTGGGAGATAAAATCGTATCTGAAAGTGGTGCCGTTATATTGTCTTGCCTTGAAAAAAAACCTCTCTCACTACACGAAATCGTGGATAGGGCAATGAATGAATTTGTTGATGTCGATATAAATCAGTTGAGATGTGATGTTGAAGCATTACTACAGTCTTTGTCAGAAGCTGGTTTTATTATAACTGGCGAATCGGAAGACGAATGTAGAGCAAATTCTTGTTGCTCTATTCCACACGAAGTCGGAAATAAATCAATAGGAGTAAATGCAACCAATAATTCAACAATTACGACTCAAACTTTTTTTGAGAAGAGATTTGGTGACAATCCTTTTCCCGTTAGCGTTCATATAGAGATAGTGAGTAAGTGTAACGAGCGATGTGTCCATTGTTATATTCCTCACGAATATAAAAATCAAGTCATGGCTCCAGTCATGTTCTTTGATTTGATTAAACAATGCCAAGATCTGAAAATTCAGCATGTCACAATTAGTGGTGGTGAGCCTATGTTACACCCACAATTCAGGGAATTTCTTAGAAGTTGTAGGGAGTGCGACATGTCTGTCAATGTTTTATCAAACCTTACTCTGCTTGATGATGACATCATTGAGGAAATGAAACGAAATCCACTTCTTGGTGTTCAAACCTCCATTTATTCAATGAAACCAGAAATACATGATGCAATTACTAATTCAAAAGGTAGCCTCTCCAAAACTATGAATGGCGTCATACGTCTTGTTAAGCAAGGCATACCTATTCAGATAAGTTGTCCAATCATGAAAACCAATTTTGACAGCTACAAGGAGATTAAAGTGTGGGCCGCTCAATATAATGTTTCTGTTGGATATGACTACACGCTAATTGGACAGTATAATGGTGGAACCTCGAATCTTAGCTACCGCCTAAGTGAAGAAGAAGTGGAACAAGTAATTATCGATGAACTTACTACAAACGATAATTATAAGAGTGAATTATTAAGCGAAGCATCTGATAATAGGAAGAAGACACCAGATGACTATATTTGTAGTGTCTGCAATTCGTCAATCTGTGTGGCACAAAACGGTAATGTTTTTCCATGTGCGGGTTGGCAGGGATATATATTAGGTAATTTAGCAGATAATTCATTGGCAGATATTTGGTATCACTCAGGTAAAGTGGGTTATCTTCGCAGTTTGAAACGTAAGGATTTCAAGGAATGCGAGGGTTGTCTTCAACGAGACTATTGTACTGTCTGTATGGTAAGGAACTATAATGAAAGTCCATCAGGCAATCCTCTTGAAATTAGTAAATATTTCTGTAAGGTTGCAGAGATAAAAAAGAGATTGGCTGAAAATGGAAAATAAAAAGATGCAGATAAAAAGTTCAATTTCTGCAAAACTGAATTATTTGTTATTTGGTTTTTCTGCTTCCTGTATGAAAAGTTAGAGTAGATCTCGGATGCTGTCCGTGGTGAGTGTAGTGTGTAATCCGCTCCATACCCGTTCACTTTTAAATCAACAACAGTTGCAATCCAGAATGATAATCGTAGCTGCTGTCACTATAGATAGGTGTTTGCACCTGTACTCGGTCGATTGCTTATAGCGAATGATGCAGACGCTGAGCTGTGGACAGTCACCTTTACAGTTGGCTACACTCCCCATATGCACGCTCTTCAGCAGTATCAAGCGCCTGATGAAGGACAGGCTAAGTCATCCATATAGACACCTATACCATAAAGAATCCCGTCTTCAAGTGCTGGATACAACAAAACAACTAAATTATCGTAAAACTGCTTTCCCGACAAACTTTCTGCCAATTTTAGCTACGTCAAAGAATATCGTTGCTCAGACAATGCCTTTTGCAAGAAATTCTCTGACTGCATCGGCAACAAGAAATCGCCGGAATACAATTACCCACGCCCCTCAACATACATAGAATATGTTATGTTGGAATTATTCATTTTCCTGATTTCAAAACTAACAGTTTTGCCATCGAAAGGATTCTTATATGAAAGAGTCTTTGGAACCAAAACCACAGGAGTTGTCCTTGCCCAGATTGTATTGCTCTCGTCATTTTGTGGTATTTCCTGTTCTCTTGATTCCATATTATCTACTAGGAATAGAGGTAATAGCAGCCCTCGTCCAGTAGGAATGTCGCCATATTTGATTACATGCTTTTCTTTTTTTACTTTATTCCCTAAAATGTCTTCTGTATATTCCTCTAGGCCCATAACATCATCCCCCGTTGTAGTAAAGTAATCCAAACCGCAATAGGAATACAGACATTCATATTCAACAGTTACATCCTTAGCCAATCCTCCTCCAATTTGCTTAATTGACAGAACTATTACCGTATAAAAAGAAGAATAATCATCAGCATTCACATTCAGTATATTATTATTTGCGACATAATAATTTTTCAAGGGGTCAGAATAAAGAGAATCCGAAGAGTTTTTTCCAGAAGCGAGAGAGAGGAAAACATGTTTCTCAATTTCGAAATATTGAATTTCAAACAGGGGATTTTCTTTTGCGATATTAATGCCAGACTGGATTACAGCGTTTCTTTGCGCCATCCACACATCTTTAAATATCAGCACATTTCCAAGAGCCCCTAATATATTAAGGATAAGCAGGAAAATATTCAGGTATTTCGTGTATCTATTCAAATCCCTTTCAGGCAAAATCTTTCTTTTCTTCTTCTTTGTCATATTGCTCTTATTAATATTTCCAAACTCGCCAATGCAAACGTAGGACTTTTATGAAAGTGCATCTGTATTTTGCATTTTAGTTCAATTTACATATTTCTCCGTATAGTACCTACTCTTTTAATAAAAAAAATATGTTTCACCGCAAATTCTTGCATTTTTCTATTTTCCGAGCGCTTACTCTGAAAGAGATGCCACGTGTATGATCAGTGGTATTGCGGTGAAGAATAGGAGTAGCATAAGAATGAAACTCCAGCAACAACCCACATCCATCCAACATCTTGTTCGACAATCAACTATTTTACTGGAGATCCTATCCTTATACACCATACCGCCATTTTCTTCTGGTATGAAATGATTCTTCAGAATGCTTTTATAAAAATAGTTAGACACAAAATGATACAGGTAATCTAAACAAACATACAGTATTCCGCAAATGAAAGATATCACTAACCAGATACTGGCAGTAATCTTTCCATTCTCTTCGGAATATGTGAGAGCCCACAAAACGGCAATAAGTGTATATATGACTTGCCTACCCATCGTATCCCTCTTAGACGATGCTTCTTTCATAAAATTCTTGATCTGCTCCCCGTCTGAATACTTGTTTGATGGATTCTCTTTTTCCATAACTTCTTTTTCTTTCTTCTCTTCTTCCATCATATTTTCTTAATTTTTTCAACGTTTATAACTATTCCTTTCTCCAATTTTACCATATATGGAGGCCATACGCCACCAGCCCGTTCGAGTTTAAGCCCTTTGAGCTGAACTTTAACCAAAGCTTCAGGTCCAATTACCTTCTTGCTTGCGAGCTCTTGAATGGTTATAGCAACCTCTTTACCTAATAGCCCCTCTGTAGGGGGAATGATTATACCAGGCTTTCCAACCAATTTGGCGGCAACATTGATTACACCATCCTTTTTTATTTTAACAGATAGAGATCTCCTATCAATGATGGGCATACCAGATAGGCCAGATCTTGTCCTTTGACAATTCTGTACCTTCCCCTGCTTACAAACTCTCCTTTTTTTCATTTTTTCTTTAACTTAGTTTCAACTATGAATTTTAGACAAATATAGCACAAAATAAAAGCGACATGTTACCTTATATCAAATTTTCGGTAACAAGTTATCGTCTTTCCATTTAGTTTGATATCAAATTCAGAGAAGTATTCCCCTTGGGGAAGTGGTGATTTATCATCCTTTTTATAGAAATACTCGGAATAGTAATGATGGGTTCCATTATAATATAATGCCGGGATGTCAAACCAGGGACAGACAAATACGACAGAATTATGTGCCCCGATAATTTCACATTCACGAAAGCTTGTCATTATTACATCCCAAGGCGTCCCGATCTTTACCCCTTCCTGTGAATAGACGGTAAAAACATCAAAGCCCAAAACCTCTGAAAAGGGAGACAATATAACATCTTCATCAGTATCGTTTTTGATCTCCAGCCAGAAAATGGTATTATCACCCTCCTTAAAATCGTAACATTCCATACCATCTTCATTCTGGAGTTGGAAACCTACCATCAGGTCACTACCCTTCTCAATCGTATCTGCTCCTTCCTTTTCACTATGATTATTGATATCAGTCACTTCATCTGATTTGTTACATGCGCTAAACAATCCAATTGCCAGCAGCATATTCATTATTAATACTAGTATTTTCTTCATAAGCCGTCAAAACAATTCCATCACAGATAGATATTTTTTATAGAGTGCAATGACGATCTTGTCTATTAAGATCAATATCGCATACCGTAAAAAATAATTCTCATATATATAATCATTGTCCAGCAATTTATCAAGTGTAGGCAGATTATCCTGATAAGACAGGGTATTATGCGCACACCTGTTCCTATGTAGATAAACTTTGTCATAGATGAACAACAAATCTTTATACCCCCCACCTATACCATTCTTGTTTTCTTGGAAAAGAGACACCGTACCGTTTTTTCCGCCGACAAGAAGATGACCATGCTTTATTTCTTTTGCAATCAGTTTATAATCTTCATATTGTCTGCCTTGCCATTTGTACAGATTTGAATCTACTAAGATATCATCCATGTCAGTTAAAACGGATTGAATGATTTGCGTCTTCGCCATATTATCCAGAATGCCATATGAATCATCTATCTTCTTGCTACAACTAATGATATCATTTATTACCAGATTCTTTTCTCTGTAGTTGGAACATTCTCCCAACGGGCTTTGTTTAAAACGTGTATACCGATATTCATAGTCATAGGTTGCCAATTCCCAGCATATACATTTCATCTTTTGTTCCTGAAAGCCCGTCATACGGAGAAACAGAGACTGCATAATGTGCTCTGCGATAGTTGATGTCCCCATTCCATCGCCTACTCCGACACAAGCTGTAACCGTTTCACTTAGGAGACTTGTGATAGGAGATAATATAAAATCTGTATGTTTCATCTTGATATATACCTATTATATATATTAATGGAGCTCTCCATTCGGGCTTTTAAATGCTTAAGCGCCGCAGGATTCCTTGAATGATATTTGTCCTTCTTGTATTCATCTATCTTTGATTGGACATTACGCCTGAAACCCTCAACGTTATTAATAATGAGATTGTGTTTAAGGATAACAACATGATATATCAATCCCATAAAATACATATCCATATTGATAATAGAACTATATATGCCTTTAAGGTCCAATTGGTCTATATAGGTTGTTAGCCTGTTCATCTCTGTTGTGAAGTCTTTATGGGGAAACAACGTTTCAAAGCTTCCGAACTTATCAGAAGGCACCTCACCGACTACAGAATAGATGTATTCCTCGTAGTATTTTTCCATTTTGAATCTATACCCATAGGCCACAGAAGATAATCGGCTCGTTATATGATATTGGGTAAGCAACGACATATATCTAACGAAATCCATTCGCCCGACACCTCCATATTTCTTGGCATCTAATAGTACCTCTTTACCAAAGGAAGGCTCAAAGAAATCTATAAGACTCTCATCCAGGAAATACAGTGATTGACGACTTTCGACAGGTTGAAGCGGTTCGCCTTGGATATTAATATTCCGGAAAACGGAAGAATAGAATTTCTTCTGCGAATTATTTGTAGATGTTTCCGGCACAAGATAGCAAAAACCTAAATAATGAGTCTTTAGGAAATCTTCAGTAAGGGTTAATCCCAATGATTTATAATTGCCCTCCAATATCTTGTCTCGGATATCATCCAGCGTACTACCTTTCTCGGTAAGAACTGAGAATCTCCATTCCAGCAGATTATCGTATGGCATATCCTCATCGTCTGTTATGTCATCATTCTCATTAGCATAATTCTCAACTAATTTCGCATATTTAGTTTTGTCGGGGAAGATGTTCAAACACGCCAACAGCAAGCTTGTCAATCGTTGCTGGCCATCAATAATCAGGTTTTGAACCGTATTTCCTTTCGTGTACGCCCCAATCGTTATTGGAGGTACGAACTGATTTCTGTTAAAAGTCTCTATGAGTGTCTTCACCCTGTTCTCGTCCCATACGAAGTATCTCTGATACTCCGGCAAGACAATATTCTTTTTGAGTATCAGATCAAGCCAATGCTTGAGTGTATACTCTCCATAATAAACCCTATTTCCCATATTCCAATTTTATTGTCTAGTTATGCTTTCATCATTTGTATCTGTGCCATTATTCTCTTCCTCTTGACTATTTTCACTATTTGATAGAGTTTTCCGGTCTGACTCGTAACTTTTTATAATAGCGTCAACTACTTCTTTAAAGGTATCTAATTTAGAGCCATCACAATTCTTATTGCAAAATGTTTCGGCAACTTTTTCAATCGTCTTATATATACTATCATTTGCAATAGCTGAAGAACAGAAGGAGCATCTTGACATTTGCTTTGAAATATCTTTGTAACCATCTTCGATGTTTTTCAGTTTGGATTCTATATCTTCACTCTTTAATCGTATTTTTTTTATATTACAACAATTATATATTACACAAATACACATAATCAATAAAATAAGTAATGAGGCTCCAATTACCAATTGACGCCAATCAGAATGTTGTTTAAGAAAATAAACACTAATGCCTATTATGGACACAACAATAACGCATAAGCACACACAAATACACGGACAACAAATTTTAAAGATTTTTTCCATAGGAATAATTTTTTAGTTTCTTATATAATTATCAATCTCTAACAAATGGCTCTTTTCCAAAGAATATTTATTTAAATTCTTTATTTTCTCACTAACATAACCTGCATTTATTATGAACACTTCGCTTGCGTAATTCAAATAATTAGAATCGTTGTGTAAGTCATCCTCCAGAAAAAACAATGTTGTTATCATTTCTTTGTAACTTTTACCTGAAGAATGCATTTCCAACGAACGGTTAAAGAAGTCGACGGCATTTCCTGTTAAATAGGTACTTGTCAGGTAATTGTTATTATGAGGACATACCTTTTCATAAAGAGTCTCCACCTTTGATTTTCCTTCTTCATTATATTTTTTCCATGAATCGAGAATAGATAATAAGTTACCACATGCCCTTAACGGATCATCAAGGTTTTTATTGAAAATAGAACATCTATTTTTAAGGTCGTAGAGAAAACTATCTTTTTCCGTAGCCTCTGTAAACTCGAAAATCTCCCGCATACAGATTAGTAGGTGATTCCAGTTAAATGTTATTTCAAAAATTTCACCAATAAATGCATTGTTATACAATGTGGTACTATATAACGGAGCTATTAATTCCGTAATTCGATTCAGACAGAAAAGACTGTCTTTTATGAGATAATCCAACAAACAGAATCTCTTGTCATATACATCGTTAACATCATCAAGTATACCCCAGTTCAGTTGACATAGCATGGAATCTATATCTGCATTATAATAGTAGTCAGCAATATAATTTATCGTGTCAGCCAGACTATGATTATCATCTTTTATAGAATCATATAATTTAGGAATGATTCTTGATAAAATATCCTCGTTCACTAATACTTTAAAATATAAGTTCTGGATGTTCTGGGTTAATGTTGCTACCAACTTATCCTGTCCCAATTGGCGAGAATTGAGGACATGCCGTAAAACACTGTTTCGTATATAAATATCACCCAAGAGGCAAAGGCTATAATATTTATAAATAGCCACTTCTATCTCTGGATATGAACTTAAGTATTGGAGATTGATTTGATCAATCTGTTTTTTTGCTAACTCATGTTTGATTGTATCTATCTCAGCACAGTTTATATTGTCATAATGCCAGTAAGTACAATTGATTGCCTGTTTGGTAAGTTCCTTGCAGAAATTGATTGTTTCATCGGGTATCTGTTTCTGAGGGTAAGCCTGATAAAACACATATATTGCGTCCAACATCTGTACATAAATATTATAGGCAGATTTATGGTCTGTTAATAGTTCATATGTCTTTGCCGCAGCCAAATAATATAATTGAGACTTGTTGAACAGAATTGCTTTATCTATTGCTGGGGCTTCTGTTTTCTCATCGTATTCCTCCTTTCGGGAGAAAAAATGTTCATTCATATATTGAAAGAATGGAGCCATAGAATCATTATTTTCAACTCCTGCACATCCATACTGTGTATTTCCTAAACCTACTAAGGCATTTGCCATTGCCATCATGAACAGATTACCTTTTATCGTAATCTCCATCTGTCTTTTTTCATCATAGAGTATTTCCAACAACTCTAAGACATCGTTAGTAGAGCCACTTAGCGTTTTCAATTCTTTCAGACATTTATTGATACTGATTCTATAATATAGACATGCGCAACAAGGAGAGGCTTTTTTTTTGTGTTCACATTGTTGACATTCCTTTATGATATCATCACAATCCATGTATCCTATATAATCTTTCGCATCTGAGATCCATTTCTTCTCATTACATCCTTTAAAATATAGGATGTCTCCAAGCTTTGTAAAGAAATCAATAATTGAGAGTGGTCTGATTTCGTCATCAGCAATAGTATATATTTGCTCAAATTCTTTATATAGCAGAATCATATCTTTATCTCTGATTCCACCTAGATCCATTTTTTCTAGAACAGCAATCTTTGCCAGTATTCCTAAGTACATTATACGTATATTGGAAAAAAAAGATGAATTACTCTTCAGGACGCCTATGATGTCTGTTGTCTGATATATTTTTCTGCCAAAGAATTTTGCATCTTTTGCCATGTTTAGGATTTCCTCTATCAATTTTTCATAGGTGACATAAGCTGTATCAAATGTTTTTCTTTTTTCATACGCTAAACCAAGCTTTAGTGATACTCGAATCAGAAAAAGTATATGACTGAAGTCTTTTGTGGAATTTTTTTCTTCTTCATCTTTCTGTCTGTGGATTGCCTTTCTCGCCTCATTGAATTCAAAAATCGCTTGTTCATAATTCTCCTCCAACATATAAATATCTCCAAGCATGTGTCGTACACTTGCTACTGCAGGAGACTCGTAATAAACATTTGTATAATGTTCCAGTTGCTGATTATACAATTTCTTTATTGACAAGAGTTCATCATGTGAAAAATTAAAGAGGTAAGAGGTTTCTTCTGCCGTTTTAGAGAAAAAAGTAATCTCTTCTGAAAGTCGAAGCGGAAATTTGAACTTATACAAATTGATAACGGCTTCGTCAATATGCGTCTGATTCAAGAACTGCAATATTCCTCCAATAAAATCCCGAAGTTCAGGTGTTTTGTTAATATCAAGTAATTCTGGCATATACTCCAGATTCCTCAGCGAGAAGCCTGATTTGTGAAATTTGTACAAGTTGGAAATCATGAATGAGGTCGATACCAGTAGTTTATCATTATAAATGCTGGATTTTGCTATCAGATTTTTAATCATTGGATAGATGATATAGTTTATAAACTCTATCTTATGAATACTCCGTTCATCAAAATAAAGGTACCACTGGCAATTCTCATCAGTATTGATTCCTAACGTTATTTCTTTAATTCTTGTGTTCCAGTTGACTTCACCATTTTCTTCGTATTTTTCTTTTATACGCTCTTGGCTCCTTATGTATTTTTCCATATAAATAGCTAGTTTTTTGGGAGAGCCATTGCTCATATAGAATAGATAAGTAAGGAAATGACGTATAAAAATAATCCTTCTTTCTAACTTTTTTTCATATCTGTCTTTTTGAAATTCGTCCCATCTTATTAAGTAATAATTTGAGTAGTCATACAAATCTTTACGTTGTTTCTTTTCCCGTCCTTTCTTTAATAAAGCGTGGCACAAGAATTCCTCTATCAATGAATCAGCGCCCTTGCTGTTTCCTGCTTTCCTGAAAAAACTGCTAACATTGATTTGCCCATTAAATATACTATGGAGATTAAACTCTCGGTTAGATATGTCTGCGAGACTTGCTTCGTACATATCATATCCTGTGATAAATATGAATTTGGCTTCTGAACTTGAAATAAAATACTTCATATTAGCAAGCAAACCCGCTAAGGCTTTTTGTCTACTACGGTATGTGGAATTACCGTTTACTACATTTGTTGAGTCGTATTCTGGTACAATTTGTTTTTCGTTATCCTCTGGCGAAACTTTATCCAGTTCGTCTATGACAAAGATAAAGCGAAATTTGGCAAATGGCAATTTCTTTATCAGAGATAGTTGATTAACCAACAAATCCTGTATCTCTGGAGTGTGCGCTATTGGATAAATTCTTTTCTTGCCGGAAACGTTTTTATATCCAAAACCTACAGATAAATCATCTTCGTCCAAATTGACTTTATATCCTGCTTTAGCATTAAATTCGTTTCTTTTGGTCAATGTTGTTTCACTGTCTATACGTTCTTCCAAATAATCAAACATCTTCTTGATTTGCCAGACAGTAATGAACTTTGAACAGTTTGTTAGCTTCCATATTCCATTACAAATCTGGTTAGTATATATGAACACAAAAAAGAATAAACATGATACTCCCGCATATAAGCCCCATAAGTCTCCCCATAAAGTGAGCCATAGAAAAAACACAAATGAAATAAAGGAAATGAATTGGAATATGAAAACATTTAGTCTACTTTTTAGATTTTCTTTCAAACGCGTTTTCTTCTCAAATTCGGCTGAAAGCAATTTGCAAATAATATAAAGTAATTCCTTACTTGTCAACAGATCATTACCGACATTAATAGATATAGGTACATAATAGCAGCCACTCTTTTTCTTGGTTTTATACATCATATCCTGAATGGCCTTATGCACGAATGAACTTTTGCCCATACCCCTGAAACCTGTAATCAAATAAGCTCCGGAATATTTTTTCGTTGTATCCTTTTTCTCTTCAAGCCATGCCTGTAGTTTTTTTATAATGCTTTCTCTTCCTATAAAGTCATCCAAGTCATCATGTTCATCATTGTTGTTATTTGTATGATGAAATTCCCTAAATCCCAATAATGGGATAATTATCTCACGCATCTGAGAATCATAGGCACTATTATATTTATACATATTATTATTCTTTTTCTTGTTGGCAAATTACATTTCTTATCTCGGAGCTTCTTCCCAAAATGGGTCTCTATGGTATCTTTGGAAGAATCTGAACATGATTTGTTCTCCTTTCTTCTCGGATTGGATGGAGGTATGCTTAATATTGCCATCTGCATCATAGATGACGACAATATTCTTTGTATAACCGCCAGATTCATATATGGTCGCATTTCTGCCCAGGGCATTGGCCTTCTTACGTTTATCGTGAAGTATGGCATCCATAATAGGCATATCTTTTACACTATCAATTATATTCAGTAGTGTGCATAAAGAATCGTAAGGATCATAGACTCTATCAAGTACCCCCAATTTTACGTGTTCTACATATTCCGGAGGATATGCTTGCTTCAGGTATTCCACAAGCCGATCTTCATCCGTCTTCCTGCAAGACCAGACAGTTGATAGGAAGATTAGCAATAGACACAAAAACGGTACTTTCCTCATTTTTACTCTCTAAACTTAGAAACCATCCACAACGGGTCTTCCTGAAATTTCTTCCACGCATCTTGTAATTGTTGTTCACATGCAATAATCAGTTGATGGTTTTCATTCAAATTATCTCTCTTCTTCTTTATCTTATCAATGTAATCCAATAGATTATAGCATATTGTGTACTGCCCTGTAGCAAGAATTGCTTCTGGGACGCCCCTCTCTTTGTCTCTTTCCGTGAACCAAAGCGTAGTTCCCATATTTGCTGCTTTATAACTATTTTCTTGTATAGCCATTGATGGCTTGAGGTAATCTGGTAAGGTGCCATTCTTGAATCTTGAGACCCATTTCTCCCCAGCCCTGAGTTCATAAATAGTATTGGTTACCAGGCGATTCAGCCAGTCTTTGTCGTTATACAGAGTTGCGTAAGCCATTCTGCGGATTCTTTTCAAAAAGACTGAGGAACTCATCATGATGACAGACTTGGCACGATTCATTAGCAAAGACTCAATATCGCCAAAAGACAGATGGTTAATAAATGATGCATTCTTCCCGATAATCGTATTTGAAACCAATCCCACAATTTTATTATTAATCCAATGGAGCGCAACATTTACTATGGTTAACATTCCCCAGATAACAGCAATGGC
>JAEEGH010022349.1_pt1 | contig 12977 bp, 14 predicted proteins | sample 9134181 | NCBI WGS metagenome assembly JAEEGH01 (sample SAMN16246544, study PRJNA631951) | gut metagenome | biome: gut microbiome; feature: rumen; material: DP-attached | host: Bos | place: Iran: Karaj | collected 2018-10 | reverse complement strand
ATGATAAACAACAAACGCTGGTTAATACGCTCCGGTCTTCTGAGTATTGGACTGGCATTAATAATGGGGATATGGACTTTAAAGCAGTAGTAGGGAATCCTCCCTATCAAGTTACGGTTGCAAAAAAGGAAACCGAGAATGGACAAAAACGATCTTCAAGTATTTTTCATTTGTTCCAATTACTTGGAGATCAACTTGCTCAGTATACCTCATTAATATACCCGGCGGGACGGTGGATCCATCAATCAGGGAAGGGAATGAAGCAATTTGGACACGATCAAATCAATGATTCTCACCTTCTCCAATTGGAGGTATTCCCTGACGCAAAGGAGGTGTTTAGCAATGCAGCGGCTATTGCCGATGGCATTTCCATTGTTTTAAAGGATATGAAGAAAGGTACTCCTGGGTTTCAGTATGTATATACTGAAGGCGGCTCATCTTCAAAAACATTTATGGAGAATCCCGGAAAGACACTAATGCCATTGAATCCATTAAATAAGATAATAGCGGATCAGATTAACGCCACAGTTGAGAAGCGTGGGTTCTCCTTTTTGCATGATTCTGTTCTATCTCAAAAGCTGTTCTCAATCGAGAGCGATTTTGTAGAGAAAAACCCCACTTTGGTCCGTCTATTCTCACCTGGGGATGAGTTTGATAAAACAACTGAAATCAAGCTCTTTACTAATGATAAGAGTGGAAAAGCAGGACGTGCAAGATGGTATATTACAAACAAATCTGTAATTACTACGGGTTTAGAGTATCTTGGCAAGTGGAAAGTGGTTGTGTCGTCTGCAAATGCAGGTGGACAGAAGCGAAGTAATCGTATCGAGGTCCTTGATAGATATAGTGCATTCGGTCGTGCCCGTGTTGCTCTGAAAACGTTTTCGTCAAAGAAAGAGGCAGAGAATTTCTATACATACGCAACTAGCGAATTAATTCGTTTTTCTTTTCTTTTGACTGATGAATCATTAACGTCTTTTGCTAAGAGGACACCAGACATCCTTAACTACAAAGATGATAATGGTATTATTGACTTTGCAAAGGACGTCAACGAACAGTTATATGAAATCTTTTCTATTAGTACGACACAGAGAGATCAGATTAAGGCGATTTTAGCCAAGTATAACCATAATCAATCATAACAGACAGAAGATGAAGAAAGTCCGTGATATAGGAATGTATTAATTAATTGACACAATATGAAAGATATTACTGCAGTAATCAACTCACTCCTCCCGGAAGGATATCTATCGAATCTAACAGAAGAAGGATGCGTCGTTATTACTGGTTCCGACAAGAGATTAAGGCGTGATACAGAACAGTTAGCCATTAGAATCTTTACAGAATTCCCAAATGTTCAATGTGTTGAGTGGTGTGGTGTACGCTTCGAACGAAAAACGTTCCAAAGTTTCTTTAGTCTATTATAGGGTATTCTAATTCACATTTTTTCTATATAATTTGGTCATCGATACGGAGTTTAAATCGATATTATAAAAAGAATACTTATGATTGACGGAATGGAGGCTTTTGTGGGAAGAAAGCTTAATGAATCTATTCTTGAACAAAGAATGCCTCACTCAAAAGACGAGTACTATATTATTACTCGGCCGGATTTTTACAGCGATGCTATTCACATCAACATGTATGTCTTTTTTAATGAAGACGGTATCATTACTGATTTTGATGGAGATAAGTGTTATAGCATATGCAGAGGATTGTATAATCGACATTCAAACGTTTATGATAGGGAATTCACCCGACGGGATATACAGTATCTTCGGAGGTTTGTAAGAGAGAATACAGCGGAAAAGATGAACAAGTAGTTTTTTACGTAGTACTTGTTAACTGATACATCGTTTATTATGGGAAAGATTATATATCCTGAAGCCAAGCAAATCATTTTCTCTAATGATGGCGTGATTCGTGTAGGAAAGTACATAATCGGTGTCTGGTCAAAGGATTATGTCGGTGGCGGTTTCCATTTTAGGCCATCCCCTAATGAGGGTCGAGCTGTTTACCTGGCAAACCTCAATAATGGTTCTGTTGTTCAAACCTTTTACAAGAGCGAACTACGTCAGATGATCGTAGACGAATGTAAAGACGGCGTTAATGGTGAGTATCGCGAATAAACAAACAATGCTGACGTTTCAATAATGAATAAACCGAACATATTGTTTGCGAACATAGGGTGGATGACCCACTATCGCGGTAATTGTGCCAATGATCAGATTAAGGGTGGTGGTAGTTATCGCGATGATGACAAGCATGAAGCATTTAACTATCTGCCAATCGGAGGGAAATGTTATGGTTATGTGCAACCTGTAAGATGGGGGAAGATTAACCTAAGGAGAATTGATAAGGCTTGTAGTGGCGAAAGGCTTGATAATGTGTTGGTGGTATGGATTGCAAAGCATCCTGTTGGTGGCGGTACTTACATCGTAGGCTGGTATAAGAATGCTTCGGTTTATAGTGTTTTCCAAGAATCGTCATCGGCATTACGGAAGAACTATGAGTATAATATTGCAGCCAATTCAAAAGACTGCTCTTTGATCCCTTTAGATCAGAGGATATTTCAGATTCCCAGAGCAAACACAAAAGGCCCCGGTTTTTTGGGTCAATCCAATGTTTGGTATGCGGATTCTCCTGAGAAAGATGTTCAACAATTCCGAGATGAGGTCTGTCGTTATATTCAAGATTATTCGAACATTAGGCAGCATGTGTCAAAACATGCGATTAAAGTCGATGTTGAGGCTCGAAAACAAGTTGAAAAGGCGGCCGTAATATTCGTGACTAAAGAGTATCGGAAACTTGGCTATCGAGTTGTCTCCCGTGAAAAAGAAAACATCGGATGGGACTTGGACGCGACGAAATCGGGAATAACACTAAAATTGGAAGTGAAAGGCCTCTCTCAGAATCAAGTTAGTGTTCGCATTTCCAAGAATGAACACGACTCGATGATGGCGAACAAAGATAGTTATCGGCTGTGTGTTGTGACGAATGCAATTAAGAAACCAACACTAATTAAATTTCTTTGGGATAAAGACGTCAAATCCTGGGTTTCAGAAATGGATCCATCAATTATTCTGTCGATAGAGGTTAAGCCTTCTTATCTTGCTGTTGTAGAATAGAATTTTTCAATGATGAACTATCCGCTATGAAACGTTTCACAACCATTTTCACTTTCTTGCTCATCGCGGTTTCCTGTAATACGAAACCGGATGCAAAACAGCTAGTACTACATTATCTTCAAGAAAAAACAAACGGGAGAGATTATTCAATAATCGAGATTAGCGGGCCAGATAGTTTGTACTCTCCTGGTGAACTCATCACTTCCCAAATGTTAAAAAAGAGCCAGAGTTATGCGGATCTTTCAAAACAATTGACTGAGGCTTTTGATAAACCCACATTGAAAGAACGCAAAGCTGCCGCAGAAGAGGTTGCTAGGCTCGCTTATAAAGAGTATAGCGACAACGAGGGAACTGACATAATCGTTCATTCCCTGACTGATATGAATTTTAACATTAGACCAGCTAACCGAATCGCATACAGAGTAAAATACAAAGTTGACGGTGAACTGAACGAAGATGTGTTTTATATGGAGCGAGACAATAGTGCCGTAGGTCAAACTGCTTCAGAAATGTTGGCCCGTTATTATGAATACTGCGACCTGAATGGAAGGCTTTTTCAATTAAAGACGGATTCCGAACAAGCCGCGAAATCCATGAAGTAAAACTCAACGTGTTTTTATATGAAACGAGGTTTAATTGTTTTATCCGCAATTATTATTCTTCAGGCCTGCAACTATGAGGCAGATAAGCCGGAAATAGTTAATGAGGTTTATGAGCCATCTGACGAGGATTTGTTTGCTGCTTGTTCAGACTTGCAGGGCATTGGTCAATATATTATTGGCAAGACAACATTCAAACAGGTCCTAAACGATAAGGAGTATCTTGATGGCACCCTCTCCTTTGACAGAGAATCTAACCTCTACAATGGACACTGGGGAAATGAGTACTGGAATAAAAAGGGGTATCACCTCCCGAATGATTTGGATAAGGCAAATTGGATGGAAAAAGAATCTAGAGGACGAATAAAACAGTTGAAATCCAAATTAACCGGTTTCAAGGTTGGCAGTCTTGATTTCGATAAATTTGACATGGCGTTCCTCAATGATACTTTGGTTGCCATATGGTATTACCCGAAAAGAGAATTTGTAAAGGATGTCCTTAATCATTACAAGGAGAAATATGGTAACGGCCGAGGTCATTTGAATTCATACGAATCTCGTAGCATGATAGGAGATGATGTTAACACGTTGGTCGCTACATCAAAGTTGGATGAAATGCATACTTGGGAGAATGCCATAGTCGCTTTGGATTATGTCATGGACGAATATTTCCATACGGAGCCCAATCAAAAACCTACTAGTCATTATAACCATTCTTACCTAATCTATAGCAAGAGCCGGTATCCAGTTTTTGAAACGTTATTGATGGAGTTGTCCGAGCAATTTGATAGCATTCAACAAGAGGACAAGAAGAAATCCTTGGACGTCTTATAGGGCATCTCCAAAGCCTCCTTTTCCCCCAGCAAGACTAAAGACAGACGAATTGATGGTTGAAAGGATCCGGCTGATGATTTAAGTTTGAGGTTTTTACTATCTTTGCAACAAGAAATACAGCGTCTTTATGACGCCCAGGCCCGTCTGCCGAGGCTGCTTCGAGAGGGGCAGCCTTTTTTAATTCGATTCCGTCCCATGAGCAAGAAAAAGAAGTCACTCCCGGCCGTCTATCTCCGTTATACAGACCAAACCGAAAACCTACCACCTCTGAATCCTGATAACGTTTTCTTCACGGCCGATACTCACTTCTTCTGCGACAAAGCTCTATCCCATCGCCCACAGTTCACCAGCATCGAGGAAATGAACGAGGAACTGATACGCCGCTGGAATGAGACTGTGCCGGAGGATGGTGTCGTTTTTCATCTGGGAGACATAGCTACACACTTACCCAGGGAGACAATAGCGGGGGTGATAAGGAGGCTCAATGGGACGATCTTGCTGGTGAAGGGGAACCACGATGACATTAGCGTTCTCAGGGGTGTTCGCTTTCAGGAGGAGACGGGCTTGATCATGCTTGGATACTACTGGTCGTTATGGTTGGAGGGCATCAAAATCCTACTCAGCCACTATCCCTACCTCTGCTACGAAGGCGAATACGAGGGTGTCTGGCAGCTGTTCGGTCATGTCCATAGTGGTCCGGGGGTGTCGGATGGTTTTGATATTCCACGTCTCCAGTACCTTCTCCCATGCCAGTACGATGTCGGAGTGGATGGGAACGACTATCGCCCCATCTCTTTCCGCCGCCTTCAGGGGATTCTGGGGACAAAGAGATGCAGGAAGTAGGTGGGGTTCTTCTTGTTGGTGTTTTCAAGATTTCGTATTTTTGTGAACACACTAACCACAATGAGAACCTACAACGATATGGATTATTCGGAGATCAATGTTTATCAGTATCAGAAGTTTACTCTCTTATCAAAGAAACGAGGGAATCGCTCTTTTCGTTTTATACGATTTGATGGAAACAATTATGATGAAGTGGTTTCCTTTCTTACAGAGAAGTCGCCAAATACTCGTGCTTGGCCAGTAGAAAGATTGGTTCCCGGGGGGCTTTATACGGTTTCACCAAGGACCTTTAAGTTCAATCAAGTATTTGAGAGGGATATAAGGTGTGTTATCGCCAGTTCCCCATTCCTTCATAAAGGGGCGAGGGTCGTTCCACTTTCTCTTACGAATCTCGAAGCAATGGAGTACTTGAAGCAGAATCCCCAACATCGAGTGTTTTCCTACGAGAATATACTAGTTGCTTACACTTATGACCCATCTCGCTCGGAACTGCTTGTTTGGAGTTATCAGCATCCTAAAGGAATGGTTGCCGGCTCTTCCCTTCCCGCCGGTCAAGAGTGGTTTATCGGTGCTAAAGATGGTATTGAGAATCTTAATTTTGAGCTTCGTGTTAATCGGGAGGACGCCCTTCATTTAGTATCCTGCTTTTTTAACACAAAAGACTATGCCGACAATATTGAGTCTCTTATTTATTCAATTAACGATACACTAGCAAGAAGGAAAAAGCGTCTCGTTTTTAAGCCATCATGGGAGTACTATTTGAGATATCAGAATCTGATAAATGAGTGTAATTCCGAACATCAGTTCTCTGTATTTGTGAACACCTTGTACAGTATTCTCTATGAAGAGACCAAGGGCAAGGATCCTATGAGTTCAGAACTACCTTCAACAGGATATACGTTGGGAGAGTTTAAGCAAGATGATTTTTACAAGACCGTCGGAGAACTTCGGAATTATTACGACCATGGCAGGTCTGAATACACAATTGTTTGGAAGAATCGTAAGCAGTCTGCGGATAGCTCGTTTCAAAAGTATTTAGGTCATGATTTAGGCCCTCAGTCGCCGGAGGATTATTGTATTCTTCAAATGCAGTTATTGAATGATTTCCGAGATTATTTGAAGAAAATTGACAGTTACCAGAAGTCTTCCTTTACTGTTTCTGGTATTATCATGCAAGATGATAACTGTAATTACTATTGTGGACAGGTATTATTATCAAAGAGTGCAGAGCGATATAGGGGGTGTGAAGCTACCATTGTAAATTATAAGCCTAACAATAATTATTACACTCAAACTCAGTATCAGTACTATTGCCCATTACCTCAAACGGTAAACTATCAGGTAACAGGTATTGCCCAGTATGATAATAAGGGGGTTATGTTTGTTGACAGGTATGTTTTCAAGGATCCTAATCAGAGCCTTCTCGGAAAGAAAGTCATGGTTAAGAAAATACTTTGTTTTATGGTGCCGAAAGACTCAACTGGATATCTTGGTAGAATACTAGAATGGGAATGCTTAGATTAGCTAAGCATCATCTAGGATAGGGGGAGGTATTGAACAACCACTATAATGTGAAACTATGGATTATTCTGAATTAAACATCTATAACAAGGATAAGTTTGTCCTCCGTTCTGAAATACGGAAGATGCAATTCCCCTTTATTAGATACAACGGCAGTAATTATACGGATCTTGTTTCTTTCATTACGTCAGCATCGCCAAATACTAAAATTCCGGCTGCTAAGAAATTAAAGGTTGGCGAACTTTATTCTTTTTCAAGAAGGCAGTTCCGTTTTATTCCTGTTCCGATTCGTGATCTTCGGTTTGTCATCGCCAGTAACCCATATCTTGTCATATCTGAAGAAGAGATTCTTCCATTAGCTCTTGAGTACCAACAAGCCGTGGATTATCTTAAAGAGAATCGGCATCATAAGCTGTTTGCATATGAGGATATTCTCGCGACATATAAATACTTTCCAGAATATGACTCTTTCAAGATGTTTGACCGGACACACCCGAAAGGGGTTGTCTTAAAAGAGCTACCGAAGTTTACCGATTGGTACATTGGTGGTGATGACGAAGTGAATCATATGTGGTGTTCTATGAAGGTTATCAAGAAAGAAGCACTACATATGGTTGATGCCCGGCCGGATTTTGAGGACGTAGTAGATATTATCGATAGTGTTAAGTACAGTATTAACAAGTCCCTTCATGTTCAAGGACGGCACATAATGTTCAATGTGAATTGGGAAGATTACGCCCGAAGAAGGACTCTTAAACATACTTGCCATAATGTCCACGAATTCAAATCATTTATAAGCGCCTTATATACAATCGTTTTTGATGAAACTGTTAGCGAGTCATTTGGAGAGTTCGCTAACGAGTCAATCGTTAGGATTGTCGAAGAATTGCATTCTCATTATGATCTCGGAAAGAACATCGCTCCCTCTCGGAACAATGATTGGCCTTTCTCTATTAATCAAATATTCCAAATATATCTGGAGCACAATCTTGGCCCCCAAGAGCCAGATGACTATTCCAAGTTACAGGAAGGCATTCTGATAGATTTTCATGCTTTTGTGGAAAAGATTTTTGAATCAATCAGGGAAAAGATGAAAATCGTCGGTACGATTTGTCAAGATGATTTTGGGAATATATATTGTGGAAAGGCATTGCTACATCAGAAATTCAAGTGCTACTGTGGTTGCAAGTGCGAAATTACAACCTATACGAAAAATGTAGATGATAGTTTGGAGCAATTCCAGTATTATTGCGATAGCTTAAATAGCGTTGCAATTAATCAAACAGGGGTGATTAGTCAAGATGAAGAAGGTACGTTCTACCTTGGTAACTTTATATTCAATGATTCTGTCGCAGACCAGTTAGGAGAACAAGTCCAAATCCGCCTCATTCAACCTTTCGATTGGCCACGAGGCCAGTATCTTGGCGAAGTGTTGGATTATATTCGGACAGAAGAAATCGAAGAAGAACATTCGATACAGATTCCGACTGCAGAAAACGATTCACCTAATCCTTATCACTTTGAGATACCGGATGACATTTTTAATGAGGATAAGGGAGTCGCTGACGATACTAAGTGCCTCAGTTCTTTAAAACCGGCAATCACATTGGGAATTAACAAAGTGAAAGACTTCCAGGAATTGTTTGATTTTATCTTAAAGTGGGGCAAGATCAAAGAACCAACCGAACAAAAGGCAATGTTGACTCTGTTGACTGGTTATAGCTTTCCTGGTACCGCAAATAGAATCCGTTGGTGTTGTGATCAATATATGCCACGGGTGCTCTTTTACATTATAAAACATATTTCAGACGATAAAAGGAAGTACCCCCTAATAGAAGACGAGGTTGATTTTTATTCAAACGATGAGAAGTTAGTTTATGACATCAATAAAGATCTTGGCAGTATTACGGAAGCAAGAAATCCCTCCTCTACAGTTGAGAAAAAGGTTCCTCCGGAGATAAAGAGAGCTCTAAATAAAATATACCCCACATTGTTCTAGTTGAACGATAACGCATTCTCGGTTTTCAACCGCTTCATCACGAAGCGGTTTTTTTGTTTTGCCAGGCTATCATGTCGTTTCTGGCCGTGGATAGATAGGTTGAAGGATAGCCTACTAGATAGCCTGCGGGATAGTGTAAGCTTTTTACCGTCAAGTGTTTATGCCAAATTTGCATGTTGAAAATAAAAAACGAAGAGACGCGCCGAAAGACGAACAGAACATACCTTAATAATATAACGGAATTATGGCAAAAGTATTAATCTCCGAGGCCCTGGTCAAGGACCAGAACCTCAACTCCGCTCAGCAGAGCGAGAACACCGGAATCAAGACCTTCGGCCTTGATTTGCTCACCGAACTCCTCGGCTTTGACGCCAAGGATTACCCTGAACAATCCTTGTTCGCGCTTCTTTTTGACAAAAAGAAGATGTCCAAGAAGGATGTGCTCGAAGCCACGGGACTTTCCAGAAGGCAGTATGAGATAGTATTCCACAATCACAATGACAGGTGGAGGGGACTCAACACCGGTTTCGAGGCGAACAAGGTCATGTCGAACCTCCTCGAAAGGGAAGATCTCGCACCCCACCAGGTTGCGATGTCCGAGCTGTTGTGGAAGTTGATGAAGGGATTTGCCATGCAGGAAATTCTGGAGCAGCTATGGATCATAACCGGCAGGTCCATCGAAGAAGACTATCCGCAAGACAAAGACTTCGACATGAGCAACTATAACATCACCCCCGAGGAACTCAACGAGGCGATTGTTCTTCATTTCCTCCACTTCTGCGAGTCCAAGGGACAGGAGGCCGAGACTTGCTAACCTCACGGCCGCGCTCCGGGTGAAACCGGGCGGGGCTGCCAAGAAACACCATGTTTAACAAATTAATTATCAACGCTATGAGCGAAATCAAGAACCCCGAGGCGATGGTCCAGGACCCGACCCTCAACTCCGCTCCCAACGACGGGACGGACAACGAGAACATCCAGAAGAAGGATATGTTTAACACTGAAGATGTTGAGCTTTCCACGATAGGGAAAGTCTCGACGGGAGAGGAGCCCGCCAAAGAGCCCGACAACACCGAGACCCAGCCTGAGGACATCACCAAGGACGAGTCTAATTCCACCACCGAGTCCGACGCGCCTGCGGAGGACGGTACTACTGAACCTAAGGCAGCTGTGAAACTGAGTAAGTTTCGTATCTACTCCAGTTCCGAACTTGGAGCGCTTGGAGTCCGGCTTGCCAGGATCGTTGACAATCGCGAGCTTGACAGCAAGGCCGTCAACAAAAAGATCGCTTCCATCAAGAACGTTAAGGGCGTAATCTCTCCGACGCAACTCGTTCCTGCCCACAAGTGCCTTGAACAAGGACACGAGGTGAAACTGTTGGATGGGACTGTTGTTACTGAGGACACCAAGGACCTTGACAACATCTATGTCATCGTTGATGGTCAACACCGAGATGAAGCCATCCGTAAGATCAAGGATAACCCCAAAGAGACGGAGAAGTTCGAGAATTACTACTACGTCCCCCTGATCGATGCATACATCGTATCGGATATTCTGCGGGAGACCAATGTCGCGACTTATCCGTGGAAGGACCGGCAGTACATCAACAACCTTCTTATGTTGAAGGGTGACAGTGCCGTAAATCTCGACCTCCTCAGGGAGATCCAAGCTCATCCTAAAGCCACGACCAAGGCCGCCCTCCACTGGCTTACTTGGGATGCGTCCAAAACCCTTTACTCCCGACAAATTGCGGCGGCCATGGTTGACGATAACGTCCTGAAGAAAATTGCAGCGGTGGACAAGAAAACGCTCAATGCAGGGAAGGATATGTTCAACGCGGCCGAGTATGCCCTTGGTGACTTGGCAGGAACAACACCATATTCCAACTGGGCTCTGGACCAGCTCAAAAAGGATCCAAGTGTTGCACCCCTTGATATGGCCGCCAAGCTGACCCTGTTCTTCAAATGGCTGAAGGATAACGGGGCAACTAAATACAAGGGTCTCAAGGGTTCCAGGGCTACGAAGGATACGGAGTATGTTGCCAAGGAGACAGTAATTCACCAGGAACTCACTAAGGACTATATGGTGTTCGTTGATTCTCTCGAAGACTAGTTTCTAAAGCATAGGCCCTGGTTCATTCCGAGGGCTGGGGCCTATTTAAACTGAAAACTACACTATATGAACGAGTTATTGATGCGGATGAAGGAATATACTCCTGATTCGTCCCTTTCTGAGAACCACCTCACGGGTACCGCCCTGGATCTTCAACTGAGTTCCGAAGGCGGCCTGCCGAAGGGAGATAAAATAATGCTATACGGAGGACCTGGCGCTGGTAAAAGTTCCGTGGTTCTGGATGCCCTGGCCAATATGCAGAACCTGAATCCGGACCTGAAGGTGCTCTATGTCTGTATTGAAATGACCCCTCGTCAGCTCCGCCATCTAGCCAATCACTATCCGAAAATCAAAGAGGTTCCCATACTTTTCATCAGCAACACCTCGACCGGCTCCCAAAGGACGGAGGAAACAATGGAGCGAATCCTGAATAAAGGATGGGATGTCGTTGCCTTCGACTCTTTCGCTCCACTTGCTGCTAGAATCCGCCGGCAGAGCAAGATTACCTTGGAAGAAGCTAATTTCCGGCTTCTTTCTATGATGGATCGGCAATGTGAAGGGGAGAATGAGAGAGGTGTCGCTACTTCTGTGATTGCCATCCAGCAGTGTACGAAGGCCGGAAAAGCTAGGGGAAGTAATACCCTTGTCCATGCCTTTGGTGCAACGGTGGAATTGAGAGTTGCCGATGAGGATAATCCTTTCTCGGAACGATACATTACCTGTCCCAAAAACCGTTTTGGGGCAAACCTTCGCCTGTATTACGATTTGTCGGAAGGCGGTGATGTCTGGTATGATGAGGCGGCTCTCCTCGAAGAGCTCAACAATGCTAACAAGAAGATGACTCACAGGAAAAGTCATGCGGATATGTCGGCAGCATTGGAGAGAATATTCTGTGAGTCATTACGATCAAAATAAAGTTTAACCCGGGACACTGCTACGTCTGCTCCGGCGGCCGTGTCCCACAATATCCAACCAATTATGGCAAACGAAAATGAAAACTACGTAAATGATTTTATGAAAAAACTCCGGGAACAGACGGCCTTAACACAGAGACGACTGACTCGGGAGGATGAGGACAGGAAGATCATGAACACCGTTGCCAAATGGTGGCGGGATGAGAATGATGCCTATCAGCATTTCCTTGACAATGGTCGAGGCTATCCGAAAACCGAAGTCGAGTACTTTGCCCACCATCTGAAGAAAGGAGGCATTGGACTGGAGGAGGGTTGGGAATTCACCAAGAAAACGCTCTGTGGACGGTTCGATATTGAGTCCCTGGAAGATGGCGGAGAGTTTCATCAGGAGTTCATTGATGAATTCCATCGGACTGCTTACAGCCAGAAGTTTCGGGATAAAATCGTCAACTATGGAATCAAGTAATACAGAAACACTATGAAAACACAAAAAGGAACCTGCAGATACCAACGCAGAAAGGAACAGGTTCGGGAAGAGGCAAAGGAATGGCAACGTATTGTCTCGGAGACAAGCCAAAGATTCAAATGTCTTGGACGCCGGTACGGACTCCAACGAGAGTTCCGAAAGAAAGGGATAATCTAGGTCGGTATGTCAGGTAAGATTGGGATATCAGTGGACTCGGCTGGGCGGGTGACGATGCAATTTCTCACCTGCTCGGCCACCTTGCCGGACAAGAAGGGCCTCTTTTTCATGTCTCCATCCTGTGGCTCGGGGAAATCGACGATCATAGCGAAATTGGCGGCAAAGGCGAAAGGGGGAGTGCTCATTGTCGTTCCCACCATCGATGCCGCCAATAACATGAGGTCTATGGTTGTCAATGCTGGTCGGAAGGGAAGTGAAATAAGGGTCCTCACGAGTCAGGATTTCTCCATAATGGACACCTACAGGGACAATCCAATGGCTTTCACAGATGTCCCAGTTCTAATCATCACTTCGGCCAGGATCCAAATTGACCCGATCCAACCG
>JAEEGH010022348.1_pt1 | contig 12977 bp, 11 predicted proteins | sample 9134181 | NCBI WGS metagenome assembly JAEEGH01 (sample SAMN16246544, study PRJNA631951) | gut metagenome | biome: gut microbiome; feature: rumen; material: DP-attached | host: Bos | place: Iran: Karaj | collected 2018-10 | reverse complement strand
AAGTGAGCAGGATGGCATCGCCTTGAGCCGTCGCTACCAAATTGTCAGGTGTACCGCACGAAAGGTCACCACCACAAGTATTATTGGTTTCAAAGAAAACACCTGGCAGCATGTCATCGGAGGAACCTGAGAACGAATACACCGTATTATTGTCGGAGTCTTTAATGACAAAAGCCATAGTGTTAACCGTTTGTCCAGGTGCGGTCCATCCAAAACTGAGCCTACCCAAAGGCAAAGCTGGCTCAACGGAAACGGTAGCCGATGAAGTCATCGTGTAACTGTCAAGCTTCTGTCCAGCCATGTTGTACACATTGATGCAGCCTCCTTGCCATCCTTGGAACGAATTGGTCGTCATGATAATCTTCCACTGACAGGTAGGACCGACCAGCACCTTCATCACATTGGCATGTTTTCCGACGCGTTCATTGGCCACGGCATACACTGCATAATGGTAAACATCATAGCGCGGCACATCGGCATCTTCAATTTCCATGGCTGCACCAGGGACGACATCAGTCAAAGTCGCAACAATTTCATTGTCGCGAAGCACCACAACTTGCTCTATGGCATTCAAAGGCGTGCCGTCAAGGGTGGTAGTTGGATTCGTCCAACTGAGGTGTACTTTCAAATCGGTGTCGGAAGTGGGAACTGCCGTGAAATCGGTCGGCAGGGAAGGCGTTTGGTTGTAGACCCAAGCGGGAACAAAGTTGAACATGGCATCGGCGGGATGTGTGTAAGGCGCATCGTCAATGAGATACCAGCCATCGGAGCTACCGCCCCAGCCCAGATTGAAGTGGAACATATCGTTGTCGTCGTAGCCATCGCAAACGAAAGCATGGCAACCATCGTTTTCACAGCCGCCGTAATACATTGGCCAGCCCATGTCGAACTGCTCGCGTACCATGGTCTTCCAAATCTCGGTTTCAAAGTCATTGCGCGAGAGTTGCACGTTGGCATCACAATAGTCGAAATAGGTATGCATAACGCTTGGGATGGTGCCCGAACCACCACCGCTACCGTCGGGACCATAACCCATATCAATGGTCACGCCGCAATGGAAGCACAAGGTGCCAGTGGCGAGTTTCTCAGCCTCAGAAGAGTTGCTGTTCAACGTATTGGGCATATTGTCCCAATCATATTCGGTGTTGCCGAAGTCGGCGCAAATCTCACCATAGTCCTCATGATAGTAACAATGGCTGCCGTTGCCTTTGGAGGGATAAGCCCAAAAACGCATCAACTGCGACATAGCCGTGGCGAGACAACCCACGTAGGTGTGTCCACCCGAACCAGCAGGGTCTTCTGGACAACAATAGTTGTATGGATAATCCTGATTCCATTGGGTCTGACAAAAATAGCCTGTGCCACGACCGCCATTGCGAGAGATGAGCCTGCCATGCTGAAGTACAGAGTTCCATTCCGCAGCAATTTCTGGCGTGGCAACAGTCGATCGCAATTGCAACATACACTCAGCCACGCCATCCAAATAATAGGCCAACGCAGGAGGAATGTCGGAGGCATTAAATGAAGATTCGTCAGAATAACCGATGACGGGACGATGCGCATCGTCGCCCGCGATGATGACAAAGGCATGGTCGCCCACATTGAACACAAAGAACGTCTCATCCTGACCTGTGTAAACGAGTTGCGGCAGGGCGCGTTCCATAGCAAATTGCGTTGTGGCGAATTTCTGAGCCGCCGTCAAGGCAAGACTGCGGTCAATAGGTTTGGCTTGAAGGGTCATTATACTGATAACCAGTACAAAAAGAGACAAGAAAAGCTTTTTCATTTCAGACAATGTTTCAATTTGCCTGCAAATGTAGCATTATTTTCTTAAAAATATGTCCACCACCTTATTAAATGCTTCCGCATTCTTGTTGGCCACAAAATGGTCGCCTTCGATGATGTTCATCTGCGCGTTGGGCAAACTCTTGTAAATAAGCCTTGTATGCGATTCCTTAATCATATCTTTTGTGCCGGCAACGACCAACACGGGCATGGTCAGGCGGGCCAATTCGGATGGCTCGATGTGCGGCTCGTTCACCATCAGGCCGAGCATTTCGGCATTTTGCTTGGCTTTTTCGGTTTTTTTGGAAAACTGCTTTGCAATGCGGTAACCGATTTCAATAGGCCATTGATACAAGGGCTTCACACCACTTGGAAAGAGATTGGCACCGTTAAGAATCAGCTTTTCTATCCTTTCAGGATATTTCAAGGCAAAAGTCAGGGCGATGTTGCCACCATCAGAGAATCCGAGGAGAATGGCTTTTCCGATGCCTTTCTCGTCCATGAAATCGTGCAAGTCCTCAGCAAACTGCTTGATCGTGAACGGTTTTTCTCCTCTCGGTGATTGGCCATGTCCTCTCGTGTCTATGGCAATAACATGATAATCCTGTGAGAAAAAAGGAATTTGGTGTTCAAAGTAATCGCAATTCTCGCCGTTTCCGTGGAGCAGAATCATAGGTTGGCCTTGGCCTTGTTCGATAAAGTTTAGTTTGATATCCATAGGTTGTGCGTTTCATTGAGTTTCCCCTTCGGGGAATGGAGATGCATTTGTTTTGTTAACCGCGGCGGCTAGCAACGTCTACGACTCGTAAGCTTTAAAAGCCGCCGCTGGCAACTATATAGCCCCGCTCCATTCCCGCAGAGAATCTATTTACATATAACGTCTCCTTTCTTCTTCCTTAAACTTCTCAATAGCATACCTCAGCATGGTGCGGGGCATCGTTGCATGCCGTGTCGACAGCCAGTCTTTCAGCCTCTGTTCATCGCGTTTGCCTGCCTCGCGGAGGAGCCATCCGACAGCCTTCTGCAAGAGGTCGTGCAAAGGTTGTGGCTTTGCAAGAAAGATATCGGCAATAGCGTAAGTATCATTCAGCTCACCGTGACGGATGAACTGCATCGTGCTCACCATGCCTATCCGTTGCTCCCAGATCGTCTTGCCGTCGCGAGCAAAATCGTAGAGCAAAGTTCTGTCCTTGTCCAAAAGCCAGGTTCCAAGCAATTCGTAACAGGAGAGGTCGACCAAATCCCAGTTGTTGATGAACTCGGTATGGGTCAAATAGAAGTCAATGCATTGCTGCTGCAAGGCCTTGTCTTTTTTGGCATGTTTGAAGATTTGTACCAAGGTCAACAAAGCGGCCAAGCGTATTTCGTGGCACTCAGAGCAGATGCAGGTTTCCAAATCCTCAAACGAGGTCTCTTGCCAGCATTGCTTCACCACGTCGCGGGTAGTCGGCACTTTAACGCCAAGGAACTTATCCCCCTCGCCATACTGTCCCTTCCCCGTCTTGAAGAAACGCGACAGGTTGACGGCTTGCTCCGCATCTTGTCGGGCGAGGATTTCATTATAAAGTTTACAACTCATGACTCTTTCTTTTTAATGCCCAACACGCACCACCTGACAAACGGAATCCGACGTATAATTTCATAAATCAACGGCGATAGGACCATCACTGCAAAGAAGAGGATCACATACATCATCCAAGGTGCCAGCGAGGTGTAATATTTCATCATATAACCCAATGAAGCAATCACCAGGTAATGAACAATATAAATACCGTAACTCGACTGGGTCATATATCCTGCAAAGGCTCCCGTACGGTTGAAGCGCGCCTTGAACCAAGCCATCATGGCGAGGCACATCAACCAGCCATATAGGCAGTTGAGTGGGCTACCCAGATACTGAGGCGAAGTGTTGTCCTGCCCGAAGGTGGTGATGATTAGGACCGTGCCAGCAACGACGGCACATGCCAGCAACGGTATCCAAGCCTTCTCGAGTTTCTCTTGCACTTCGTCATGCGAAAACACAAAATAGCCCAGCAGGAAGGGAACCAAATAGAACAAGGGCTTATACAAGTTCAAGAGGCCATCCAACGATTCGGGACGAGGATTCTTGACGAGCGTCTGCTCACCAACCCAAAACAGCACACCTAACAAGAGGATGACAACAAGGTTGGCCTTCCCACAGAAGTTCCAGAATTTGTCTTTCCTGTCTATCGCACGCACCAAAAGCAACACAAGGCAAAGCAGCCACAGCACCTGAATAAACCATAACGGTCCCGTGCCGCTTATGGCCATCATGAAATACTTTGCTATTGCAGGTACACCATCAAATACACCTTGCCTTGAAGCAACAACGGTATTGAAATAACCAACCATCCAATGGAACACAAAGAGACCTATCGTGCCTGGCACCAACAGCTTTCTGGTGCGAGCCTTGAACCACTCCTTGGTGGATTGCTTTTCTAAGGCATAGCGCGCGCTGATGCCAGCAAGCAAGAAAAGGAGGGGCATGAACCAAGGATAGAGTATATACATGACAACATCCTGGTACTGCTTATACTGTGGGTATTCACCAAAGCCGCCAACACCACCGAAGACGCCTTTGTTGTTATAGAAATAAAAAACATGGTAAAACAACACCAACAGCACCGTTACCCAACGGAGATTATCGATCCAATGCTTGCGTTCCATTACTTGCCCTCCCCTAACATTTCATCAATTTTGTCCTGAAATATCTCCGTCTTCAAGACGGCCATGCCTCTTGAGTCGCCAAGCACCAGCAAGCTATCGCCTGCTTTAATTTCGTAAACCTCGCGAGCCTCCTTGGGGATGACAATCTGACCCCGCTCGCCCACCTTCACCACACCGAAGATGTATTTGTCGTTTTCTTTAAGCATAATTATTTTGATTTGTGTGAAAATTCATATTTTGCTGCAAAAGTAGGAATTTTATATCAAAACGAAGGTTTTTATTTGAAAAAACACCATTCATTTCCTCCAGACTTTTCATAGAAAGCATTTTTGATTATTTTTGCACCCAAATTAATCCTATCAAAATGAAAAAAGTATCCCTTCTCCTCATTCTGGCCTTGAGCACTTTATTCGCCATGGCCCAGAACGGACGCATCGACTTGCGCCACGAAACGAAGGCTGAAATCACAAGAAGCGAGTTCGCCAAACTCACCGCAGTTTTCAGCTATGGCTCCATTGAGAGCATTGAAGTCAATACCGAAAAAGGCATGTTCTCCGAAATCGCCATCGAAGGCACCTATGCCGCTGGCGAAATCGGCTCGCCCGAGTTACCTGCCTCACACCAACTCTTGGCCGTGCCTTTTGGCGCCACGCCTCGCGTCAACGTAATCAGTTACACGACAACTGACTATAGTTTATCTGACCATGGGATTGGCACCATCTTGCCCCATCAGCCTTCTGTCCGCAAGGACCAGAATGCCGATGAAGTCGAGTTTGTGTACAATGCCTCAGCTTACCAAACCCGCAGCCTCGCCTCGGCTCCGGCAGCCACTATTGAGGTACAAGGCACCATGCGTGGCATCCGCATCGGCTCGCTGGTTATCAACCCTGTGAGCTATAATCCTGCCTCCAACACCTTGCGCGTTTTCAACGACATTGAGGTAGAAGTAAGTTTTGACGGCGCCGACCGTGCTGAGACCGAACGCATGCTGCTTAGCACTTACAGTCCCTACTTCGACATCGTCTACAAGCAGATGTTCAACTACCGTCAAATCATGGACGTGTATGACGATCACCCGGACCTCATGGCCTATCCCGTACACATGATTGTCATTACACCCCAAGACTATATCAGTGCCTTACAGCCTTGGATTAACTGGAAAATCCAGAAAGGCTTCGACGTGAATGTGGTGACCACAGCACAAGCTGGCAGCAACTACAACGCCATCCAGTCCTATGTGCAGAATCTCTATAACACAGGTGTCAGCCAAGGCGCCACGCCGACTTTCGTTATCCTTGTCGGCGACACAGGACAAATCCCTGGAAAAACCAGTGGCAATGCCACCCAAAAAGTGACTGACCTTTATTACGGCTCCGTCGATGGCGACTACTTCCCCGACATGTTCTACAGCCGCATGTCAGCCGAAAACACCAACCAAGTTACCGCTATCGTCAACAAGATTTTGCAATACGAGCAATACACCATGCCCGACCCGAGCTATCTGAGCAATGTGACGCTCATCGCCGGATGGGACAGTTATTGGAACCCGCGCATCGGTCAGCCCACCATCAACTACGCCACCACCTATTATTATAATACGGCCCACGGCTTTAATCAGGTGAACACCTACCTCCAACAAGGTCAATATACAGGTTGCTATAATACTCTGAACACGGGCGTAGGTTTCATCAACTATACTGCCCATGGTGCTGAAACCAGCTGGTCCGACCCGTATTTTACGGTTTCTAACGTCAACGCATTGACCAACACAAACAAATACTTCCTAGCTATGGGCAACTGCTGCCTGACGGGTAACTTCGGCTACAGCCAGCCCTGCTTCGGCGAGGCCATGCTTCGTGGCGAAAACAAGGCCGCCTATTCCTACATCGGTTCTTGCCCAGTGACCTATTGGTATGAAGACTATTACTTCGGTGTGGGTGCCACAACGGTCATGAACCAGACCCCCACTCAGCAAAACAGTGCCACAGGCGTTTACGACGGCATCTGGATGGACGACACCTACAACACAGTTTCGTCCATCACCTTCCTCGGCAACATTGCTGTCTGCTATGCACATGCAGGAAACTATCAGACCAGTACCACCCCACTTTATTATTGGCAAGCCTACCATGTGCTCGGCGATGGTTCCATCATGCCCTATCGCGTGAATCCTACACCCAATACCGTTAGCCACGCTTCCACTATTCCAGCTGGAGCCACCTCCTTCCAAGTGAACGCACAAGCGGGCTCATACGTGGGCATCTCGCAAAACAACGTGCTGAAAGGTGCAGCCTTGGTGCCTGCCTCTGGTTCGGTCAGCGTGCCTGTCAGCGGTATCAGTTCGGGACAGGTACACATCGTGGTCACCAAGCCACAACGTCAGCCTTACATCCAAGACATTACCGTGGGCGGTGCTCCTCAATCCTACACCATTAATGTGTCGGCCAACCCGAGCAACGGCGGTACCGTTACCGGTGGCGGCTCCTACAACCAAGGCCAATCATGCACTGTCACGGCAACGGCCAACAATGGCTTCTCTTTCACCAACTGGACAGAGAACGGCAATGTGGTCTCCACCCAAGCCAATTACACCTTTACAGTCACTGGCAACCGTACTTTGGTGGCCAACTTCCAAGCCCAGCAGCAAAATTACACCATCACCGTTTCGGCTAACCCGAGCAACGGTGGCACCGTCACTGGCGGCGGCTCCTACCAACAAGGGCAACAATGTACCGTACAAGCCACGGCAAACACGGGTTACACCTTCACCAATTGGACGGAGAACGGCAATGTGGTCTCCTCCAATGCCAATTACACCTTCACGGTGACTGGCAACCGCACCTTGGTGGCCAACTTTACACAGCAACAGTTCACCATCACTGCTACTGCTAACCCGAGTAACGGCGGAACTGTGACAGGTAGCGGCACTTACACTTACGGTCAATCCTGCACTCTGTCGGCAACACCTGCAACGGGTTACACTTTCCTTCGCTGGACTAAGAACGGATCGCAAGTCAGTACCAATGCCACCTATACCTTTGTTGTAACTGAATCGGCGACATACGTGGCCCAATTCCAAGCCCAAAGCTATTACGTTGCCACCAACTCCAATCCAAGCAACGGCGGCACCACAAGCGGCAACGGACTGTATTCCTATGGAGAGACTTGCACCGTGACTGCCACACCTGCCACGGGATATGACTTCGTGAACTGGACGGAAAACGGCAGCGCCGTCTCTACAGAGGCCAGCTATAGCTTTACCGTCACGGGAGGTCACAACTTGATAGCTAACTTCACTCTGCAAGCCTTTGAAATCAATGCCATCGTCAACCCTGTTGCTGGTGGCACCACTACGGGTAGCGGCACATACCATTATGGCGACCATGTAACGGTGACCGTAGTGACCAACGAAGACTACGCCTTCGAGAACTGGACAGAAAACGGCGAGGTTGTCTCGGTAGAAAAAGAGTACACTTTCATTGCCACAGAAAACCACAACCTTATTGCCAACCTCCAGCATACTGTAGGTATCGGCGAACAAGGCGTTCATGCTCTTGTCATCTACCCCAACCCGGTCAACGACAAGCTGACTGTTATGGCAGAAGGCACCCTCGGTACTGTTGAAATCTACAACCTCATGGGTGCTTTGGTCTATAGCCAAAAAGACTGCTCCAACAAGGTGGAAATCAACACCGCTGACCTGCCCACAGGCATCTATTTCATCCGCCTTACGACTGACCAAGTTTCAGAAACCAGAAGGTTTGTGAAGGAATAATTCGGATTACTTAACTTTGAAACCGACCGTCTATAGATTCCCAAGGGAATGACATAGACGGTCGGTTTCGTTATAACCAGGCTTTATCGATAGTTTTATTTCAATCAGTTCCTGAAATGGTAGGTTGTGCCGCCGCTCGGCTCTGGTTGACAATCCAAACACCAGCGAAGACCAGCACCATGGCTACCAGTTTCTTCCATGTGATATGGTCCAGACCGATGATTATGCTAATAATTGTAGCGACAATCGGTTGCACATAATTATACATGCTAACCAAAGTGGGACGCAACCGCTTTTGTCCGACAGGGATCAGGAAATAGGCGACAAAAGTGGCAAAAAACACCACATACGCCACTTGCCAAAGCACCTTGCTTTCCATTTGCCCAAAAGGCAAGCGAAAGAAATGCCGAGCATTGAAAGGCAGGGCCACCAGCATGGAAAACAAAAACATCCACTTCATAAATGTGACCACGTTGTATTTCGAGATCAGCGGACGAAAGATACCGAGATATAAAGCAAAAGTCAAACCATTGAGTATGGTAAGAATGATACCCAAAGGCTTGGTCTCTGATGCTCCGCCCCCCAAGCCAACCGAATTGAATATCAAAATGAGAACACCCACCAAACTCACCAAAACGCCACCGACTTTCTTTCCCGTGATAGGCTCTTTCAAGGCAACGGCAGCCACAAACATGGTCATGATGGGTGTGCAAGTGTTGGTGATGCTCAAATCAATGGAGGTCGTCATGGTGATGGCCTTCAGGAAACTCATCTGTGTGAGGAAGAGGCCTAGCATGGAAGCCACAAAGATTTGCAGCATGTCTTTCAGTGGCACCTTCTCCTTAGGCATGAAAAGCGACAAGAGCCAAAACAAAGCTGTGGCTCCTGTCGCTCTAAGGCAAAACAAGTCCAAGGGTGTCAACACGTGTGCATTGGAGATATTCTTGCAACACACAATGTTGAACCCGAAGATACAGTAGGCACCGAAACAAGCGAGGTGCCCGATGAGTGTGGACTTGTTATTCAATCCAGTAGACGTAATTCTCCTTGCGCGGACGGGCTTCGGGATAGTCGCCCTTCACATAACCGAGGATGCAGTTGCCGATGCCAACATACTTGCTGGTATCGATGCCCAGTCCGGCAAGGATGGCCTTGCCTTCTTCGGTCTCGAAGACCTCTTTGGCACGGTGAATCCAGCAGGAGCCAAGGCCTTTGGCATGAGCAGCATTAAGCAGGTTGCCCATAACCAACGAGCCATCTTCCTTCCATGTCATGGCAGCAGTGCTGTCGGCCAAGACCACAAGCACAACTGGAGCGCCATAGAAGGGGTCGTTGTCAGCACCCATTACACCGGCGTTGAGGCGGCTGAGCTGGTCACGCACCTCACGGTTGGTGACGGCGATGATGATGGGAGCTTGACGGTTCATGCCCGTGGGGGCATAGGTACCCGCCTTGCAGATTTCCTCAATGACTTCACGCGAAGGTACTTCTTCGGTGTAGCTGCGCACACTGCGGCGCGTCAGCAAGTCTTGCATGGTGTTATTCATAGTAGTTTCTTGTTTTGTGTTCTCGTTGGAACTTGTTTCCTTTTTGCAGCAACCGCAGACAAGCAAGGTCAGCGCTGCGAAGATAAGTATAAACTTTTTCATATTAATAAAGTTAGGCGGCAAAAGTACGGATAATTTTCGCAATTTTGCAGCCCCAAATTGGAAATGATGCAAAAAATAAAAAGTTACGTCTTACCCATCGCCATTGTTTTGGGTTTATTGCTGCACGATTATTGCGCGGCCTTCAGCGTGGTGGTGCCCTATATCATTTTCACCATCCTGCTGTTGACATTCACGGCAGTAGACATCACAAAACTGAGATTCAAGCCGTTGTTCATCTGGATCATTCTCTTCCAAGTGGGGGTGAGTTTAGGTGGCTATGCTTTGCTTAGACTATTGAACGTCAACGAAATCATTGCGGAAGGCGTGCTTATTGGAGTTTTGTGTCCCGTGGCTGCTTCGGTAGCTGTGGTGAGCACCATGCTGGGTGCCGACCGCAACACGGTGACTTCCTATTCCATCATCGGCAACTTGATGGTTTCTGTCGTAGCCCCTATTTATTTTTCTTTTATCGGGGTAAATCAAGACATTCCCTTTCTCGAATCCTTTCTGCACATCCTGAGGCGTATCGGCACAGTCATTGGACTGCCGTTCATCGTAGCATTGGCTCTTCAACTATGTTGGCCCAAAGCCAACAAAGCCTTGAGCCGCTATAAAGGCCTGGCCTTCTACTTTTGGGCTGTGGCCTTATTTCTCACTTTAGGCCAAACCATTCATTTCATCTTCCTCAACGGCAAAGGCAATTGGGGCAGCATCATTTGGCTCGGCATATCGGCCTTACTGTTCTGTATCATCCAATTTGGTTTGGGTAAATGGATTGGGCACAAATACGGCGACACCATCGCAGGTGGACAACTGCTCGGGCAGAAAAACTCAGCCATGGGCATTTGGATGGCCAACCATTACTTGCATCCTTTGGCCTCGGTATTTTTGGCCTTCTATTCCGTGTTCCAGAACTTGTTCAATAGTTGGCAGATCTGGTATTACAACAAAAAGAAAAAAGCCTAAAAACAAAATCGACCGACTTGTCATTCCTGAAGGAATCTATAGTCGGTCGATTTTGGTAAATCTCAAGCTTTACAGCTGACTATAAGGAGGCGAGAAGGTATCGCCTAAGCTGACGTCACCAGTGCTGAGGCCTTTCTTCAGCCAACGTGAGCGTTGAGCAGAAGTGCCGTGATTGAAGGTCTCAGGCATGGTGCGGCCGTAAGCCTGTTTTTGCAAGTAGTCGTCACCAATTTTTGCAGCGGCATTGAGGGCTTCCTCAATATCACCGTCTTCCAACGAGCCGAACATCTTGTTGTCGTTGTAAGCCCAAACGCCTGCAAAAAAGTCGGCCTGCAACTCAAGGCGTACACTGATTTCATTTGATTGTTTTGTGTCGCGGCCATATTGCGCCATCTGTTGGTGCGCCTGACCCAAGATGCCAAGCTGGTTCTGAACATGATGCCCCACCTCATGGGCAATGACGTAGGCGTATGCAAAATCGCCATCAGCACCAATTTGTTTTTTCATGTTCTTGAAGAATTCCAAATCGAGATAAACCGTTTCATCGGCAGAGCAATAGAACGGTCCACTGGCCGAAGTGGCATTGCCACAGCCCGAGTTGACGGCATCACTGAAGATGACCATCTTGGGAGGTTGGTAGGTGCGTCCCATCTTCTGGAACTCTCTTGCCCACACGTCTTCGGTACCTGCGAGAATGCGCTTGCAGAAGGTCATAAGTTCCACATCGACTTCGCTGTAATCCTTGCCGTCTTCGACATATTCGGTGCTCGTACTTGGTTGCATTTGCTCCATGACAGCACTGGGGTCGCCACCCAATAAACTAATTATCAAATAAATAATAATACCGCCAATACCGATACCACCGGCTGCGGCAACAGTTCTCTTCCCTCTGCGGTCTTCCACATTGGTACTTTCTCTGCGTCCTTCTAATTTCATGATGATTTGATTTTGAGGATTAATAATGGCACAAAAATAGGAAAAAACCTGAAAACAATTCCGATTTTCCGAAAAATCCGTAATTTTGCCTATTTAATATCATTCCAAACTTTGAATTTAAATCTTTAAACCCCAAATCCCATGAAAGCTTTCGTCAACGACACAGAAGTGCGCACCTATTATGGCGCCAAAGTGAAATCTGTAGTGCTCGCCTATTGCAGAGCCAACAACTTGCCGCTCAAATTGGACGACATTGAAGTAAAAGATGCCTACGGCAACGTCATCGACTTGGACGGTTCGCTGCGAGCCAATTCGAAAATCTTCGTCAAATTCTAAGGCTATGAAGAGACTGTCCAACATCCTTTTGGCAACCTTGTTTGCCATGCTTTTCCTTGCTGCATGCCAGCCTAAGGAACAAAAAATCTATGTCGTTTCGACCAACGACATGCATGCCAACATCGACAACCTCCCGCAGATGGCTGCCCTTATCGACAGCCTTCGCGTGTTGTATCCCGACCTGCTGTTGTTCGGTGCCGGCGACAACCGCTCTGGCAACCCCATCAACGACCGCTATGTCGAACCCTGCCGCCCCATGTACGAACTGATGAATGCCATCGGCTTCGACCTGTCCACTTTCGGCAACCACGAGTGGGACGGCGGCCCCATCGCCTTGCGCAACGCCTTAGGCTGGGCCAAGTTTCCCTTTGTCTGCGCCAACGTCACCTTCGATGACACCTTACAGATGCCCAATGTCTATCCCTACAAGATTTTTGAACGTAACGGTTTGAAAATCGGCGTTATAGGGGGCATCCAAGTGGGCGAAAACGGTATCCCCGATTTCCACCCGAAGAATGCCGGAGGTTCGCATTTCCGTCCCTTCACTGAGGTATTGCCCGAGTATTTGCCCCAACTCCGCAAGGAATGCAATGCCGTGTTTCTCCTCACCCATTATGGCTTTGAAGACGACATGGAGACTGCCGCCAAATTCCCGGAGATCGATGCCATCTTTGGCGGTCACTCCCACACCCGCGTGGCCGAAAAGCAACTCGTTGGCAACGTGATGGTCACCCAAGCCGAAGCTAAAGCCAAATACGTGACATTGAGCACTTTCACCTTTCGCAATGGCAAAATCGTAGACAAGGACATGCAGCTTCTTTCCGTCAAGGAATTCCCCAAAC
>JAEEGH010022346.1_pt1 | contig 12978 bp, 7 predicted proteins | sample 9134181 | NCBI WGS metagenome assembly JAEEGH01 (sample SAMN16246544, study PRJNA631951) | gut metagenome | biome: gut microbiome; feature: rumen; material: DP-attached | host: Bos | place: Iran: Karaj | collected 2018-10 | reverse complement strand
GATGTCCTTCCCCGCGAGGCGGACGTCACGTCCTTCTTCACGACTGACATCAAGCTCCATACGCCTGTAGTGTCAGCGGCCATGGACACCGTTACCGAGGCGGCTCTCGCCATTGCGATGGCAAGGGCAGGCGGTATCGGTGTGATCCACAAGAACATGCCCATCGAACAGCAGTGCGAGCAGGTCCGCCGCGTAAAGAGAGCTGAGAACGGGATGATCTATGATCCTGTGACCATAAGCCCAGATGCAACTGTCGGAGCTGCCCTCGCCATGATGAGCAAGCATCATATCGGTGGCATTCCCGTAGTCGATGCCAACGGATTCCTTATCGGAATAGTCACCAACAGGGACCTCCGGTTCCAGGAAGACATGAACGAGCCGGTGAGCCATATCATGACCACCGAGAATCTCGTCACCGCCCAGAAGGGGATCACACTGTCGGAGGCCACCGGCATACTCCAGAAGAGCAAGGTGGAGAAACTCCCCGTGATAGACAAGGACGGCAAGCTTGTAGGCCTCATCACCTACAAGGACCTGATGAAGATAAAGGACAATCCCATCGCATCCAAGGACAGCAAGGGACGCCTGATGGTGGCGGCCGCTGCGGGTATCAAGTCCGACACCCTGGACAGGATCGGGATGCTGATGGATGCAGGCGCCGACGCAGTCGTCCTCGATACTGCCCACGGCCATTCAGAAGGAGTGATCAGGATGGTGAAGAAGGCCTGCGAGGCATTCAAGGACTTCCAGATAGTCGCCGGTAACGTTGCGACCGCGGAAGGTGCCAAGGCCCTCGCCGACGCCGGAGTAAAGGCCGTCAAGGTTGGAATCGGCCCCGGTTCCATCTGCACGACCAGGATCATCGCCGGAATCGGCGTGCCCCAGCTCACGGCTGTCATGGAGGCCTGCGAGGCCCTCAAGGGCACCGGAATCCCGGTGATCGCCGACGGAGGTATCAGGTATTCCGGAGACATCGTCAAGGCCCTTGCGGCAGGCGCAGGTACCGTTATGGCCGGATCGCTGCTCGCAGGAACCGAGGAATCTCCCGGAGAGACTATCATCATGAACGGACGCCGTTTCAAGTCCTACAGGGGCATGGGCTCCCTCGAGGCTATGGAGCAGGGCTCCAAGGACAGGTATTTCCAGGATATGGAAGCCGACATCAAGAAGCTTGTCCCCGAAGGAATAGTCGCACAGGTCCCTTACAAGGGAACTGTTTCGGAAGTCGTATACCAGCTGGTAGGTGGTCTGCGTGCCGGTATGGGCTATTGCGGTGCTCATAACATCGAGGAACTCAGGAACGCGAAGTTCGTCCGCATCACCAACGCGGGATTCCTCGAGAGCCACCCCCATGATGTCACGATAACCAAGGAAGCTCCGAACTATTCCAGGTAACAAGGATGTCCAGATGGTTCTCCATATTGACTGCCACCGTCTTACTGGCCGCCCTGCCGTCTTGCAAGGCCGTCCAGTCGTTTATCCATGATGGTGAGGTGGTGGCCAGGCTGGGGGACCACAAACTCTACCTGTCTGAGCTTGAGAGCATCATCCCGAACGGGATAAGTCCTGAGGACAGCATCAACCTGGCGAACCTGTATATCAACTCCTGGGCGACTGACAAGGCCTTCCAGGACATCGCTGAACAGAAGCTCTCGAAAGAAGAGAAGGATGTGTCCAAGGAGTTGGATGCATACCGCCAGTCCCTCCTCAGGTACCGCTTCGAGCAGAGGTATATAGCCGAAAGGCTGGATACGAGCGTGACGGACAAGGAGGTGGAGGAGTATTACGACAGCCACAAGGACAATTTCAAGCTTGAAAGGCCCGTGCTTAAGGCTCGTTTCATGAAGATATCGAAGGATTCCCCGAATCTTCAGAAAATCAGGAAACTGATGTCCTCCGACGATGTCGAGGATGTAATCGCGGCCGACAGCATCGCCTTCAATTCCGCGCAGCGTTATTTCGACTTGTCGGACAAGTGGGTGGATGCTGTCACCCTTGCGGCGGAGTTCGGCGTGGACTACGTGCAGATGCTGTCCCGCAAGAACGGCCAGTTCATCGAGATGCCTGACGGAGAGGACAATCTCTGCGTGGCTTACATCACTGATTTTGTCAAGGCTGGCGAAACAGCCCCGCTGGATTTCTGTGAGGGGAGGATCAAGGATATCATCATTAGCGGAAGAAAGCACAAATTGCTCACAACTTTGGAACAAGACTTGATAGAAGACGCCAAGGTTAAGGAGAATTTTGAAATATACTCAAGATGACAAGGAAAGCGATACTGACACTTTCGTTTTTTGCCGTGGCCTGTACGTTGGCCTCGGCCCAGAAGTACAGATACATTGACAAGACGGTGGCTTCGGTAGGAAACGAGGCCATAATGATCTCCGACATCGAGGATGGTGTCAAGGACAGGAAAGCGCAGGGCTTGAATTCGGACCGGAACGTCCGTTGTGAGATACTGGAGAGTATCCTGGAGTCCAAGCTGTTCCTGATGCAGGCGAGGATAGACTCCCTGTCTGTCAACCAGGATAATGTCGAAGGTATGCTCTCCCAGAGGATTGACCAGTACCTAACCTATCTTGGCGGCCAGGAGGAAATGGAAAAGTATTTCGGGAAACCGCTCTACCGGCTGCGCCAGGACTGGAGGCAGCAGTATGAGGACATGAGCCTTACCCAGGAAGAGCAGCAGGAGATCATGAAGAAGGTCCCTGACATGACTCCGTTCGATGTGAAGGCCTATATGGATACCGTGGACGCAAGGAACCTTCCGATTGTCCCCATCAAGTACCAGCTCAGCCAGATATGCCTGTATCCTGACCGTGAGGCGGCGGACCTTGCAGTACGCGAGAAACTCCTTGAACTTCGCGAGAGGATCATAAACGGAGAGAAGTTCTCCACCCTGGCCAGGATGTATTCCGAGGATCCGGGCAGCGCCCGCAGGGGCGGCGAGCTCGGAATGGCTTCCAAGTCCATCTTCTGGCCGGTTTTCTCCGATGCGGCCATGGCCCTGAAACCCGGAGTCATATCTCAGATTGTCGAGACTCCTGACGGTTTCCACATCATCGATGTCATCGAGAAGAGAGGCGACATGTTCAATGCCCGCCATATCCTGCTCAAGCCCAAGTATACCTCGGAGGACAGGGAGAAGGCCTTCAAGACCCTCGACAGCCTCCGTACCGAGATACTGAACGGTGCGGTATCATTCAAGATGGCTGCGAACTTCTATTCACAGGACGCTCCCACCAAGACAAACGGCGGACAGATGTCCGATCCAAATACCGGTTCGGCGTATTTCGAGATCGACCAGCTGAAGCCCGAGGATTACAAGGCTATCAAGGATCTGAAAGAGGGAGAGATATCCCAGCCAGTCGAGTCGACCGACAATGACGGCCGTCCTGACCAGGTCAAGGATTTCGTGGTCGGAAAGACCAACTACAAGATTATCCGTGTGGACAGGATCATCCCTGCGCATACGGCCACTTTCGAGAATGATTTCTCCCAGCTTCAGGACGAGGTGAAGAGGACGAAGCAGATGGCTGCGATCGACGAGTTCCTCGACAAGAAGATCGCCGAGACCCGAATCACCATCGATCCGATGTTCAAGGACTGTGAATTCCGTCGTCCGGGATGGGCTTCGAAGTTCTCTGAAGACTGATGCTCCCAAGGCGGATTAAATATTCATTATTCCTGCTGCTGATATCTTGCAGCCTATTCGCCCAGAAAAAGGAGCGGAAAGACAGCCTTGTACGCCTGCTGGGATGCGACCAGCTCCAGCAGATAGAGGAGAGGGGCCAGAATTTCAGGAAGGCCCTCGGTCATGTCCGTTTCGAGCATAACGCCACCTTGCTGCTTTGTGACACCGCCCTCTGGAACGTTGGGGCCAACACCATACGTGCAATCGGCCACGTACGTATAATCCAGAACCGGACTGTACTGAGCAGCGACAACCTGGATTATTTCATCAATTCCAACCTGGCGCAGTTCCGTGGATCGGTGGTCCAGCTCCAGGACAAGGACAAGAACACCCTCAGGACCAGGAGCCTGGACTACAATACGAAAGACAGTGTGGCCAATTTCGTCCGGGGAGGTTCTTTCCGTGACAAGGACGGGCAGATTATCGAGAGCGACAACGGATCCTATGATTCGAAGATAAGGAATTTCTCGTTCCGCTCGAACGTGAATATGTACACCGACTCCATCTTCGTGAAGACCAATGCGTTGGACTTCAATGCAGGAACGTCGGTCGCCGTATTCGGAACAGGTACCCATGCATGGAAGGAGGACAACATGCTGTCCTCGAATGCGGGATGGTATGACCGGAAGTCCGAAGTCTTTACGTTCACCAGGGACGTGCATATCCTTACGAAAGCGCAGGAAGCTTGGTCCGATTCACTGGTGTACAGGCGCCTGACCAATGACGCGGAGATGTTCGGAAACGTGGAGCTTCTGGACACTACCAGGAAGATCGCCGCCGTGGCGGGGTACATGCAGTACATAGATTCCCTCCAGTATATCAAGATGACGCGCGATCCTGCCGTGATAGCAGTCACCGAGGAAAAGGAATCCAGGGATACCGTATATATCGGCGGAGATGAGCTTATCTACTGGACGGTTCCCAAGTACAATGTGGCCGAGGGAGAATTCGCCAATGCCGAGAAGCGCCTGACCGATATCAACATGGACCCTGTGAACGAATACCGTCGCAAGGCTGCAGAAGACGCCAGGGCCGCTGCAGAGGAGGCGAAGAAGAAGATGCAGGAGAATGATCCCAATGCCGCCGGCGCCCGCGACAGGGGAGCGGTCGGCAGGAAGGGGGAAATACTCCCGGCTCCCTGGGATGAGAATCCGGAACCGGAGTTCCCTGACTTTGCATTCTCCCCTCAGCTGCCGGATACCCTCAGGAATGCCAGGGACACTGTGCCGCTGCGCAAACCGGTTCCTGCCGGGGCTGCGGATTCCCTGCAGGTCCAGGCACCTTCGGATATGGTGGCTTCGCCTTCTGATACTGTCGGAGTCGAGGCCGTCGACTCCACCAGGATCGGATTCCTGCTCGGACTGAGGAATGTGAAAGTATTCAGGAAAGACATGCAGGCCTCCTGCGATTCCCTGGTATACAATGACCTTGATTCCCTGGTCCGTATGTACCGGAACCCGATCGTCTGGAATGAGTCCAACAGGCAGTATTCATCCGACAGTTTATTCGTTGTCATCAAGAACAGGGCCCTTGACAAGGCAAGCCTGATGTCGAATGCTTTCATCATAGTCCAGGAGGACTCAATCTGCTTCGACCAGATCAAGGGAACCGAGATGATGGCATATTTCGATACTACCGGAGGCTTGAAGCGGTTCGATTCCATGGGAGGGTCTTCCGGATTGTTCTTCATCGAAGAGAAGGGGTCGTTGGCGACCGTCAACAAGTTCGAGGCAAAGATGCTGACTGCATCTTTCGTGGACGGGAAACTCTATGACCTGAATTATTTCGATGAGGTCAAAAGCGATGCATATCCTGTCGTCCAGCTTAAGAAAGACGAAAGACTCCTGAAAGGATTCGACTGGCAGCCTGGAAAACGGCCTTCCGGTCCCGAGGATGTGACTTCATATTCGCCAAGGAAATCCGAGAGGGAGAAATTCGAGAAGGTCCCTCGAGCCAAATTCGTCCAGACGGACACCTATTTCCCGGGCTATATGGAAAGCGTTTACAAGATGCTGAAGGAACAGAGTGAACGCAAGAGGGCTCGGGAAGAGGAGCGGAGACGTCTTGAGCAGGAACAGAAGGAACTGGCTTCCCTGCAGGATGCTCAGGAAGCTGAAGGACAGGACCGGCAGGAACAGGCACGGGAAGAGCAGCAGGAAGGACAGGCCGTCGGGGAAGAGAATGAGCAGGAAGTTCCCGTCCCTGTGACGCCGGCGACCGTTTCAGAAAGGGAAGATACCATTGTCCTGAATCAGGCGCAGATCGATTCCCTGATTGCCGGTGAGACCGTCGAGTCTCTAGAGTCTCTCAGGTCAAGGATTCCCACCGATCCGAAGGAGGAACTCAAGGCCCGCCAGAAGGCAGAGAGGGAGGCAAAGAGGATCGAGAAGGAGAAGGCGCGTGAAGAGAAGATTTCCAAGAAAGAGGCGAAGTGGGCCGCACTGGATGCCAAGGATGCTGAAAAGGCTGCGAAGAAGGCTGCCAGGAAGGCGGAAAAGCAACGCGTGAAGATGGCCAAGATGCTCAAGGCCCGCCAGGAGCGTGAAGCCAAGGAGCAGAAGATCCTTGAGAAATACAAGTCCCGCTACGAACAGAAGAAGGCCCGGGAAGATAAAGCCCGAGCCTCCAAAGAATCCAGGAAGAAACAATCTACTTGATCACACCGAGTTCCTTGCCGACCTTGATGAAGGCGGCGATGGCCTTGTCCAGCTGCTCCTTGTTGTGGGCGGCTGAAAGCTGTACGCGGATCCTGGCCTGTCCCTTCGGGACGACTGGATAATAGAAACCGGTTACGAATATCCCTTCCTCGGCCATCTTTGCGGCGAACTTCTGGGACAAGGGGGCATCATAAAGCATAACTGCGCAGATGGCGCTCTGGGTCGGCTTGATGTCGAATCCTGCAGCCAGCATCGCATCGCGGAAATACTTCACGTTCTCCTGCTGGCGGTCGTGCAGTTCGTTGCTTTCCTTAAGCATCTTGAACATCTCGATTCCGGCGGCGACGATCATCGGAGGGAGCGAGTTGGAGAAGAGGTAAGGGCGTGAACGCTGGCGGAGCATGTCGATGATCTCCTTGCGGCCTGTAGTGAAGCCGCCTACGGTACCGCCGAAGGCCTTTCCGAGTGTACCCGTGAATATGTCTATACGTCCGTAGCAGTCGAACTGTTCGGCGACTCCGCGTCCTGTCTTTCCAACGACTCCGGCTGAATGGCTCTCATCCACCATCACGAGGGCGTCGTATTTCTCAGCGAGTTCGCAGATCTTGTCCATAGGGGCCACATTCCCGTCCATCGAGAATACACCGTCCGTGCAGATGATCCTGAACCTCTGTGCCTGGGCCTCCTTGAGGCAGCGCTCCAGGTCTTCCATGTCAGCGTTGGCATAACGGTAGCGCACAGCCTTGCAGAGCCTTACTCCGTCGATGATCGATGCGTGGTTGAGGGAATCGGAGATTATGGCATCCTCGGCGGTCAGCAGCGGTTCGAATACTCCGCCGTTGGCGTCGAAGCAGGATGCGTAAAGGATGGTGTCTTCTGTGTGGAAGAAGTCGGAGATCGCGGCTTCGAGTTCCTTGTGGAGGTCCTGGGTACCGCAGATGAACCGTACGGAGGACATTCCGAAGCCCCTGTCTTCCATGGCTTTCCTGGCGGCTTCGATAAGCCTGGGCGAATCTGCCAGCCCCAGATAGTTGTTGGCGCAGAAATTAAGTGCCTTGCTGCCGTCCTGGAGTGTGATCTCCGCACTCTGTGCGGAAGCGATGTTCCTTTCGTTCTTGTACAGGCCGGCTTCCTTTATGGATGCCAACTCTGCTTTCAAATGCTCTTGAAACTTGCCGTACATAATTATAAATGATTATTTAGTTTCGTGTTTACCTGAAAAAAACGTAAATTTGCATCTGCTAATTTAGCAATTTAGTCGCTATTTGCAATGAAAAATGTACTCGTGATCGGGTCAACCGGACAGATTGGTTCCGAGCTGACAATGAAAATCAGGAACATGATTCCTGAAGGCAACGTCGTTGCCGGTTACATCAAAGGTGCAGAGCCCAAAGGGATCCTTCTGGAGAGCGGTCCTTCGGCAGAAGCGGACGTGTGTAACGGCGAACAGCTCCTCGAGATCGTCAAGAAGTACGATATCGACACCATCTACAACCTTGCGGCCCTTCTTTCGGCAGTCGCCGAGAAGAAGCCCCAACTGGCCTGGCACATCCAGATCGACGGTCTGATGAATATCCTGGAGATCGCCCGTGAGAACAATTGCGCGGTCTTCACACCTTCATCCATCGGATCGTTCGGCCCTGAGACCCCGCACAAGGACACTCCTCAGGATACCATCCAGAGACCCCGCTCAATGTACGGCTGCACCAAGGTTGCCACCGAACTCCTCAGCGACTACTATTTCCACAAGTACGGTGTGGATACCCGCTCGGTCCGTTTCCCCGGTCTGATCTCCAATGTGACCCTGCCCGGCGGAGGCACCACCGACTATGCGGTTGAGATCTACTATGCAGCTGTCAAGGGTGAGGAATTCGTCTGCCCCATCGCCGCCGGCACTTTCATGGACATGATGTACATGCCTGACGCCCTCAAGGCCGCGGTGGACATCATGAATGCGGATCCTTCCAGGCTCGTCCACCGCAATTCCTTCAACATCGCATCGATGAGTTTCGATCCCGAAATCCTCTACCACAAGATCCAGGAACATGTTCCCGGATTCAGGATGCGTTACGAGGTGGATCCCGTCCGTCAGGCTATCGCAGATTCATGGCCCGACAAAATGGACGACTCCTGTGCCCGTGAAGAGTGGGATTGGAAGCCGTCCTTCGATCTTGAGAGCATGACCGTCGACATGATCGACGCCCTTCGCAAGAAACTTCTCTAATCTCCTGCGTACAGCGAGATAATATTCAGGATTACCTCCGAGGCCTTCTCCATGGACTTGAGAGGTACGAATTCCATTTTGCCGTGGAAATTCAGCCCGCCCGCGAAAATGTTCGGGCAGGGGAGACCCTTGAAACTCAGGTTGGCTCCGTCGGTGCCTCCGCGGATGGGTTGGATCCTGGGTTTGATACCTGCCATTTCCATGGCCTTCACGGCCTTCTCCACCACGTGGTAATGAGGCTCCACCTGTTCGCGCATGTTGTAGTACTGGTCCTTTACCACCGGGGTGGCGGTTCCGGCACCATATTTCCCGTTTATGAAGTCGCAGCAGTCCAGGATGGTCTTTTTCTTGGCCTCGAACTTCTGACGATCATGGTCGCGGATGATGTAGGTCAGGTCCGCCTCCTCCACGGATCCGCCGAAGCCGATCAGGTGGAAGAAACCTTCGTAGCCTTCTGTATATTCAGGTCTCTGCTCGACCGGGAGCAATGAATTCAGTTCCGTTCCGATGAGGATGGCGTTCTTCATCTTGCCCTTGGCGTAGCCTGGATGGACATTCCTGCCCTGGATGTGGATCTTCGCGGAAGCGGCGTTGAAATTCTCGAACTCCAGTTCGCCGATTTCCCCGCCGTCCATCGTATAGGCATATTCGGCGCCGAACCTGGGGACATCGAATTTGACTACTCCACGGCCGATTTCCTCGTCCGGGGTGAATCCTATCCTGATTTCTCCGTGCTTGAACTCTGGATGCTCCACAATGTACTGTACGGCGTCCATGATTTCAGCTACACCGGCCTTGTCGTCAGCTCCAAGGAGGGTGGTTCCGTCCGTGGTTATGAGGGTTTCGCCTATATAATGCAGCATCTCGGGGAATTCCGAAGGCTTGAGCGCCAGGCCGGGCACGCCCTTCAATTCGATGTCTCCGCCATCGTAGTCCTTGATGACCTGAGGTTTTATCCCTGCTCCGGAAGCGTCCGGGGCGGTGTCCACGTGGGCTATGAAGCCGATTGCCGGAACCTTCCCTCCGATATTCGAGGGGATTCTTCCCATCACGTAACCATATTCATCGAGCGTGGCTTCCACGCCCATGGCTGCCAGTTCGTCACGTAGCATCTCAAGCAGTTTCAGCTGCTTGGCCGTGGAAGGCTGGCTTTCGGACTCTTCGTTGCTCTGGGTGTCGACCGCGATATATCTGAAAAACCTGTCAAGTATACTTTCCATAATTATTCCTTTGCTTTCATTGAAGATAAGACCATGTACGCTATGATTGCGATGAAGGGGATGATGGCGATGGCTTCACCGTAGGCGGAATTCCAAGCGGAAAGGAACCAGTCCACGTTGAAGAACTTCAGCAGGGCGCTGACCACTCCCATCAAAGCTCCGCCGGCAATGAAGCCGGAAGCTATCAGTGTACCCTTGTTCATCCGTGCATCGTTCACTCCCTTGTCCTTGGAACGGGTGCTGACATACCAGGAGATGGCTCCTCCGATAAGCAGCGGCAGGTTGAGGTCGATGGGTATGAACATTCCGAGGGCGAATGCCAGGGCGGGAACTTTCAGGAAGGTCAGGAGTATGGCGATGACGGCACCGATACCGTAGAGCAGCCAGGGAGCTCCGCCTCCGTTCATCATCGGCTGAATGACTGCTGCCATGGCATTTGCCTGGGGAGCCACCAGGGCCTGGTCACCTACGAAACCGTAGGTCTTGTTTAGCACCAGCATGACCCCGCAGACGGTCGCCGCAGCAACCGCGACGCCGACGAATTTCCAGGATTCCTGTTTCTTTGGCGTGGAACCGATCCAGTATCCGATCTTGAGGTCGGTGATGAAAGAACCGGCAACCGAGAGGGCCGTGCATACGACTCCGCCGATGATCAGGGCGGCAGCCATGCCGGCATTGCCCTTCAGGCCGACGGCAACCAGGATCAGGGATGCTATGATGAGGGTCATCAGGGTCATTCCGCTGACCGGGTTGGTACCAACTATAGCGATCGCGTTGGCAGCAACGGTCGTGAACAGGAACGAGATCACCCCTACTATGAGAAGGCCGACCAGGGCCTGCCAGATATTATTCACGACACCGCCGAAAGCGAAGAACGCGAAGATGGCCAGCAAGGCTATCACTATTCCGAATACGATGGTCTTCATCGGAATGTCCTCCTCCGTCCTGGCCGTGGTTCGACCGGGCTCACCAACCGTTCCGGATGCTCCGGTCCCTGAGCCTGTCGAAGGGGCCGAAGGGCCCTTGAACTCCCTTACCGCCAGTCCGACTGCGGACTTTATCACTCCGAAGGACTTGATTATACCTATGATTCCGGCGGTGGCGATGCCTCCGATTCCGATATGGCGGGCGTAGTCCTTGAATATCTGGTCGGGAGACATTTCGCCGATAGTCATGGTCACACCGGTATTCATCAGGTCGATCACCTGGCCGCCCCAGATCAGATTCATCAGGGGGATTATCACCAGCCATACGAGCAGGCTGCCGCAGCAGATTACGAATGCATATTTGAGACCTATTATATATCCTAAGCCGAGAACGGCGGCGCTGGTGTTGAGCTTCAGGAGGACCTTGGCCTTGTCGGCGATTGTCCTTCCGACTCCGAGAACCGTGGTGCTGATGGTATCGGACCAGGTTCCGAAAGTACTTACGAGGAAGTCATACAGACCTCCAATAAGGCCGCTGACAAGCAGGGTCCCGGCTCCCTTGCCGCCCTCTCCGCTAACGAGGATCTGGGTGGTGGCAGTAGCTTCAGGGAACGGATACTTCCCGTGCATCTCCTTTACGAAATACTTGCGGAAGGGGATGAGGAACAGTATGCCGAGGACACCGCCTAGGAGTGAAGACAGGAACATCTGCATGAAATTCACTTCCACGCCCAGGATGTATATGGCGGGGAGGGTGAATATCGCTCCGGCGACAACCGCCCCTGAGCAGCCTCCTATGGATTGGATGATGACATTCTGTCCAAGTCCTTCCTTCTTGCCCAGGGCGCTGGTGAGGCCGACGGCAATGATGGCTATCGGTATTGCGGCCTCGAACACCTGGCCGACCCTTAACCCCAGGTAGGCGGCCGCCGCGGAGAAAACCACCACCATAAGCAGTCCCATCGCCACGGAATAGGGCGTTACTTCCGCCCATTTCTTATCGGCGCCGATCAAAGGCTTGTACTCTTCGCCGGGTTTCAGTTCCCTTTGGGCATTCTCCGGCAATGCGTTCAATCGTTCGTCTTCCATATCAGAATAATTAGCGTAAACACAAAGATAGAAAAAAATGAAAAAAAGATTTGTCAGAATCAAAAAAGTGTGTATCTTTGCAGCCCGTTTCGAAAGAAGCGTACGATCATTGACAATACTGAGAGATTACAACGAGGTAAAGTGTAAAATTTAGAAAATCAGCAGAAGGTATGGACGCGCGAGCGTTCATATGATAGTAGGTTGATACAATTTCACAGAAAGTTGATTCACGAATCAAGAGAAAGAGAAGCAAGGGCGTACGGAGGATGCCTTGGCTTCGGCAGGCGAAGAAGGACGCGGTAAGCTGCGAAAAGGGCCGGGGATTGGCAAACACGAACTGATCCGGCCGTATCCGAATGGGGCAACCCAGTGGATTGAAGATCCATTACCATCGTAAGATGGGGCGAACCCGGGGAACTGAAACATCTTAGTACCCGGAGGAGAAGAAAGAAATCATCGATTCCCCCAGTAGTGGCGAGCGAAGAGGGAAGAGCCTAAACCGTCGCGTTCACGGACGAGGCGGGGTTGTAGGACCAGACACCACAGACAATGCAGGAACCGGAAGCCGTTTGGAAAACGGCGGCGCAGAGGGTGATACTCCCGTACGGGTAACGCGTGTTGTCGAAGTCTGGCACCTGAGTAGGGCGGGGCACGTGGAATCCTGTCCGAATCTGCGGGGACCATCCCGCAAGGCTAAAGACTGCCGAAGACCGATAGTGTACCAGTACCGTGAGGGAAAGGTGGGAAGCACCCCGAACAGGGGAGTGAAACAGAACCTGAAACCGTGCGCCTACAAGCGGTGGGAGCTCCTATATGGAGTGACCGCGTGCCTTTTGCATAATGAGCCTACGAGTTGCTTCAGTGATGCGAGGCTAAGTCCTTCAGGGACGGAGCCGTAGCGAGAGCGAGTCTGAACAGGGCGCGATAGTATCATTGAGCAGACGCGAAACCTAGTGATCTACCCTTGTCCAGGGTGAAGGCGCCGTAACAGTCGCTGGAGGCCCGAACCAGTTTCCGTTGAAAAGGGCTTGGATGAGATGAGGGTAGGAGTGAAAGGCCAATCAAACTGGGAGATAGCTCGTACTCCCCGAAATGTCTTTAGGGACAGCCTCGTCCGCGCCTGCGTGAGGTAGAGCTACCGATTGGAAGCGAGGGCTTCGCCGCCTAT
>JAEEGH010022345.1_pt1 | contig 12978 bp, 10 predicted proteins | sample 9134181 | NCBI WGS metagenome assembly JAEEGH01 (sample SAMN16246544, study PRJNA631951) | gut metagenome | biome: gut microbiome; feature: rumen; material: DP-attached | host: Bos | place: Iran: Karaj | collected 2018-10 | reverse complement strand
GTCAAATCCCACTCTATTCTCTGCTCGATCCCCCTATAGTTTGTAACTGCAAATTTACATAACATAAGGCACCTCTAATATATTGTTACTAATATTATCGGCTATTTAACAGAAAAAATCAAGTTTTGCCGTAAAAAAATTACGGCAAAAACCCTTCTCTATAATTCACCCCTAAATGCTCTAGCAAGTATAGATTTCTTTAGCAGGTCTATTTGTCCTAGAACTTGTTCTGCAGCGGCTTTTGCGATGTTTTCTTTTTCTAGAACAGTGTCAAGAATACGGACGATTTCAAGTTGTTCTACGAATGTTGGAACTTGTACAGGAACAGAAGAAAACTGATTCCTATTTAGAGTAGGAACAGCAGTACTTGAACTGTATGATTGAAAATCAAATTGTAAAAAGTAATAGTATACATATTTTGCATTGTTACCAAAGAGTTTTTCAGAATATAAAGTTGTATTTAAAGGGAAAAATTCTTTTTCAATATAAAAGACTTTGCCTATAGAACCACTTCTCCCTGTAACAACTCCAGGAGCCTTTACTTTTGATTCATTATGTGTATCAATTATTCCACTAGATGAAACTAAAGGAAACTCTCCTGAAATACGTTTAGAAGCAGGTAAATCAAAGCCTCTTTTTAATAAACAAAATTCATCAAATCTTTTTTCTTCCCACGAATCATCAGATATACCATTTTCTTTACGCCATTTTGCGGTGAGGTTGCCGGTAAATGCCTGATGGAGAATGGCGGCTTTGCGAGTTTCAAAACTGTCTACTACGTTTTGGGCTTTTTCTTTTGCTTCGTCTAGTTTTGCAAACATGCTTTCTATGCGGTTTACAATACGTTGTTGTTCTTTAATGGTTGGAGGAAGAGGAAATGGCATTGTAAAAAAAAGCTTTTTATCAAGATGAGGTATAGCTGAACCTTTTTTATTATTCCTGTAAAAATCTTTTTTAGTCGCAATAAAAAGCTGAAGATAATTTTCGTCTACATTCTGAATAGAAAGAGATTTAAATGTACTTCCCATATATCCATCTTCTGGAACTGTAAAAACTTCACCAGAGTTTTCACCATCAACAAGAATTACTTTTGTCCCTGCTTTTACAAATTTACCCGAAAAAATAATTTCTTTATCTTTATTACCTCGTAAATATTTAACTTCGAGATACGGATATTCTACATTACTTAGTTTTTCACCATCGGTTAAACTACAAACTTCATTTTGCTGAATCCATTTCCAACCTTCTGGCAGTTCATATGGAGCATTAAATTCATTAATATTTTTTTTAGTATTGCTCATATAAAACTACCTTCGTAATACAAAATCGTTGATTGACATTGAAAGCAATTTTCCTTTGCCTAGGTTTTTATATCCCATATCTTTTCTTATTGCATATAATATATTTTCCATGTAAAACAACGCATTTGCTCCATCAGGACTTGTATTTGTTCTATATGCAATCCATGCTTTTACAACCCGATTAGATCCCCATAACATTAATTTTTTTTGGAATTTCTGAATATCATCAAACATTTCGTCTGGGTAATATAATTCCTGTTTTGAAGCTTTTTCTTGCATTTTGTAGTATACGTTTATAAATTCTGCATATGGTTCTTCTCTCTTTTGTGAAAGATATTCGTTTCTTTTTTGCTTATAATCAATTACTTTAGATATGACTCCTGAAATAATAGTTACTATAGCAGTTATTAAAGCAACGATTATAACAGCATCAAGCTTTGAAGAAAGTTCTATTAATGAATCAATAAACTTTAAAATACCTTTACCAATTATTATTAAAAGAAAAAATGCACCTATCCCAAGAAAAATTAGAATTATAAATGCAAAAAATGTATTCCATTTCGGATGTCTTTGGGCAAATGGTCTTGGATCTTTTGGCTTCTTTATTTTTTGTTTCTTTTCATGTTTTTTCATTTCTTGCTCTCCGTCTTCTTCAACTCGCGTACTACATCACGAATTAAATCTGCTGCCATTTCTAATTGAGTGATTGCATCTTCTGCACTTTCTATTGGGTCTGGAAGATCTTCATAGTCTAGAATACTTTCATCACGAATAAGACCTAAATCGAGGCTGTTGCCTTTTTGAGAAATCTGTTCGCGGGTAAAGCAATTCCAGCGTTCATCATTTACAGACTTACGGTCTTTTGCATTAAAGGCTTTGATAAAATCTGAAAAATGTTCTTTTTTGAGCTGGTTGGTTTTTCCAAAGCTTGGCATATTTGTACGTAAATCATAGAACCAAACTTCTTTTGTATTATCTTTATCTTTTGTTCCTCGTGTAAAAAAGAGCACATTTGTTTTTACGCCCTGAGCATAAAAGATTCCTGTTGGTAGACGAAGAACTGTATGAAGATTACATTTGTTCATTAAGTCTATGCGGATTTTTTCTCCATCACCATCTGCAAAAAGAACGTTATCTGGAAGAACTACTGCAGCTCTGGCTTTTCCATCTGCTTTGAGTGACCGATAAATATGCTGTAAAAAGTTCAGCTGTTTATTGCTTGTTGTGTATGTAAGGTCTGTGCGAAGTGCTCGTTCACCACCTTTTTTTGTTCCGAACGGCGGATTTGTAAGAACCACATCGTAGCCTTTCATTTCCATTCCGATTGAACTTAAGGTATCGCCAAGTGTGATTTTTCCGTTTATGTCGTGAAGGTATGCGTTCATAAGAGCAAGGCGATGTGTGTCGTGTACAAGCTCTGTTCCTGTGAAAGCTTCTTTATCTTCAAACTCCTGCTGTTCACTGGTACAGTTTATAAGGCCATTATTGTTATCAAGAACATATTTGTGAGCGGCAATCATAAAACCAAAAGTTCCGCAGGCTGGGTCATTACATTTCTCGCCAAGCTGCGGTTTTACAAGCTCTGTCATTACATCAATCAAAACACGAGGTGTAAAATATTGTCCGGCACCGCTCTTTTTTTCTGTAGCATTCTTTTCGAGTAAGCCTTCGTAAAGGTCACCAAGTCCTTCATCTTTTGCAGAGAACCAATCTAAGGCATCAATTGATTTTATGATTTTTTCAAGATTTTTTGGTTCGTCTATAGATGTCTGACTTCCTGCATAAATTTCGAGAACACGACCTTTTGATTTAGTTCCAAGATGATCAAGAAGTTCTTTATAAAAATCTTTGAGGGCAATTCCGTCTTTTGCAACAAGTTTTGCCCAGCGATATTTTTCTGGTATCTGTTCTTCTGCTCCAGGTATTTCTGAACACATCTTTAAGAAAAGAATGTATGTGAGTTCATTAAGATAATTCTGATAGGTAATTCCGTCATCTCTGAGAACATTACAAAGGTTCCAGAGTTTGCTTACGATTTCTTGTGTTGTCATTTTTTATAATCCTATTTTATGCTATATCTTCATAAAGATAAATATTTAATTCGTTTATTAATGCTTTTAACTGGAAATTGAATTCCTTATCTATTCGCTTAAAGCCACCTTTGTTTCTGAAGATAACTTCGGAATCAAAGATAGATTCATCGATTGTATTTTCTACCATCAGGTTAGATTCAATAATTGAAAGCCAGTGTTGTTCTACAGGATTAAAGTTATGATTAGTTTTTAATTTCTGGAAAGCCCTGTGGATTCGTTCTTCGTGATTTAAAAGAGGAGAACCTACTGCATAGCGGCGGATTATGTTGATAATATCAACAGTCATATCTGCGTTTGTTGCATTGTTAATTGCAGTATTCAAACTGTTGAGATCATAACCTTCGTTTGCAAGTTGAACACACAAAGATTTTAGAGAAGCTCGTGTGAGATTTGCAGGCTTTGTGCAGACAATATTCAGTGCCGTAATTTTGTCTTTGTTATCCTGAATAAAGGTTGAAAACTCTTCCAGATAATCTTCCGGCTTTTTTAGATTATGTTTTCCATAACCTCTTGTAACTTGTACATCACCATCATCTGTATCATCGATTATGATTTTCTTTGCAAGAGGTTTATCGTCATCAATAATTTTAAACAGTTTTTCATCTTTTATGATTTGTGTCTGTGCATCTGTTGGTGACAACGTAAGAAGATTTTTGATATATGAATTTACAGTTTCTCCACCTGAAAGAGTCTTGAAATCAGAAATTGCTTTGACTGTAAGAATATTTTTCTTTCTCTGCAATTTTGCTACAAGCTGATTTACCTGGAACTGAACAACTGTTGGATCTGTAGTGGTTTTAAGAGATTCAACAAGTTCTGTAATCCTTATCTTTGGTTGCTGAACAACCGGCTTCATGTTAATTACTTCTTTAAGTGCATCGTAGATTCCAACTGGATCATAAATAAAGAACTTCTCTTTATGGATTTCAGGACAAAGTCTGGTTGCACGGCCAAGCATCTGTTCAAAAAGAATACGCGATTTAACACAGCGCATGAATACAAGATTTGTGATTGACGGCACATCTATACCAGTAGTCAGCAAATCTACTGTAACAACGACGCTTGGATACGATTCATTCTTAAAAGACTTTATAAGGTCTTCAATTTTCTTTTGATTTCCACCACCAGCAGCACCTGTAATCTTCATTACTGCATTTTCTGGAATACCTTTTTGCTGGCAGATGTTTTTGAGGACATCAACTATTGTATCTGCATGTGCATCGTTTACAGCAAAGATAAGAGTCTTTCCAAAGGTATCAGGTGAATCGAGCATTATGTATTTTTCTGTAAGCTCTTCAAAAACCTTTTTATTAAAATCTGGAACAACAATCTGGTCATTAAACTTTTCTACGTCGTAATCTAATTCATCTGGAAGAACTGCTTCGTTCACAATTTCCTGAGTATTCGGGTCATACTTTGGAACTATCTCGCCAGCCTTAAAGTGAATGCCTTCGCGACTCTTTGTTGTAGAAAGCATGAACGGTGCATCATGGTCACAAAGATATCCCTCATAAACTGCACGACGGTAAGAATAAGTATAAACAGGTTCGCCAAAAATCTGCGTTGTCTGCAAAGCTGGAGTTGCTGTAAAGCCTATCTTTACTGCATCAAAATATTCTATGATGTTTCTGTATTTACTCTGATAATCTAACTGATCACGGAAGACGATTTCTTCATCTGCCATCTCTTTATCAAGAATATAACCGCGATGTGCTTCATCTATAATCACAAGATCAAAGTCTGTTACAGCAGGCATGCGGTCTGTTTCGTTATACAAAATGCGCTGTACCATTCCCTGAACTGTAGAAATCTGAAGTTTTGTTTCCTTGTCTATTGTGCGTTCATCAAGATTTTTAATGTTATAGATATCTGTAAGCGGCTGGAGTTGATCAAGTTTTACTTCGCTGAAAACATCAAATGCCTGTTTACCAAGAGAATTTCGGTCTACAAGAAGAAGGATTCTCTTAAATCTTTTTGATTTTAAGAAGCGATAAATAAGTGCCAGGAATGTTCGGGTTTTTCCTGTTCCTGTAGCCATTGCAAGAAGCATCTGTTTTTTACCTTCTGCAAGTGCTTTATCTACTGCATGTATTGCTTCTATCTGATATTCACGAAGAGAAAGTCCGTCTTTATTTCTGAGGAAATCATCATCGTCAATTACTATTTCTTGTGTTTCTTTTTGATCGTTTTCAAGAAGTTCTGAAATTCCTATAGGACTCATCCAGCCTTGCAAAGCACGAGGTGCCTGTGTCGGATATCTGAAATCTATAAACCAGATTCCAGATTTTGTTTCAAGCTGCTTTAGATATGGACGGCCATTTGTAGCAAAGGCAAGAGGAACTTTATATTCTTTATTGATTCCCCAGGTTCCTGTTGTATATATTTCATCATCTTTCTTGATAAGACTTGAGTATTCTTTACACTGCCCATCAATTACGCATGGAATATCTTTATGATGGGCTTTTGCTTCAATTACGGCAACAAGTTTTTCTCCAATAAAGAGAGCGTAATCTGCATAGCCATGGTTATATATTTTTGAATCAGTCTGCCATTCCGCAATGGCCATGTTATGACCTTTCTGAGGTTTTGTTCCAAAGAGTTTTTGATTCAAAACATTTGTATCACATTCCCAGCCAACTTTTCTAAGCTGTTCATCTATGAGTTCGCGGGTTTCTGCTTCGGTAAGAGGACGAGCTCTATTTGCTTTAAATGAACGGTTACGACGTAATTCAATTTTTATTTTTGGAGCTGCAGCAGCAGTTTCTTTTGCAATCTCAATAAGTTTGTTTTCTGATTCTTCTTCGCTCTGTTCCTGTGCAGTAAATTCCTTCGGTTGCTTAAGTTTTATGATAACTTTCTTTTTTGCAACTGGAACCAGGTCTTTTGGTAAAACGTATTCTTTAGATGCCTGATTTTCTTTTGAACCATAAGTTTCTGCAAACCAGAAACATAGACTATATGAAATTGGGAGTAGTTCTTCAACAAGGACAGAAGAATCTAAATCTTCATGAACTGCTTCATTTCCAATTTTGCGTAGGCGGGTGAAGGATTTTGCTAAGAGGTTATTTATAATGCCATAATCTTGTAAATAATTAATTCGCGAGGCCTGTGGTATATCAGAAATTGAACCAGCAGGAATAGGTATAGAATCGTATTCATAAATAAGAGAAGTTATTGTTTCTCCAATTTTTCTAATTTTATAAAGAGCGCTATTTGGATCTGAATAACAATATGTTTCTGCGAGTTTACCTAACTTTGTGAGAACGGGAAATTCTTTTTCGAAACAGTCAAAAGATGACATATAAAAATTATATCATATAAAATATAAATTGTAGAGCAGATTGTCATATTAGTTTATTACGTTATAAAACTTCTTGTGTCTCTTGAACATCTTGTTCTTTTTTCTTTCTGTTTAAAAACGGTCTTGCACAATGAACATTAAAGAACTCAATCAGCGGGCCCATAAAAAAGGCTGTGATAATTGTTCCGGCTCCGGCAATAGTGATAATTGCACGCGCTGCTCCACCAGAAAGTAAGAAAAGTACAACGCCCAGGATTACACAAACAATATCAGTAATGATTCTTACATACTGAAACTTTCCCTTGTGCCAGGTATTCACAATAATCAGCGCTACAGCATCATATGTTGAAACACCAAGGTCTGCAGTCATGTAAAAGGCAGAACCAAAGCAAATGATTACAACGCCAACAACAAGACAAATCACACGCACTACAAGCGAAGGATCAACGATCACTGTCTGTAAAAAATCATATGTAAACTGAGTAATATATCCAAGAAGAAACAGATTTATAAAGGTTGCAATACCGATATAATGACGATCAAAAATCAGCATAAAAATAAAAAGAACGGCATTTGCAATTACGTATAAAGTTCCAAATTTGATTGGTACAAGAGCATCAAGACCTGCCATAAAAGACTGGAACGGATCTACACCAAGAGCGGCAATTTTAAAAATTCCAACACTAATGGCACAAATAATTACGCCGAATAACGACATCAAAATACGTCTAACAAGATTTTTCTTTTCCATGCGTAAATCATAGAGAGCACGCAGTCTGTCGTCAATTATTAAGGCTTTATGATAATTGAATGAATCTCTATGCTTGTACAGGAGCTTCTTCTGCTGCTTCCTTAGTCAAATCCTTATACAGATTCATAAAGAAAATAGAAATTATTACACCGCCGGCAATATCTGTAAACCAGTGAACTCCGCAAACAAGACGACCTACAATTGTAAGAGCCATAATCACAAGACAAAGGATTTTTAAAAGCATCACGACTTTTGCATTTTTAATGTAGTCACCAATTATACCAACAGCTGTTCCAAAAATTGTAAGAATGAGCATTGTATGTGTAGACGGATACGATGGCTCAAGTCCTTCAGCAGGGTCTAAAATTACAGGACGATAATTAAACGGAACCTTTTCAAAAAGTGCATAAAGCAGAATCACAAGAATATAAATAACTCCGAGCATGAGGATTTTCTTATCTACTTTTAAAAGATTTTTTCGCTGAATTAGCTGGATGAATCCTACAACTGCGAACAGGCCTGCCACAGCAATAGCCGCCACACCAAGCAACTGAGTAAGCTTATACCAGAATAAATGCATTCCAAAAAATTCATGAACAGCAGTATTCAAGCCTGCAAATCCAATATTCGAAGCTTCAGGGCCAACAGACTGAACATCAATAACTCTTACTAAAAGACTAAAAAATATAAAAAGCAAACCAAACAAAATAGAATTCAAGTATTTTTTCATGTTTTAAAATTAACGCAGATGCGGGAAGTTTGCAAGGTGTAAAAAAAATGATATATTAAAACAAAAATTAGCGAGGTCATTTATGAAAATCGGATGTATAGGAACTGGTGCAATGGGCGGTGCAATTATGCGCGCTATCTGCAAAAAATATGATGTAAGTCAGATTAAAGTTACTGATAAAAATACAAAAATGGGACAGGCTTTTGCAAAAGAAACAGGTGCAAAGTTTGTTAAATCTAACAAGGATGTTTTAGACTGCGATTATATTTTTCTGGCAGTAAAGCCTCAGTTTTTAGGAGACGTTTTCGACGAAATTGGAAAGGATATTCCTAAGACTGCTGTTGTTATTTCTATGGTTGCCGGTATTAAAATTGCTAAGCTTGAAAACTGGGCTCCACAGGCACGATTTATCCGCATGATGCCTAATGTTTGCGCTCAGATTGGCGAAGGAATGACTGCTATTTGTTACAACGAAAAAATCACACAGGCAGAAGCAGATACTGCTCTTGAAATTTTAAGAACAGCAGGTAAAGCAGAAGTTGTTCTTGAAAAGCTTATGGATTGTGTAACAGCCTTAGGCGGATCTGGCCCTGCTTTTGTATTTATGTTTATTGAAGCCTTGGCCGATGCCGCTGTTCGTTGCGGAATGCCTCGTGCACAAGCTTACACTTATGCTGCTCAGGTTGTTTACGGTTCAGCCGGAATGGTTATGGAAAGCGGAAAAATTCCTGCAGCCTTAAAGGATATGGTTTGCTCTCCAGCAGGAACAACAATTGAAGGAGTTGCTGTTCTTGAAAAAAATGGCTTCCGCAATGCAGTAATTGAAGCTATTACAGCAGCCTGCAACCGTTCAATTGAATTGGGCAAATAATCCATAGATTCATAATATAAATATAGATTTTTTTACTTGTAAAACAAACCTGGTTTTTATAAATTTATAATATATGAATTTGCATGATTTTGAGTATCTGGAAAATAATCTGGATACTCAGGGCCTGTACGGAAGTGACGCTTGTATTGCTAATCTTTTTTTGCTTCAGGAAAAATACAACACTTGGCTTAAAATCCACAAAAATATTTTGTTCCGCTACTACTACGGAGATGAAAACCGCTCTGGTTATGGATTTCCTATTCCGTTAAAAAATTCTTTGGCACAGAAAAATGATTCTACTGCAAATTCAGAATGGTTAAAATCAGCACTTGAATTTATTATTGAAGATGCTAAGGCTCAGCAGCGGCCTCTTGCTTTTTGTCTGATTACCCGCGAGCAAAAAGAGCTTCTTGATTCTTGTCTTTCTAAATATTTTAAAAAACAAATTTCCTGGAAAACAAATCGTGATGACTGTGATTATATTTATCTTCAAAAAAATCTTGCAGAGCTTCCGGGATCTCTTTATCAGAAAAAGCGAAATCATGTTTCGCGCTTTAACAGGATTTATGGAACAGACTGGGAATTCAAAAGCTTCCCACAAAATGATATTTCAAAAGATATTCTTTCCATTGCGCAAAAATGGTATGATGAAAAAAACGGAGATGAAAAACCCGTTCTCAAGCTTGAATTACAAAGCGTTGTGTTTGCGTTAGAGAATGCTGAGCTTCTTAGGATCTCTGGTGGCGTTCTTTATATAGGCGGTAAGCCTGCAGCCATGACGCTTGCTTCTCCTATTTCTGATTCTGTCCTTGATGTGATTTATGAAAAGGCAATTGAAGAATTTGAAAAGGATGGTGTGTATGCTGTGATTAATCAGCAGTTTGCGCGACAGTGTGGAAAATATCTTTATTTGAACCGCGAAGAAGACATGGGTGTTGAAGGTATTCGAAAAGCAAAGCTGTCTTACAAACCAACTATTGTGCTTGAAAAATTCTTTGGTCTTGTGGAGTAATTATTTTGTTATCATCAATATTGAAAAAAAGCGATTGTGCATCGTGTAAATTCTGCTGCAGCTTCCGTCGTCAAAGTCTTTGGGAAACTCCTGTTTTTTCAAAGGAAGTTGCAGAACAATTACAAAAGCTTTTTCCTGAGGCGCATTTTAGAGCGGTTGGAAAATCGAGCATGACAATAGACCTTTCAATGTTATATAAAACTGACAACCCTGATGAAGAAGTTCCCTGCCCGTTTCTTGATACAACAAAAGGATGTCTTCTTCCGCCTGAACTAAAACCTTTTGATTGCAGCATCTGGCCTTTCCGTGCAGTTCGTGTTGATGACAAAAAAGTTTCTGTTGCGCTCACACCAACCTGCCCTGCCATTAATAAAGTACCTCAAGAAAAAATTATTGAGCTTTTGGATTCTGGTCTTGGAAAAAAGATTTTAGATTATGCAGAGTTAAATCCTGATATTATTAAAGAGAACTCTGAATTTTTCTTGGTTCTCCCGTCAATAAAATCCTGAGATTTAATTTTACATACGCACAAATTTCACGCACATAATTATGAACAACATAAACTGCCGGACACTTTGCAGGGATTCCTTTTATATTCGTAAAGCCCATACGGCGTGCAAGACGTTCACTGCGTCGAAGATGAAAGCGACTTGTTACAACAGCAGTTGGTGTATTTAAAACTTCTTCTACACTTTTGCCTTTAAACTCGCAAAGCATTTTACAGCTCAACTGAAAATTTTGAATTGTATCCTTTGCCTGATCTTCTACAAGGATTCGTTCTGAAGAAACTCCCTTTGCAATAAGCTGTCTTTTTATTTCCGGAGCTTCGGGATATGGAAGCCAATGAAGCGTTCCTCCAGTTACAACACAAATGCTCTGCGGATTTTGATTTAAATATTCAGCCGCTTTTTCTACTCTGCTCAAAACCGATTTTGGAAGCTCGCCGTCTTTGCTTATTCCTCCGCCAAGAAGAATTACGTGATCTGCTTTTTCATTTGTTGAAACAACATCAGGGGTCAAAATAAAAACAAGATTGACAATTGAGATTGTTGCTGCCAGACAAACCAAACTACCGACTGTTAGTTTAATCCAACGCTTCCAGATGCTCCAGAACGAATGACCCTTCTTAATTCTATAACACGCAACAAAAATTAGATAAGCACCAAGTGCCAGCCAGATATGTGTGAAGGAAAATACGTTGTCCCAGAAAGTTCCGGGGTTTAAAAGAATAAGTGTTATGTCATATGAAATACTAAGTATTCCAAGAAGAATAAAAACTATTATCATATTTAGTGTCATGCTGAACTTGTTTCAGCATCTACTCCTTTATATTCATGGACCCTGAAACAAGTTCAGGGTGACAATATCTGTCTATAATCCCAATTATGTTTTGGATAACGCCCCTTCATTTCCTTGCAGATTTCAGGCCAAGCGCCAGTCCAGAAATTTTCCAGATCTTCTGTTACCTGAAGCGGTCTGCTTGCTGGTGAAAGTAAACGAAGCAAAACTTTTTTACCGCAGATTTCCGGCGTTTTAAAACAACCAAAAATGCGCTGAATAATTATTTCTATTACCGGCCGGATCTCATTTAGCTTTTCGTATTTTACTTTACAACGTCTTCCGTTTTCAAGGACAAGATATTCCGGAGCCTGCTTATCTATCTGCGCGCCTTCCAGATACCAGTACAAGGCGTCGTAAACTGTTTCTGCACTCAAGGATTTTTTACCTGCCAGAAAAGGAACTAACCATTCCTGTGCATTCTGGCAAAGTTTTTCTTCAAGCTTCTGATCGCTGCCATTTTGCTGTTCTACAAATTCTGCGCGTAATAAAAAGCTTTCTACACGCTGATTTTTTGGAAGACATTCCAGACCTTTTTCTTTTATTTCATTTACCCAGGCAAGCGCATAGTCCTGTTCTGTTGCAGGAATTTTTTTAGAGGAAAGAACAATTGCGCCAAAGCATTTTTGTTCAAGCTTTTGAAGAGTACCGTTTTCGAAAGAACAAGTTAGCTTAAGCTTACTATTTCTTTCAAGGAACTGTGTGATTTTCTTTTCATCAGGAATTACAAAATCAAAAATAACTGCAGACTTTTCTCCGGCCATTACTTCTGGAGCAACAATCCAAAGAGGAGCCGCTCCTTTGTAATCGTAAAGCTTTGCCTGCCTTCCACCTGCAAACTTATATTCTGCAGGCTCTGTTCCAGGTTCACTAATTCTTTGAGCAAGCCTGTCTGGGTAACCGCACAGAATAAGAAAATCGGGTTTGATGTTTGGAGTATATCCACTGTTCGCAAGCCGTCGCTCCAAATCGTTTATAAATCTCTTCTGGAGTTCTGGTGCAGACTTTTCATATGTGCTGAATCTTATAAGGATTTTTTTACCTTCGTCGTCGAGCTGTTTTTTTGAAGCATCAAAAGCTTCAAGCGCAATTCCCGCAAGGCGAGGATGAATGCCTAGTGTAAGGGCAGCTTTTCCTTTTGAAGTAATATGAACTTTTTCATCAAGCATACCAAGCTCCTGCAAAAGCTCAACACTTTCATTCCAGGAGTTTTGGTTAGGTTTGTCTAACCAGTCAATTCCGTCAATATTATAAACGCCGCGCTCGCTGCATTCCAAAACAAGAGGAACTAAATCTGCACGAAGAATTTCCGGCGCAAGCTCTTTTACAAGCTTGTTTGATTTTTCCCAAAGGCGTATACATTTTCCAGGTCCAAGTCGTCCTGCACGACCTGCTCTTTGTTCAGCAGAAAATTCACTTTCGTTTTCTGTTGTAAGCTTTTCCATTCCTGTGTTTATATCAAGCCGGTTTACTCGTGCAAGACCACTGTCTATTACGACTGTAACACCAGGAACAGTGAGCGAGGTTTCTGCAATTGCAGAAGAAAGAATAACACGCCTTTTAGTTAGCAGCCCCTTACCA
>JAEEGH010022343.1_pt1 | contig 12979 bp, 14 predicted proteins | sample 9134181 | NCBI WGS metagenome assembly JAEEGH01 (sample SAMN16246544, study PRJNA631951) | gut metagenome | biome: gut microbiome; feature: rumen; material: DP-attached | host: Bos | place: Iran: Karaj | collected 2018-10 | reverse complement strand
AATCACAACCTTTATGGGTATGCTGTTAGGCACTTTAAGCGCTAGCGTTTCTTCTTCCGTAAGCCCCTTAATCTCCTTGAGCATGCATCGTATTACCACAAAATGCGATACTATAAGTATTTTGTCATACCCGCTGTCTTTTATATCCCGAAGGAACGGTCTTACCCTTTTACAGACGTCCATGTAGCTCTCCCCACCAGGGGCATGCGCTGAAAAACTACTTCTGAATGATATAAGCTTTGGATCCGTAAAATACTTTGCATATTTTGGAGTATTCATAACATCCGATATCTTTTTGCCTTCAAACTCTCCAAGGGATCGCTCCTGGATTCGAATATCGATCACAGGCTCAAGATTAGTTATGATTTCTGCTGTCTGGATGGCACGCTTTAATGGTGATACGTAGCAGGCTTCTATGCCATCAAGCATGGAATTACCCAAAAGAGCTTTAGCCTGCGTCTTACCATTGTCCGTAAGGTCACAGTCCCAACGCCCAGTGTATACAGCCTCATCGCCTTTAAGTGCATTTCCTATACTTTCTCCATGCCTGACAAAAATAATCTCCATGATCACTATTACTCCCGATCGTCACATCTTATGTTAGATTCAGCTTCAATCTGATCAGCCTTCCCTATTCTCTTTAGTATCCATACTACCAAAAACAAAAAATACGGGAAAGCCTCTATACTTCTAGTCTATTCTCCATACATTTCCATTTACATTGGTATGCCAAATTTGCATCTAAATGTTAATATCGTTTGGACTTTGCATGTATGACACTTCTGTGACAGTTCTACTGCTATGATTATGAACAGAAAGAAAAACCAATACGCTTTTTCACTTAACCAAGGCTGCTGATAATACAGCAGCCACCTCCCAAAAATCCCGGGGCTGCGAAAGCAGCCCCTTTATTTATGTGGTTTCATTGAAACATATTTGAGGAATGGAGATCAACATACATAGAAATGGAAAAGGAAAATAAATACAAAGAAGTATGATGAGATATCTATACAGGACGACTATGATAATTTCTGATATTTCTCTTTTGATTAATAGGGTTACAATAAATATCAGATTATTGTAAAAGGGGGCTTCTATGAAGAAAACACTAGTGGCTATTCTGTGTGCATCATTTGTTTTGATTGGGTGTGGTAGTTCAGCTACATCCGCAACTACAGCAGAGCTGATTACAGATGATAATGCTATAGAGAATAATATAAAAAATATTATGTAGCAAATTAAAGTATAAATAAATAGGGTAATCTATCAATCGGCAATATATAGCGTGGTTTTGATGGGCAAAAATTGATTATATCTTGCCGACAGATTATAATATATCCATAGAAATTGTAATAAATCATATTGTGAGGCCCTTTATGACATATATGGATGTAAATACCGCTGCAAATAAATGGAATGTTTCTGAGCGAAGTGTTCGGAATTACTGCAATGAAGGCAGAATCCCAGGCGTTGTAATGAAAAACGGATCGTGGGCAATTCCCATGGATGCAGAGAAACCTACTCGTAAGCAAAGAGCCGGCAAGATTCCGACAGCTCTTTTGCCAAGACTAAAAATGGAAAAGGAATCCGGAATAACTGGAGGGATTTATCATAAGGTTCAGATTGAGCTTACATATAACTCTAACCATATTGAGGGAAGCCGGCTTACGCATGATGAAACCCGCTATATATTTGAGACAAATACCATTGGTATCAAGGATGACACTGTCAATGTAGACGATATCGTTGAAACCGTAAATCATTTCAGATGCATTGATCTGGTGATTGATCAGGCAAATTATACGCTGACAGAAGCTTTCATCAAGCAGCTCCACATGGTGCTTAAATCCGGGACATCCGACAGCCGAAAGCCCTGGTTTGCTGTTGGCGATTATAAAAGGCTTGCCAATGAGGTCGGAGGCAATGAAACTACTGCTCCAAATGAGGTTTCTGCTGCAATCAAGGGGCTTTTAAAAGAATATAACAAGAATAAATCCAAGAGCCTTGACGAAATAATTGATTTTCATTGTAGGTTTGAGAGGATTCATCCATTTCAAGACGGAAATGGACGTGTCGGAAGACTCATCATGTTCAAGGAATGTCTTAGAAACAGCATAACGCCCTTTATTATTGAAGATGACATCAAGGAATTCTATTATAGAGGCCTTAAGGAGTGGAACCGTGAAAAAGGCTATCTCACGAATACAGTACTCTCCTGTCAGGACAGGTTTAAGGCATATATGGACTATTTTGGACTAGAATACAAAGACTGATTTTTTGCGGAGAGCGCCTTTCCATACGTGAGATACAACAAATGCTCAAGAAATATGTAAAAGTCTCTTTAAAACGCAGTGATATCATCGTTCACAAGCTCCGCTCCAGCTTTGCCATGGAGTTTTATAAGCATGAAAAGAATATCTTGGCGCTCCAGCAGCGCATGGGCCATAAGTCGATCAATGCAACCAATATCTATGCTAGAGCTAGTGATCGTGAGGAGGCTGTAAAGAATTCTAGAAACTGGAGCTATAAAAAAGTAAAAAAATATGTAAAAAGTTATTTATTTCTGCAAAATATGATACACCTGCTCCATGAGCTTCATATTCCCCATGATGACGAGTGCGATCTTCTTCTTGGCGCGGCTGAGTCCATGGAACAGGTTCATGATCCTTGAAGTTACGCCCCCATTTTCCGACTCCCTGTTCCTAAGAAAGTTTTCCTCATCATAGTAGAAAGAGTCATCGAGCAGCATCACTACCTTATCGAATTCTTTGCCTGTGACGGATCCCGATTCAATGCGGGTAAGCGCCTCTCCTGGAAAACTCTCAATACCGCTTATGTCAATCGAAAGACCTGTGTCCCAGATGAACATATATCCTTCTTTTTCGTAGAATCTGATAAGATTCATCGCCTCGGTCGTATCAGCTCCGTATGCGACCGAAATATTCGGATACTCCATCTTGTTCTTCTTCGATGCAGAAAGAAATGTCCTTAAGAAAGTCGACAGCTCGTTGTTCATCCTAATTTTGTTTGTCAGTTTGAAGCCCTTGAAATCATTGCGCTTTTCAAATAGTACAGCCCCCATTCTGAGTCTTTCTTTTTCGGATACGCAGAGGTCATCGTCGTAGGATATGATGATCGGAGCCTCCCACTTCCTGCTATATTCGCAGATTGATTCAAAAGTCTTCTCTCCCATTCCGTGACCTTCATCGATGAATATAGCTGCATAATCATTGATTACATTCGGAACTGTATTATTGTCACAATAGTAAAAATCAATTCTCTTAAGGCGTTCATTAAGCTGCTGAAGTTCATTTCTGTTGGAACCGAAATAGAACAGGCAAACAGGATTCCTGCGGGATATGGTCATTGCTATGTCATACAGAAGTAATGTTTTGCCTGTGCCCGGAAGACCTGTAAACCCCTGAAGGAAATGACCGTCAGAGATATTTTTCATGATCTGTTTCTTGATATCACGCTGCTGAAATGTAAGGAAATATTCCTGACGAAGAAACTTACCGGGGTCAGTTATTGGTGAGATAAGGTACTTGTCTTCCTTGAAGAGATCCTCGATATCATCTGTGTAAATTTTGGTCTGACTGTCCAGCAGAGCACCAAGCTCCTCGAAGGTAGCGTCAATAAGCCTTCCACTGTTGGAAAGCCTTACGAGCCTGTCCTGGCCGCTTATGAATGTGTAGTAGTAATCGGGTATTCCAAGAGTTGAAAGATAGTACCTGTTTTGAATGAGCTGGGTTCGTATTGTTTCATTTGATACATTACCGCTCTTGAGTTCAATATTGACGATCTGGTTGTCTGCGATGCGAAGGAGATCAAATTCTTTTCCGAGCTTCTGCATCGTATAAGAATAATAGAATGTCAGCGAGCAGGCATCACTACACACTGGCTGCAGTCTCTCGGAAAAAAGTCTGAGCCCTTCTATTTCCCATTTCCGAGTCTTGATACTCATTCTACGGCCTGACATCTGCCTTTCAACCTTCGATATCAGTTCGGGATTATTTAATCTTGTAAGTGCATAGACGTTAATAGGTTTCATAATTCTGCATTTTCTCCAAGAGTGATTAAATTTATTTGGCGCATGCCCATTCAAGGAATCTGATTATTTCAATGTCCCAGAAATTCCATTCATGCCCAAGCCCATCTATCTGGTCATAAGTATAATTGTATTCCGGGTCATCCAGTTCTTCAAAAGTCTCTTTTACCAGCAGATTGAGATCAAGCCATGGGTCAAGGCTTCCACAGGCATGGTATATTCTTGGCTTATCGCAGTCCTTGTATGAGAGGTCTTTTGCAAGCTGTCTGATGCTGTATTTTGTCCCTTTTATTTCTTCGCTTCCAAACATTCGTATTCTTGGAGTTATCTCGTCCTGCTGTGCTTTTACATATTTTGCATCTGCTTTATCTCCGGCTGAAAAAGCCCCAATTGCGGTGTACCTCTGAGGATATGTAAGACCAATGATGAGACATCCATAGCCACCATTTGACAATCCGCTGATGAAGTTATCACATCTTCTATCAGACAAATGAGGAAACATAGTACATAGAGTATTCGGAAGTTCATCGCCTATATACTTGGTAAATTTCCGACCATACGCCATATCCACGAAGCAGGAATCCTCTGCATTGACGCAGATTATCGCCATATGATAGCGGTCTGGTATTTCAGCTATTTTTGAATGATAAAGCCAGTCGTTCTCATCACCTGATCCCCCATGGCACAGCCATAGAGTTTTCAGTTTTTCATCAGGCATAACCTTATCCGGGAAAAGAATTCGCAGGTCACTGTTCATGTAGAGGATGTTCGAAAAAATATTCAGCTTAACAGAGATCATTACCGCGCCTCCCCATAAAATATCCGTTTCTTATCTCATCAGGGCAAAACCACTTGAACATGTTTTTTAGCTGTTCGTTCCAATAAATAAAGTCATGGTCACCCTCTCCCCAATTGACAATTACATCATAAAGATCCTTTATCTTTTCATAGAATCTTTCATTCATTGGTCTCAAAAAATCAGCATCGCCGCAGCACATGAATATCTGTGGGCGTTTTTCCGCTTCTATTTTGTCATATAGGTAAAAGAGGTTGTAATTGCTGCCGGAGAGGTCGCCATATTCAGGTCCAAAGAGCTGCTTCATATTGAATTCAGGTATCTGAAGAACATCATCTGTAATATCCACAGCGCCGCTGAATGATGCAATATTTCCGAAGGTTTCTGTATGATTAAGGCCACAGGCCAAAGCGCCGTAGCCACCCATGGAAGAACCTGCAATCAGCCAGTCCTCTCTTTTGTCGGACACCCTGAAATGAGTTTTTATGAACTCGGGGATTTCGTTGGAAATATAGTCCATATACTTATAGCCGGTGTAGGTGTTTACATAAAAGCTGTTTTTGGCAGATGGCATAAAAACAAGAACCGGAAGCTCCTTTACCATCTCAAAAATCTGACTCTTAAGAAGCCATTCTGTCCTGTCATTGCGCACTCCGTGTAACAGTATGATCACTTTATAATTTTCTTTTTGATGCAAGCTCTTATAACCCGACTGAGGAATCAGAACCTCAGCCTCAACAGGCATATTTAGAGCCATTGATCTAAAAGTAAATGTTCCCCAAGCCATAAAATGTTTATCTCCTATAATTGGTTCTTTTCTTGAAAACTAAAATGGTGCGTCAGGTGAATCGAGCTCCACGTATCCAATTTCATACTTCCCATTTCTGTACGAAACATCAAAACCAAGACTTACATCCATTCTGGGAAAGGGCGCTACATAGCATCTGACTGCAGGATTACTTCCCTCCCGCATTTCAGCCCAGAAGACGCTTCGCATTTCGCTGGCCTTTTCAGTAGTCCACCATCTGCTTATATAATCATCTCCTACTTCTTCGCTTCGTGAAAGTCCGGTTTCTTTTATTGAGTATCTGATCACACCGCCATCCGGCTCGTCGTATTCTATAGAGAGACCTTTGGCGCCGTTTTCGCCTGATGCGAGTGGAAGGGATACTTCACTATATTTACCTGCAGCATCCTTATCAAAAAGCCACATATCACCAAAAGACAAAGGATCAGTGCTGGTATCATAAGAGAGGGTAAATAGAATTTCTTTTTCGCCGTCTCCGTCCAGGTCTCCACCCTGTACATGGGGGAAACCGGTCTCCCAACCCTTAGGAACTTCCAGATTATTCCCATTTCCGAATTCTATGGTGTATATGGCGACCTGCTCGTTTCCGTCCCACTTTCTGCTTAGTCGATCACTTTTGCCGTCGCCATCGTAGTCACAGTTTATAAACTCGTCCTGCCAGAAATATCCTGCACATTCGTCAACGTAGCCTTCGTATTCCCAAAGCAAAAAAGGAGACTTCTCTTCAGGAGCATTCCCATTGGTGTCGTCGGGCTCCTCACGTACATCTTCTTCACCTGAAGATACATTCTTATCATCGTCTTTCACTGCGTTTTCGTCTGCAGATGTTGTCATTTGTGAAGCTATTTTTTCCTGTTCATTCACTACATTTGTATCAGATGCTTTTCCGCACCCCACTATTGATGCCATGATAAACAATGCTAAAGCTATTGATTTTTTTTTCATAGTTTTCTTCTTGACCCAAAAATTCTTTTCTTAGAAACATATTTTTTAATTTATCATCCATCTAATTGTAACAAAAAATAAGCCCCACCACTATGTGGAGAGGCTTAATACAGTTTTTATTCAATTATTCTACTGTAATTAGTTCATATTCTTTAACACCAAATCCCATCTCACAGGCGACATCTATTGTATGTTCGCCGTTTCTGGTCTGTACTCTTTCAAGGAAATGCTCTTTTCCGGAATCATTGGATTTATAAACCAGGTCCAAACATGCCCTGTCTATCGCGATCGGGTCCGTAGATATAAGAATACCCACGTCAGCCATGCAAGGATCTTCGGCGATCGCACAGCAGTCACAGTCTACAGACAGATTCTTCATTACGTTGACGAAGACCATATTTCCGTTGAAATGCTTTACTACTGCTTCAGCAGCCTCAGCCATTGATTCAAGGAAATGATCCTGTGGCGGAAGATCTCCCCACACAATATCCTGATCTTCAGTCCTTGTATATTTACCAGCGGAATGAATATTCACTTTTCCTGCAGTTGAAGCACACCCTATCGACAGCTGCTTAAGCGCTCCGCCATAGCCACCCATGGGATGCCCCTTGAAGTGGGACAAAACCAGCATAGAGTCATAGTTAAGAAGGTTCTTCCCTACGATATCGCTCCTCAGGTGCCCGGAATGAGGTATCGGAAGCTCTACATCAGGTCCTTCAGCATCCATAAGGTCTACAACAAAGAAATCATTCCAACCATGTTTCTTGATGAGTTTGTTGTGCTTCTCGGTACTATTCCGCTCACCTTCATATGCAGTGTTGCACTCAACCACAGTTCCATTAACATGCTCAACCATTGGTCTCCAGAATTCCGGTTTAAGGTAATTCTGGTTTCCATCTTCTCCGGAATGAACCTTTACCGCAATCTTGCCCGTAAGCTCTTTTCCCAGCGCCTGGTACATCTTCACAACCTGTTCAGGAGTGATTGTTTTTGTAAAATACACTTTTGATACAGAACCCATAGATTGATTCTCCTTTTTTCTGTCAACTGAAACATCATCCAAGGGGCACAACATCGTTACCGGCCCTTTTTCTCAAACCCTTATCTGGTTCATGATCCTACCAATGCTGTCATGGAAAACCAGATCCGCTTTTCCCTCCATTTTTGTCTTGCCCTTATTTATTATGACAAGGTACTTCCCGTGGTATATGTGCGCAAGCTGAGCTGCAGATCCGACTTCCAGAGATGTGCCTCCAATAATCAACAAATCCGCATATCTAATCCAGGCAACAGCCTGTTCATAATCATTTTGCGGAAGCAGCTCTCCATATAACGTCACATCAGGCCTGACCGTCTTGCCACAATTAGGGCAATGTGGTATTTCCTCGGCGTTTTCAAAAATAAAATCCTGGCCAAAGTCAGTACGGCAGCTTACACAATAGCTTCTAAGAGCACTCCCGTGGATCTCACTTACTTTTTTGCTCCCAGCTTTCTGATGAAGTCCATCGATGTTTTGAGTGATCACGCCATCAAGTTTGCCCTTCGACTCCATCTCAGCCAACTTATAATGCGCATCATTCGGCTCTATCGCTCTACAATCAAGGTTCTTTCGGAAATAATCAAAGAAAACTGTGGGCTTTTTGTGGAGGCAATCGTAACTAAGAAGGTATTCCGGGCGATAAGCGCTAAACTTCTTATCTTTTCTATGATATAGCCCATCCTTGCTTCTAAAATCCGGAATCCCGCTCTCTGTAGAAACTCCTGCGCCTCCGAGAAACACAATATGCTCCGAAGTACTGATCATGTCATTAAGCGCCACAATCTTCTGATCATCTGTAAGGCTATAGAAGAATCTCTCTTTTTCTTTAAGTGATGAAAAATCCGGTATCATCAATATGTCCTTCAATCCTAAACAAGCAGTAGCTGCAGCTTATGGCTCTGTTATAATTTTGCTACCGAATTCAAGAACGATCTTCTTTTTGATGCCCTGACCAACACATTATCATCGCCATAAGGCTGGTCATCATAATCCGGCAATGCTATCTCTTTTGCCTCCATGACGTTAAACTGGCGATCTATACTGATCGAGTTCATTTCCATATCAAGCTGATTCATTATTCTTCTCCCCCTCCAACAAATTCTTTTTTATTTTATCATCTGGAGAAAAAGAAATAACGTCTTGACTTTGTCGATTATGATAAATTCAAAACCATATAAAACACTACACAGATAACGGCAGTACCTGCAACCATCAGCGCATATGCTACCGGCCACTTACCATCCCTGTTAAAACCATAAAAATCTTCCCATCGCTTCTCTTCCGGAGCATAGACCACATTGTACAGATAAAGAGGTGCATACAGCGCAACTGGGATAACCCCAATAAACGAGGCTAAGAAGCTAATCCCTCGTCTCTCAAACACGCACAGGGAGATAATGGCAAGTAGCGGTGTTATCAGATGCATAAACAGATCGGACCCTGATAAAAGAGGCTTATATCCATATATCCTGCCCAGAAAGATTAGCACTGTCAGCATAGTTACAGTAACTGCCGCAGTTCCCATCACCTTCAGGTAATACACCCAGTCCTTATCTGGGAAAAGACACATGGCCAGAGCCGACACAGCACAGAGCACATTACTCTGAGTTGTAAAATATCTGAAAGCCTTCTTTCCTCTTGCAGGGCTCCACTTACCATTCTCACGGAAGAACCTGACAACCAGGATGAAAGTAAGGACGACAATCGTTATGTTGGTTACAAAAGAAATGCTTCTAGTGAGGTCTGTCACTTTTCTATCCGAACTCCTGACTCATCATTGTGTAAAGGGTGTGAACTTTATCTTAGAATAATGGTATTTATCTATTACTTTAGACATAGCCGCATCATCAATATCTACACCTACGCCGTTATCGGGATCTGTCTGATAATACAACTGTTGCCCATCTTCAAAAATGACTCCTTCAACAAATTCCAAGTGTTTATTGGTATATGTGTAATACTCCCAAATGGAAGAAGATGCGCCATTGGAACCCTCATTAGCAATCATTCCATTATCGCAAAGATAATATCTGTTACGTCCCCAGCCATCTGCGACATACACTAATTTGCCATTATCAACGGCGAAAATGTCATAGATTATGCTATCCCCTTCGCCATCTCGACTATTAGATCCAAAGAGAAGCTCATCAACACCATCCCCATCTAAATCCATGAGATAGTATCCGAAAATCTCATACGTTCCACTTGCTGTGAGGATTTCATCCAAAGCCGCAAAGTCTTCTTTTTGCTGATTTGTAAACCCATTTCTCCGCCCTTCAGTAACAATTCGGATCAATTCCTCATATACCGTGTAGTCCACACCGTTTCTAGATACTATTGTCACCGAATCAGGTTTGTAGTCTGACGATACACACTTGGGAAGATATACTGAGAAGTCCATACGCCTATGACTGTCATTCTCTGCATCACTCAGATTAAAATAGTCATAATTTGATAGCGAGTCATCCCAAGTACAATCCACATTATGATAACCATCGTCCAATTTTATGATGTTCCATGCGTGACGTTCTCTGCCTCCCCAGCCATGGCAATTGTAGGTAGGAACATTCAAAAGTTGCATTAGATACTGAAAGCATCTAGCATATCCCGCACAAACCGTATAATTCTGAACAACCGAACTGTAAGCGCTTTGATCAAGGGAATTAAACTGATAGTACAGCTTGTCTACAATCAAGTCATGAATATAAAGCTCCTTTTCGTAATCCGAGCCTAAGCCCTCTGCTCCAGAAGCAAGCTCTTTTGCTGTGCTTTCAAACTTCTCTCTTGAAGCTGGAATATCTGGAAAATTCTTATAGAAATCAAAGTCAAATTCTATTACATTGCCTTGATAGTCATATTGGAAATAATATGATATGTCCACCCAAAACAGCTCCGGATGGTCATCTAGCAAACAACAAAAAGCGCTTTCGACTTCCTTGTCAGTTGTATTAGCATTTATAGGAGCAAACTTCTTATTCTGAGCCAGAGCATTTGCATATAACTGTCTATATAGGGCTTTGCAGCGATCATTTAGCATGTGGTAATAAGGATAAAAAAGCTCATCAAATTCCAGCCCCTCACCAGTCTCACCATAATCAACGCTATTGATAATTTCCTGCGCCTGATCCTCATCTTCTATATCTACAATCTCAGGCTGAGGATCGAGCATATGTGAACTGTCTTCCGGGAAAAAACTGTCCTCATCATCCGTAGGATTTAAAAATGCATCCACAAATTCCGTATAATCAGAATCATTAGCAATGTCATCATCAATTACTGTGTTATCCCAATCATTAACGTAATCGTCATAAGTCAGATCGTAGTTATACGGATGGGCTGTCTCCGGTTCGTTCTCAATTTCAGACTCTTCATCAGGTTTCTCCTCTAGGAGTTCAACTGAAAGCTCCGTTGAACTATCATCAGTAGCCTCATCCTCAGTGTTCTTCTTACTGGATGCGATATTTGCCGCAATATCTTTTAAAGGCTTGGCAATATCCGGATTTACAGCACATAGGCCAATAAAAGCGCATATTAAACTACTATTGCCAGAATAACAAATAGAATTTTAGAAAGAATATCTTTCATTATCCACCTTCTCTCTCATCCTTGATTCATAAGGCATTACTATATTTCTAAGTTAGTTTCCTCCCAGTATTCCCTTCAACTTATCCGCAAAGTCTTTTCCTTTTTGCTCCCAGTCAGTTTCTTCTGCTTTCTTTCCCCATTCTGCAGTCTTTTTATTCAAGTTATCCGCAGCATCCTTTCCTTTCTTTTCCCAGTATTCTTCATCACTAAAAAGCTTATTGAGATCTTCTGCCTGCTGTTTAGCTTTTTCTGCAACTTCCGCATTCTTTTTGTCCCAGTCTATGCTATCCATGTAGTCTATCCACTCATCAGACTTTTTCGTTGCATATCCTTCGGGATCACTGTTAATTGCATCTATTACATCGCCATACTTGGATAACCATTCATCAAGTTTTGGAGCATTCTTCCCTATAAGCTTGGCTCCAGAATCAAGCATCCCCTGAGCAGCACTCCTTGCAGCTTTAGCGGCAGCATCTGCCACAGCTTTAGCAGCCACATCCAAAATATGACTATTACATCTCGTATACTCCATTACATTCTCAGTCTGTGTTCCGCCATAAGCAAAAACATATCCATCAATAAAGCTATACGTTCTCGGGCATGTACTCTTAAGATATCCTCCGCACTCTATGTATTCACGAAATGCCTCTGCAAAATACTCTGCAGGCGCAGATTTAGCATATTCATTCGAGCCTCCATCAAACAATGTTGCCTCTGATTTATAAATATCTTGAAAAAGTGCACTTTCGGAAGGCATGTTTTTTGAATAATCAAGGTAATGCCCCATTTCATGGTTAATAGCACTGCCAGCATCTGTATCTGCAAGTATTATCATCTTAGAAAGGCCATGTGTGAATCCAGCGACATATCCTGCACCTGAGACTCCACCAAATGCTGCACTTGCCATGTTTACTGCAGTTACGCTTGTAATCGTTATCGTCCAACCTTCACTCTCAAACTGTTTTCTTAGTGCTGAAGGAAGCATGTTATAGTATTTTTCTGCCTCTATAGATGCAGATTCACTTGTAGACTGAGAAATTGGGCAAGACGCAAAGACAACAATGCTATTTGCATAAATTGAAATGATAGAACACAAAAGAATAATAGTAATTCTTATCTTTCTCATAACGCCTCCATGCGATAAAAAAAAGTACATAATACCAATTGTATTTTATCATTTTGTTGTAAAATATCTGTAAACTTGGCATGATAAATTAGTAAACCAATATATAAAGTTAAGCCCCATCAGCTGAACAATGGTAGGTTGAATTATACCTACTATTTATATATAATTTATTCATAGAAAGAGAGGTGTTCCCCATGACAGTAGATACAAGTATCATGGTTTCCATTACCGAAGCCAATCGTAATTTTTCAAAAGTAGCTAAACTTGTTGAGGAGAAAGGCGCAGCCCTTATTCTGAAGAATAATACTCCCTGTTTTCTCATAACAGATATAAGAAAAACAGATGAGAATAGCGAAGCCTCTGATGAAGATGTTCTTGCCATTTCTCAGAGGCTAATGGAACAGAACAAAGAAGCTTATGAGGTACTGTCAAAGTGAAAAGACTTACTCAAAAACAGATCCTCATGATGCACAAGCAGCTTGTTGAACAGACTGGTGGCAGCGACAAGGTTTTGAATTATGACCTCTTGGACTCAGCTCTCGAAAATCCATTTCAGACCTTTGATGGAAAAGAGCTAGACCCTTCCATCCAGGAAAAAGCTGCCCGATTAGGATACGGACTTATCAAGAATA
>JAEEGH010022340.1_pt1 | contig 12981 bp, 8 predicted proteins | sample 9134181 | NCBI WGS metagenome assembly JAEEGH01 (sample SAMN16246544, study PRJNA631951) | gut metagenome | biome: gut microbiome; feature: rumen; material: DP-attached | host: Bos | place: Iran: Karaj | collected 2018-10 | reverse complement strand
ATAATCTTCATGAAAGGTCATGTATAACAACGGGAGAAAATTAGCGCAAATAGCCTGCGTCACAAAGCTTAAATAACAGGCAAGTAAGGTTTTTTTATATTTCCGACGTGTGTGCATAACATACTCCTAAGTTCAAAATGATTCCCGCAAAACCATCCCAACAGGGTGATCTTACAGCTGCGCCGACATTTCAAAAAGCTCCTCCGGCATGTATTTCTTTTCCGACATTTTGGCGCGATAGAACTCAATATATTTTTCCATGTAGGTAAAATTATAGGTTTTTCCGATGAGTTCCTCGGTATAATACTCTGCCAGTCCCTCAAGTCGGTCGTATGCTTCTATCGAATAAGGAATTTTCTTTCCTAGCAGCATAATGATATATTCATGCAGAAACATGTTCCTGGCCGAATGGTAGTCCCTGTCGACACTGAAAAGATCATAGACATTCCCATCCTCCGATTCATACAGGATTGCCTCGACTCCGTGCTCAATAGAGCTGATTAGTGACGCGCAAAAAAGCTTTTCACTTTTGATTCCTACAAGCGCTTCAGCCTTTTCCTCAAGTCCTTCTTCATCAAATCTCCTTTGCCATTCCTGCGCGGCTTTGGCAAGACGTTTTTCCTCTTCCGGCCATATCCTTGTGCAATAATCCTCATGATACTTTACAAAAATGCCAAGGATCTCCAAAAGCGCATCCGTATAAGCTTCGAAGCCCTGAAAGCCCCCCTCGCCTTTGATCTTATTTATGGCATCCTGCGCATTTCCGGCATACATCCCTATCCAGAAGAGCTTACCATCATATTCGCCGCCCTTCATCGTCAGTTCCTTCTCATACTTTTTTAAGGTCGCAATGTCCTCCGGTGAAACGCTGTCATGATGCTTGTTTCCATATGCATTATCATAGCCTACCTTGGCCACGGACATCAAATGAAAGAAATAATTATTGTCCTTGTCATAAACACATTGAATCTTCCCCATGATTCACCCCCATAACGAAAACATACTTATCCCAGTTCATTCTGAACCTCTTATCATAATATCATCTTTGAAAATAGCTTTCAAGGATACAAATCAAGCATTTGCCAGACAAACATCTTTGAAGTATTCGACTGCAGGGATCCATACAGATCGATACTTCTGGTATCACAGATACCGGTCAATGCCTGGTATGACATCTTTTCGGATCATACCTACGCAGAGGCGAGCCTTGCTCGCGTCCTCAATGAATCGTACCGTTTGGAAATGAACGGAAAGAATATGAGGAATTTCGAACCTATAAACAAACGTAAAAACGGATAGCGCACCGTTGGTGCGAATCGCTTGTACCGCTCACGCGGTACAGGCGTACCGTTTATCCGAATTGTGCATAAATGTCTTTATAAAAAAAACGATTTTTGTTTAATGCATACGAGAAAAAGATTAATTTAATTAAAGACATATCATTGTGGCTCAATAATATACCACAAGCAATATCACTATAAATGCTAATCTGTTGTACTTCAAAAGTTTCCATATCAATCCTTCCATGATATCTGCAATTCAGAAGAAATCTGTGCCCCCGTCAAGTTTATACAAACTCCTTTCCTTATTTCGTCACTCTGCGCATGAGCGTTTGCTTTTTCCTTAGTATTATGTAAACGATTATCGGGTGTATCTTCATTTCTTGCTTTTAGATAAGCCTTCACGTCACAGAAATTAGAGTGTGCAGTTTCTTCAATAGCTTCTGGAACATCCAATTTTCCTAAATCACAATAATGTCTTTTACATTCTGCATAAAACTCCCCTAAAAGTAAGTTCTGGATAATTAATGTATCATCAAGTCCTATACATTCACAAAGTTGTTGATACTCTCGCTTTTTTAGCTGAGCAACTTCATTTATATTTATCTTCCTTATTTTCTTAAAGTCAGAGAAACATGGTTCGTATCTTTCATCAGAGATACATGTAATATACTGATTTCTCATTTGTTGTACTTTTTGATAATTAAGTTTATAGCCTATTCCCTTTTGAATCATATTCAGTAGGTCATTTGTTATATGCATCAAAAATTGTTCTAATCGCTTTAGATAAGTATATTCAACAACTCCATCAAGAATAAAAAAATCTTTATACGCATCATAAATTGCAGCTTCAGAATTCGTTATAATTTTTATTTCAGAATTATTAACGACATAATCAAAATAATCTTTTAATTCTTTTCTTGTTAAATGTAATTTTTTCAATTTTGCCTCAAGGGATCGTTTATTCAACAAAGCAGATTCTATCGCATCATAGATGTCATCAAAAGAAACTTTCTGTAAAACGTCGATATTAGTTTCCGCGTTTGAAGTTATTAACAAAAACTTACCTATATTATGTTTTTCAATTTGTGAACTCATCCAATTCATTATAATTCGTTTTGCGCCAGAAGGTGATACTAGTGTATTTTTCACTTGTATTGCTTCAAAAAGACTATCTTTTGTTATAAATGCACATGTAGAATCAACATCATCTAATGATTCCAATGATGTCTTTACTGCTATATCATCGACAATTTCATAACCAACATACTCATCGGCATGCAAGTTGGGTATTTGTAACGCAAATATTTTTATTTGATATGCAAATCCAGCGAGACTATATATTCCACTTTTGTCTTCCATTTTTACACCCTCTAATTTTTTTAATTCTTTTTTTATAATATAATAACATATAGAAAGCTTTCATTTGCTGTTCTTAACAATACGGTTCAGTCTATTCTCCCCACCATAACTGAAAGATGGGTACTTTCATTATTCTGAAATAAATCTGTGATTTTTCAAATCGATTTCTTCAGTGCAAATTGAACAGATTTTATTTTTATTAATACATTATTCATTCCAATAAATCACTTTACTCCTTTTCAAACATATGTTCACTTTCAGGGAATATTATCATAATATAATCCTTTATAAATAGGACTTCTTCGTTTATAAACATGTAATTTATCATATAAAACACTACAGTAAATATTAACGAAATAATACACCCTATTGTATTCTCAATCTTAAAATTATTGTTAAAAGTAAACGATAAAAAAAATATTTCTGCTGGTATGACCAAAGAGATTATAAGTTGCAAAAAACATTTTTTATTTCTGTATATCCTTAACAAAAAATGATAATAATTATCTTTATTAACGCCTTCTAAATCCATCTCTTCAATTATATGCTTTTTCCATGATAAATAATTCTTGTAATATACTGCCCCATTTTTTCTTTTCTTCTTTTCTCTCCCAATAATAGAATAAGTCCAAAATTCTTTATCATAATCAAAAGAATATGGTAAATTCCGCAAATATTCATTATCTCTCTTATTTAATATTATTCCCAAAACGCTTAAGGCTAATAATATTATTCCTATTATAGTTAAATGCAGTATACTATTATTTAACAAAAAAATAATATTATTATCGTTACAATGCAATTCTATGATATAACTAATAACTGCAATCAATAAAATAATAATTCCAATAAATAATATTATTAAATATTTTTTATTGGAAATTTGTCTTATTGCATTAGTTTTCATACACTTTTCCTTTCTGATTTTCTATTTATAGTTTTACTTGTAACATGTCACCTATTAGTAATTTACAAACACTAATAATTTAAAAGCAGAGTAGATCCTTTAGTAACACACTATAAATTCTAATGGACAATCAACCTATCGAAATATTTATGGTTAAATGGATTTTTGATATATCTATGAATTATGAATCCGATTATCCATAAACCTTCTATCTCATTGAACAGACAAATTGACTTTACCTATGTCATTTTTAATGCCTCATCAAACACATCGTTATATAAAAATATGTTCTCCGGAAATCCTATCCACTGATAAAAGAATGATTCCGGGAAATAGTTATCCCGGCTAAGTATGTCGTCAAATTTACCATCAAGGCCTTCTTCATGAAGCATTTCTTTTACAATCTCAATCGTGTCTTTGTACATTGATGAACCATGAAGTCGTCCAGGGCTTCTTTTCATAGAAAAATCCATCAGGCGTAATTCGCCTTTATCATTCCTGCCCATAATCCACTGATAAAATTTTTGAGATGATGCTGCAATTTCGTGAATAGCATTTGTTGCAACAACACCTGACCACGCCTCAGATAGTGTTTTATACATTTTCCCACCATTTTGCGCTTCATTAATATATGTATATAATCGATTTATCAAAATCATATTTCTCTGAGCATCTACCGGTACAAATGTCCCCAAAACAGCCTCTGCACCTGCACGTATAAACATATCTGCAACATTAACTGCACCACTTCCTCGAGGACTCACATGACAAGCACTTAGAATAACAACTGGCGGTACTCTATAATCATTATCATCTCCCATCCAGAACTCGTTCCCAACCATAAGACCCGCTAAATTATTTTTCCTATCATAATAACCATGGCCTGAAATATGCAAAATATCCGCATCCGTGTTCTTTGATATAAAATCTTTCAACTCTTGAACTGTTAGTGTCTCTGCATAAACATATTCCATTTTCTCATTATTTTCGCAAAGTTTTTTTAAAGAATGAATAATTGATTCCGAAGTTGATCTAATCCATTTGTTTTGATTATCGTTCGGTACACATTCAGCAAATGCAATTTTACATCGAACACCATGATATATTTGACTATGTTTGACCATCTCGTTTTGGAAACATCTGGTCAATGGTGTAAGTGGTCTATATGATATTTCTTTATAACACTGTAATGATGTATCTGCGTCACCCATTACAGCTAATCCTATGGGAAAATCAGAAAACACGGTTATATGTTTAGCCCAATTAATTGCCCACAACTGTTCTTTAGTAAGTTTTTCTTCAAATAATTTTCCTAAATCTCTTAATGTCTTTTTTATGTATTTATTATTTGTTCCCTGCTTACAATTGATTTCTAATTCATTAAGCATATCAAAAAGTGCATTACCCACTAATGGAATTTCTATTATTAATGCATCTTTGGCTATTGCTCGATGAAGAGCTAACAGTCTTATTACCTTCTTTTCATCAACAGGAACTTCTTTATCTAAACCACCAAATTTGATCTGACTACGTGATACCCCTGGCATTGTAATTACGACATTTACTCTGGTGGTCTTTTCTGCATTTTTCTCTCCTTCTCTGTACATTTTTCGAAACAAATCGCCATCTGTTCCAGAGAAATTTCTACATGACATTAATGCATTATGATGTACGGATTGATTCCATATAACATCTGCGCATGTTTCGAAAATATTTTCCGAATTAAACACTTTATTATAAACAGCTTCTACTTTTCCATATTGACGCGCCGTTGCTAACGCTGGCAAAATCATTTGTTCATCGCCTGATAAAAGGTACTGTTTTTCAATATCATTTAACTTTTCTACATTCTGTTCCGTTCTATTATTAAAAAGGGTTTCCCAATGTTTCTTTAACGTATCATTTGACAATTCAGAAATAGGCATTGCAGCCAATTCAACTTCACTGCTTTGTGCTAATTTTTTTACACACTCCAAACAGTCATCCGTATAAATAACAAATGTAAACTGCGACATTATTTCTTCTATAAAAAGCGTTGTATCTGGAACGATGAAAATATTATGTGAAACATCATGTGCATTATCCAACACTCTTGTATCAACATCATATGTATCCATCTCTGTCCGTGGCACATGTAAACAATATTCAACTGCCGGAAGAATCGGAACCAACATGTCATCAAACAAATGCATTCGTCCCCGATTATTTAATCTCAATTTTTCAAAATCGTTGACTTCAATAATAGGTTGAATCTCTTTCGACTCACCCCTAAAAATAATCATGTAACTATAATATTGGGGCACCTCTTGCATCTAAATCATCCTCTCTAATATATTTCATATAAATAACAATATTCCTTGGATAACACTAGTTTTTTTATCATAATCTATAGACATGCAACAAAAGAATTCTGTTCGAATCTGACATCCAATAAAATCAATGCTTCCAAAGGAATCAAGATTAAAATACATAAAAACTTATAAAATCTGCTTCCAATTGCTAATATAAAAATAACAACTTCCAACACCAAATGTGGCCATATCGTCTCCTCTTTTTGTATTATCATCATTCTAAACAATAATAAGAAGTTAATTATTTCAACTATTAGCCATATTGTTCCCTTATATCTTTGATTTTTCCTCTGTAGTATCAATCAATCTTTTCAACGTTATAGGATACTAGTTCTCCATCTTTATATCTCATTCCGACATTTGCTATGCCTCTGGTTTCAGTTTCCAAATGTATTTCTAACGTTTTATTCATTAATTGATTATCAGGATTATTTATAAAAAATTCATTAGTACAAATCATTATTTTTTTTTGATCAGATTCGGCGTTGCCACTTTCTATTCTCCTAAAATATACTATTATTTTAGAAGAATCTTCATTTGTATCTGAAAGATATATTCTTTCAAATTTATAATAAATCATGATAATATTCTTATACTCATCCAATAATTCTTGGCAATAATATATACGATTATCTTTTACATTCCATCTATCTATATTTTTTTTTAAAAAAAATATACACACAAGAACTATAACTATGAATATTACAAATAAACAGATACTAATTTTTTTCTTTTTTATACAATCCATACTTTCTCGAGCATCACATTTAAAATGTTAATAATCCATCATAATATTAGTATATAAATCCATTTTGCTTAGATAAAAATCAAAATCAATATAATACTCTCGACCCGCACTGCTAATATGTAACATATTATGATACTCCGTCTCACGAATTACATCGTCACTAAATTCTATTATTCCTGTACAAATCATATAATGCGAATAAACAGAATTTTCTTCTTGAACAAATGACATGCTGGATTCATCGTATTTATACAATTTCAAACCGTCTGCATTATTGTACGAAAAGACAACTGGCTTCTTTTGAGATATTTTTGTGCAAATTTCTTTTTTTACCAAATTATTATCAAAATAATATGGTACGCCCCATGAAAAAATATCATTTATTCCAAGATCGATTGATATTTGACACATCCCGAAATCAAGACTTCCTGGCAAAAAAGTTCCTGGAACACCATTTATAAAATCTAATCTTGAAATATAAAAATATTTAGAAATATATTTTTCATAATTCATATAAATAATAAAATCAATATTTTGCAAACAATCACCAATTTGAAATCTTGCACCCAAAAAGTTCATATATTCACTTTGAATATATTTATCCTTGATTGCTCTATACAGGAAATAATCCGCTGCAGCAACTACTCCACAGCCAATTTCGCGTATGCACTGTCCTGATACACTATTTATACCATATCCCGTATCATTTTCCGTACCCCCAGCTTTTCCAAACCATGCCTGCGCTCCACCATATGAAGAATTTCCATCTTCTGGCGTATTACCGGTCCATCCAATTGATGCTCCTTCTGGTTGAATATAGTTTATGGAAAGATATTCACCCAAATCCACAATCTTTACATCCGAATACAACGGATTTGGATCGGAATACTGATAATATCCAGTTAAATCGATACCATCTATCTTATTATCAGGAAACAAATCTCCATCACTATCTATAGAATTCGGATCTGATTTCATCTGATAATACCATCCCGTTTCATTTTTAAGCGCAAGGTCTACATATTCAATATATTTTATAGAGGGATTAATTTCCTCTCCATCCAGTAAACCATCACCGTCAGAATCAGAATCGACAGGATCAGTATAGATTATTTGTCCATTACATAATCTTATACCGCCTGCTTCAACAACATCCGGAAGGCCATCTCCATCTGTATCTGTCCTATCGAATCCAGGGTCAAAATCAATCTTTTCATATATTTCTATAAGATCCTCTGCTTTTTTAGCTTTAAAAAATAAACCGCCTGTACTTTTTGCAATATTATCTAATTCAAGGGAAAGTGTTCCTATTCCCAATCCGATGGTATATACCCTTATACCCTCAAGTTTTAATAAATCCAGAACATCTTGCGAAGCATATGCATTTCCGTCACTTAACAGAATAATTTGTTTTGAAACATCTGCATTTTCTTGCGATGACAATACACTATAAGCTTCCAATAGTGGAGCATCAAAGCTTGTTCCACCTCTATTATAGAAACCACTTATTGCCTTATACAATTTAGTTTTATTATCTGTCAAACCACTTACTCTCGTTGCAGTATCTTCAAACGTAATTACACCTATTTTGTCATCTTCATCCATCATCTGGATAAAATTATAAGCTGAACGATATCTATAACAATCATTAACTTTGTATGGCTGAGACGATGATGGATTGATTACTGATATTCTATCATTTCCTCTCATACTATCTGAACAATCCACCGCCAAAACAGTATATATTCCCTTATTCCCTTCTGCCTCGGCCAAATAGTCAAGTTCCTGCTTCCAAGCTTCAAACCATGCGACCTTATCAACTATCATATATCTGCTGAAATGTGTTACTTCCGTACTAATTACACAGTTAGTATCATCCCAAGTTGAATCCATAATCACATAGTTGTCATTCGTTTCATCATACCACATGACAGTAAGATTTTCGGGATCAATGTCTCCAAGTTCATCTATATTTATTTTGAAACTAAGTGTACCCGGATCAAATGTAGAAGATGTACTGATATCATAGGGATTTCCCACAAGTCCTGCAACTCCTGATGACATCATATCTCTATCCATAATATCTTCCACATATACAGTATTCTGAAGATTACCGGTTGCATTTAAATCAAGAATTATTTCTGAAATCTTTGTATCATTATATGTCTCACAGCTATATTCCTGCTGTATTTTCTCATCACAATCAAGTATTCCGTTTCCATCTGTATCTTGTAACAAAGGGTTAAATCCTAATACTACATCATCTCCATCGACAAGCCCTTCTCCATCCGTATCAACACACAACGGATCTGTAAAATATGTAAGTATTTCCTCTCCATCTGAAAGACCGTCACCATCCGAATCTCTCATTGAAGAATGTGTTCCATAAAAATATTCATCCAGATTCCCCAATTCATCTTCGTCATAATCCTCCAAATCATCGGTTATGCCATTGCTATCGGTATCTGTTAATACAGGATCTGTTCCAAGAGTAAATACCTCATATCCGTCCGGAAGGCCATCTCCATCTGTATCCTCATTATCAGAATCCGAGCCTAATCCTTCTTCAAGAAGATTTGGCAGGCCGTCATTATCATCGTCAGCAAGATAACCTAATGCTTCATAGGGAACGCCGTCAAATTCCTCAGACAGTGTTCCAACAAATTCTCCTGCATCTGTTCCATAATAAAAATTAATGTTAGGGCAGTCCAGGATTACCCTATCTGCTATGATAACTGCTCCATTGACATTAAGATTATCAGCTACTATTTTAACCGTTCCAAAGGGAGCATAGACAAGACCTGTCAAACTCACATTATTGCTATCTATAATAATACTTCCATATTTTGAAAAAATTATTCCGTTATCTTCATTAATTACTTCACAATTTAGTATTATGCTCCCAAATGCAGAGAGTACCGAATTAACATTTACATTTCCTGTTAAATTAACATTTCCCATTACATCTGTCGGCGTATCCACATTAATGATGTTTGATGTTTTAATGTAATCATATGAATATGTAACATAATTATCATCTGAAAAATAAGCATCTTCTATCTTACCAAAAATATATATCATATCTTCATCAGAATTCTCTGCAAGATTGCCATTTATATTTATGGTCCCCGGCGATACAAGAGTTCCATTGGTCATAACATTTCCGTTTACAAAGAAATTATCGGCAGTCGTTGTAATCGCGCCGTCTTTATTTGAAGTGGCAAATATGGCATACGGAAATCCTTCCCCTGTCGAATACTCTGTATTAGAAGATGTATTATTTTGAGAACTTGTGTTATTCTCCGATGTAGAATTATTTTGTGACGTAGTATTACTCTGATTGTTGTTGGGTGACTCATATATATTGCATGTACAGCTCTCATTCCAGATATTCTGGTCATTTCCGTTCGCAAGATATCCTATTGTCACGGACTCTCCGGCTTTTATTACAGAATTATAAGCTTCAGCATTTATTGTATAGCAATAGTACTCTTCCACCTCGATTATTTCATTTTCACTTTGTGTATTCTCTATATCTTCTTCATCAGGCGTTTCCGAATTCACTAACTCAGACGAGCATATCCCTCCCCAGAGACTGGTTATCTCATCCTTACTATTAAAGGTAATCTGCCAGTCCATAATATCAGTATTAGAAATATTTTTGATTGTCAAACTTGCTACATACCCACCATTCCATGAACTTGAGACAGTCCATTCAATTGCTAAGTTTTCTTCTGAATTCTCCGTTTCATCTGCAGCGAAAATCCCCATTGAATGTCCTAAAACAGATGATATAAGCATTATCATGGCGCATATCATACTTATCCTGCGTTTCACTATTACCTTCATTTGATTCTCCTTTACGATATTCTTAATGCCTTAATCCCCAAAAAAGAATATATAAGACGTTTATATCATAAGGATCGCGTGTTTCTTGTTTTTAAGGAATGAAATGTCGAATTTCGTCCCTGAATGGTATCTTTCCAAGCTACAGATCGACTAATGTGTGTCGATTGTTTCCCGCAATGTAGTGAATGGTCGTTTTTTGTAGTGAACGGCAAATCCATATATAAAAAAGCCCGGGGACATCCAACAAGTTAGTATCCGCGAGCATATCAACAAATCATATTCAATTTATACCAGATTTTATATATACTCGACTATCTCGTTTACTATCTCGTGTATTTCGTTATCCATCCATCTCTGGCGTGATTCAGATACTCTTTTCAAATACTGCTCATCCTTAAATATCCGCTTCAAACGTCGGAGAATATCATCTACGGAGTTTTCAAACATTCCTATATCGCTAAAGATCAGAATATCCATCAGTTCCTTCATTTTATTTTCAGAAACAACTATCCGGAGATAATACATATCAAATATGTCTTTGTACCGGCGACTGTTTGCACCAAACTTAAGCAAAGAGCGCAGTTTCTCAATAAAAGACTATTCATAGGTGTTTTTCAAAAGCGTAGCTCCCTCAATGTCCATGCATACATCAAATATTCACATGTAACGGTATAAGCCTTGTTGCTGCCATACCCCCCCCAAAAAAATGAAGTACTTGCAACAACTGCAAGTACTTCTTGAAAAATCCACCTTATGTGAATGCCTTTTCGCCTATATGGATAAATGTATATTTTTCTTTTCCTATAGACTCAATCGTTTTGCGAATATCAGAATTATTAATCGTGATGCCGACAATAACTTGGCTATCCTCTCCCAATTCCAAAATAGAATTGATAAATGCTTCTGTGTCTTCTGCTCCGATACTATGTTGTGCAGGTTCATCAAAAACCAAAATGCCAGGATGATTTCCATTATGCTCTTTTGAGGTTTGAATCAGCGCCAATGTATATGCCCAAATCGCCCGGATATTATCGCTTGCAGATGAATCAAATTTCATATCAAAATTGTCGATAACAGGCTGATAGTTATCTTTTGAAAGTTCAATTGATTCCACATTAGCTATACTTGTATATTTGAACCGAATTAAATTCGACTTGAAACACTCTTCTAAGGTTTTAATCCGTTCAGCATCTGCCTGAGACAATCCTTTAGGCGGTAATGATGCTCTCTGTGAAAGAAGAGTACGCCACTTTTCGCTTAAATCTATAATCTCCTGAGTCTTATCTTTTATAGTGTTCGAAAATGTTTTTAATTCATCAATGTGTTGTTGCACTGCCATACGTTTATATATCATCGTCTCTGAATAGTCATCATCGACAGAAAACAAATCAGTGCGAATCGTTTTTGCTAAACGATACAGATTCATAGAACTATTCTGTACATCCTGTAACAGTTCTTCAAGATTACTCTTTCTCTGAATATTATAGTCAAGAGCAAACTCCAAAGTATCTTTCTGCGCGGTCAAATGCTTGAGTGACTCTTCAACAGACATAACTCTTCCTAGATGCTGTTCTGGCAATAAAGAGTCTTGTATTTCCTGATTACAAGTTGGACAAACTCCTGCAAACGCCTTCAAATGCAAAGTTCCTCCCAATTTTTGTAACTTTAAAGTATCTTTATTGTTAACTATATCTTGAGAAATCGTCTTGAGATTATTCTGCAATTCGATTATCTTACGTCTAACAATACGCAATTCTTCTTGAATCTCTTTTTCCTTATCTGAATTAGCAATCAGCGAATCCTCTGTGAGTTTTAGTTCCTCCTGTAATTCATCAAAATTATCAATTATTCTTGGTTTAATCGTACGATACGAATTGTATTCTTCCTTTAATTCTTCAATCCAGGATTCTAATGATATTTGTTCTCCTACTGACCTTACTATATGAATATTATTGTTATAATCCAGAGACAAAATCTCTGGCTTGGGGGGGAAATTGATTACCAAACATTGATTCTTTGTTTGAAGCGAAATAACATCATTATACGTTTTTCTCCACTCCTCCTGTAGAATCTTTTCTTGTACATCAAGTTGGTTTTTTCTTTTTTCATTTTCGAACATAGTCAATCCCAAAAGGTACTCAACTACACGCTTTTTCGCATCCTTTACAGGAAGATATGGCATTCCCGAAAAAATGCCTGACCAACCATTTTTCTGTTCAATAAACATAGCAGAAAATAGTAATTGTATATATAACTTATGGTTAGTTCCATCAGATGAAGGGACCGTAGGAAGCGTCATTCCAATAAACTTTTCCAAAAAAGAATGAAATCCTTTCGCATTCGTTGCCGCATAGGGCATATGAACATAAAACTCTTCTTTCGAAGTCTTTTCATCGTACATATCATCAATAGAAGAGTAAAATACCGTTACCAATTTCGAATTCTTGCTCTCACTCTTAGCCGTTCTTAAGATACTTATAGTAT
>JAEEGH010022337.1_pt1 | contig 12982 bp, 8 predicted proteins | sample 9134181 | NCBI WGS metagenome assembly JAEEGH01 (sample SAMN16246544, study PRJNA631951) | gut metagenome | biome: gut microbiome; feature: rumen; material: DP-attached | host: Bos | place: Iran: Karaj | collected 2018-10 | reverse complement strand
GGACTGGCTGCCCGCCCTCCCGCCCTCCGCCGCCACCCGCGACGACGCCCTCGGCGAGAGCCATGGGAGCCACGTCAGCCTCCGCCGCGCCACGGACGATCCCCTCCGCGACGCCTTTCGCGCCGGCCACGAATGCGCCCACTTCCTCTTTGCCGCCCGATACGGCCCCGATTTTCCGCTCTGGATCGACGAAGGGCTCGCCCAGCTCGTCGGCTACCGCGCCGCCGAGGCCTTCGCCCGCCCCCAGCATCTTTCCGTCAAGCGCACCCCGCCCCCCGGATGGGTCAACGCCGCCTTCACCCTTCCCGAGCTCGTCGCCCTGACCGAATACCCGACCTCCCCCGACGCCGTCGCCGCCTTCTACTGGCAGTCCGCCGCCCTTGTCCGCGCCCTCCACGCCCGCCTCGGCCCCGACGCCTTCGACGCCTTCCTTTCCGCCCTCGCCGCCCAGACTCCGCCCGCCTCCGACTGGACCGCCCCCCTCCGCACCCAATGCTACTTCAACGACGCCGACTTCGACTGGCTCGCCACCCGCATCCTCCCCTCTCCGCCTCCCTCCCCCCACGATTCCGCCCCCTGGGCCCTGTGAGCCAATGAAACCACAAACCAGGAGTCACAAAATGGACGCTCATCCAAAATTTCTAGTAATTCTAGTTGTTCTAGCTCTTCTAGGACTGTCTTGCCGCGAATCCGCAGGCTCCGACGTTCAGGCGGAAATCGTGGAATATGGAATCTATGGCAATCTGGAGATTGTGGGCCAGGCAGAGACTGGGGCTCAAGAATTGAAACTCGCCCGGGAAGACCATCTGGAGACGACAACACACGTTCCATTCGAATATGGGGGCTCATTTGGCTATCGCTTCCGACTCAGTGAATGCTCCGATGCCCCGGTCATCACCTTTGTTGTTCTCGTGCCACCGGAAGAGGGCGGAGCACGATGTTATATGTTCAATCGGACATACGAAGAAACGTTGGCCAATCCCTTCATCGGCTATCGCCTTGATTCCGACGGCCCCATGACCTGCGGGACTTACAGTCTCTCCATCTGGGCGGATGAGCGCAGATTGTGCGAAAAAAACTTTGAAGTGGAATGTGCAGGGAAAGCCTCGGGAAAGGATTTGGACCAGCCTTGATGTCCGTCATCTTGTCCATCATCGCTGGCCTGTTCTTCCTCAAGCTGGCGTGGAATGTGCCGATTCCCATCGACCTTGCGAGGCGGGCTCGCGCCTCCCAATCGGACAAGCCTGCGGGCACCTCCCTGATGCCCTACCTCGAAATCGCCTTGTGGCTTCTTTGGCTTCTCCTGGCGTTCTTTTCCAGCGGTCCCGGCTGGCTGCACAGCCCGAAGATGGTTGCCATTTGGGGCGGTTGCGCCATCCTGGCCTCTTATCAGGGCTTTGCAATCGTGGGCCTTGCGCTGGGGCTGGCGTCCAAACGCGGGACCGCAGCCCCTAGAAATCTAGATGACTAGACATCTAGAACACCTAGATTTTCTAGATAAACTAGAAATTTTAATCCTTTTCCGCCCGTCTGCCGCGGAATGGGCTTGAATAGGAGGGGGCGGAGGGCTACCTTTCGCCGCGCAACCCCAAAAACACGGACTCGGCCATGCATGAACATATCCTGATCGAAGGTGCCCGGCAGAACAATCTCAAGGGCTTCACGGTGCGGATTCCGCGCAACGCGCTGACGGTGGTGACGGGGCTGTCGGGCAGCGGGAAGTCGTCGCTGGCGTTTGACACGCTGTATGCGGAGGGGCAGCGGAAATACGTGGAATCGCTGTCGGCCTACGCGCGCCAGTTCCTCGACCAGATGCAGAAGCCGGACGTGGAGCACATCGACGGGCTGTCGCCGGCCATCGCCATCGAGCAGCGCAGCGCCGGGTCGAATCCGCGTTCGATCGTGGCGACGACGACGGAGGTGCATGACTACCTGCGTCTGCTGTATGCGTCGGTGGGGCATCCGCATTGTCCGAAATGCGGTCGGCCGGTCTCGTCGCAGTCGGCCGAGCAGATGGTCGACCAGCTGCTGACGCGTCCGGAAGGCACGCGGGTCACGCTGCTGGCCCCGCTGGTGGAAGGTCGGAAGGGGGAGCACCTGGAGATTTTGGAGGATGCGCGCCATTCCGGGTTTACGCGGGTGGAGGTCGACGGCCAGCTCTACGAAATCGACGACGTGCCCGCCTTGGACAAAAAGCGCAAGCATTCGATCTGCGTGGTGGTCGACCGCCTGATCCTCAAGGACGGCATCCGCTCGCGCCTGACCGACTCCGTCGAGCTGGCCCTCCGCACCGGCAACGGCATCCTGCGGGCGCTGTTCCAGGCGGACGCGAAGGCGGAGGCCGTCCCCGTCGTCTTTTCGGAAAAGAACGCCTGCCCGCACTGCGGCATCTCGTTCGAGCCGCTCCAGGCGCGTCATTTCTCGTTCAATTCGCCCTACGGGGCCTGCCCGGTCTGCAACGGACTCGGCACGATGCTGGTGTTCGACCCGGACCTGTGCGTCCCCGATCCGTCGCGCTCCATCGACGACGGCGCGATCGTCGCCTGGCGTCCCTCCGGCCGCCACGAGGCCATGTACCGCAAGGCCCTCCTCCGCAGCGCGGCGGCCCATTACGGTTTCTCGCTCGACACGCCCTGGCAGGACCTCCCCGAGTCCGCGCGCGAGGTCATCCTGCATGGCTCGGGCGACGAGCCGGTCCCCCTGCACTACTGGCGGCGCGGGGCCCGCCACACCCTGCTCAAGCCCTTCGAGGGCGTCATCCCGAACCTGACCCGGCGCTTCGAGGAGACCGACTCCGACTTCATGCGCCAGAAGCTCTCCCAGTTCCAGTCCCGCCTCCCGTGCTCCGGCTGCCACGGCAAGCGTCTTCGCCCCGAGTCGCTCGCCGCCACGGTGGACGGCCTCTCCATCATGGAGCTCATGGCGATGCCCGCCACGGACGCCCTGGCCTTCTGCAAGGCCCTGCCCGCCCATCTGACTCCGCAGGAGGCCACCATCTCAGCCGAAATCCTCAAGGAGATCTGCCGGCGCCTGCAATTCCTCGTGGACGTGGGCCTGGGCTATCTGAATCTCGACCGCGAGTCTTCGACGCTGTCCGGCGGCGAGGCCCAGCGCATCCGCCTGGCGACCCAGGTCGGGGCCGGCCTCGTCGGCGTGCTCTACGTCCTTGACGAGCCGTCCATCGGCCTGCACCAGCGCGACAACGAAAAGCTGTTGTCCACCCTCAAAGGCCTGCGCGACGCCGGCAACACCGTCGTCGTCGTCGAGCACGACGAGCAGACCATCCGCGAGGCCGACTACGTCATCGACCTCGGCCCCGGCGCCGGCGTGGCGGGCGGCAACCTCGTGTTCGCGGGAACCGTCCCGGAGCTGATGAAAAGCCGCGAGTCGCTCACCGCCCAGTATCTGCGCGGCGAGAAGACGATCCCGGTCCCCGCCGCGCGCGTCCCCGCCGGGCCGCGCTGGCTCGAGGTGGTCGGGGCCCGCGAGAACAACCTGCAGGACGTCCACGCGCGCTTTCCGCTCGGGGCGTTCACCTGCGTGACGGGGGTGTCGGGTTCGGGCAAGTCGTCGCTGGTCAACGACATCCTCTGGCGGGAGCTGGCGCGACGCTTCTACCGCGCGAAGACGCCGCCCGGCCGCTTCTCCTCGGTCAAGGGCGTCAACCAGATCGACAAGGTCATCGTCATCGATCAGTCGCCCATCGGCCGCACCCCGCGTTCCAATCCCGCCACCTACACCGGCGTGTTCGACGAGATCCGCCACCTCTACGCCCAGCTGCCTGCCGCCAAGGTCCGCGGATACGGCCCCGGACGCTTCTCCTTCAACGTCAAGGGCGGACGCTGCGAGGCCTGCAAGGGCGACGGCCTCATCAAGATCGAGATGAACTTCCTCCCCGACGTCTATGTCCCCTGCGCCCAGTGCCACGGCCGCCGCTACAACCTCGAAACCCTCGACGTCAAGTGGCACGGCAAGACCATCGCCGACGTCCTTGACATGACCATCGACGAGGCTATCGAGCTGTTTTCGTCGATCCCCAAGATCGCCCGCAAGCTCCAGACCCTCTCCGACGTCGGCCTCGGCTACCTCAAGGTCGGGCAGCCCGCCACCACCCTCTCCGGCGGCGAGGCCCAGCGCATGAAGCTCTCCGCCGAGCTCGCCCGCAAGGACACCGGAAACACCCTCTACCTCCTCGACGAGCCGACCACCGGCCTCCACTTCGACGATGTCGCACGGCTTCTGCGCGTCCTGCTCCGGCTCCGCGACGCCGGAAACACCCTGATCATCATCGAGCACAACCTCGACGTCATCAAGACCGCCGACTACATCATCGACCTCGGCCCCGAAGGCGGCGCCGACGGCGGACGCATCGTCGCCGAAGGCACCCCCGAGCACCTTGTCGCCGACTGCCAGGACGTCTCCCATACCGCCCGCTTCCTCGCCCCCCTCCTCGCCCCGCCTCCCGCCGCCGCTCCCCAGACGCCCCCCGCAAAAACGCGCCCCGCCAAGAAAAAGGCCCCCTCCCGCCGCCGGTGAAGGCCGGGTTCGGGGCCGAAATTTTCGAAATTATCGAAAAAATCGATATTATCGATAGTTTCGAGAGAGCTGTGCCGCCAGCGGCTCCTGCCTTCCGCCGCCCGCTCCAATCCTCCGCGCGTTAGCGCGCTTCTCTTTTCACTCTTCACTTTTCACTGCGCGGCGGCGGCGCCGCCGCGCCTCCGTCCCTTTTTTGGCTTTCCCTCCCACCCCTGCGGACCTATAGTTTGCGCACCGTGACCTTCAGGCTTCCATCTTCATCCCGTCTCCAGCGCGAAACGTTTCGCGAGGACGAGCATTCGTTGCTGGTGGCGCTGTCCGAGACCACGTCGCCGGAGGTCATGCAGAAGCTGCTCACCGAGATTCTGACGCCCGCCGAATACGCCTCCCTGTGCCGCCGCTGGTCCATCCTGCGGCAGATCCATGCCGGCCGGACGCAGCGCGCCATCGCGGCGGATTTGCATGCGTCGCTGTGCAACATCACGCGGGGGGCGCGCATCCTGCGGTCGGAGCAGTCCGTCGCCGCCCAGATCCTTTGCCGGAATCCCGACTCCGCGCCCGCCGCGAAGCCTACGGATTCCGCCCGTCAGCCTTGAACCCGAGGAAAACCATGCAGATCTTTGAATCCCCCGCCGATTTCCAGTCCTACGCCCTCTCCCTGCGCGCGGCCGGCCGCCGCATCGCGCTTGTCCCGACGATGGGCAATTTGCACGAAGGCCACCTTTCCCTGGTGCGGATGGCCCGCGAGCAGGCCGATGCGGTCCTGGTCTCCGATTTCGTGAATCCCATCCAGTTCGGCCCCAACGAGGACTTCGACGCCTATCCGCGCACGTTCGAGGACGACTGCGCGAAATGCGAGGCCGAGGAGGTGGCGGCCATCTTCCATCCCGCGCCCGCGTCGATGTACCTGGCCGACGCCTCCGTCTCGCTCGTCGAAAAATCCCTGTCGCGGTTCCTTTGCGGGGCGTCGCGGCCCGGGCATTTCAACGGCGTCTGCACCGTCGTCTGCAAGCTGTTCAACCTGGCCGTCCCGCACGTGGCCGTCTTCGGACAGAAGGATGCCCAGCAGCTCGCCATCATCCGGCGGATGGTGCGCGACCTGTCCATCCCCGTCAAAATCCTGGCCACCCCCATCTCCCGCGAGCCCGACGGCCTGGCCCGCTCCTCCCGCAACCAGTATCTGACCGCGGAACAGCGCGCCCAGGCCCCCGCCCTCCACGCGGCCCTGGTCCATGCGGCGCTGCTCTACTCACAGGGCGAACGGTCCGCGCCGGTCCTGGTCGAATCGGTGCGCTCCACGCTGGCGACCCTCGCCCCGCTGGCCAACCCCGAGTACATCACGGTCTCGAACGCCGACACCCTCGAACCCCTCGACGGCCCCATCGCCGCCCCCGCCCTCCTCGCCCTCGCCGTCCGCTTCGGCACCACCCGCCTCATCGACAACACCACGCTGCCGCTGTAGCGGGATTCCGGGATTCCGGAATTCCGGAATACCGGTCGGCCGCTCTTTCATCTTTCCCCCTCCGGGTTTGGGCCGTATACTTCGGGACGTGAGCTCACCCGCCCCCAAAAAAGTCCTCATGATCCTGACGAGCCACCGGCTCGATTGCTTCCGCCTGTGCATGGATTGCCTGATCCGGGGCGGGTCGGCGCGGCATTTCGACCACATCGCGCTGCTGCTCAACGGGGTGAAGGGACGGCATCTGCGCTATGTGCGATCCCTGCTCAAGGAACACCCTGACCTCCCCTTCGAGATCATCGCGGGCCCGCGGGGCAAGGGGTGGTTCATCTCCAACCTCCAGAACGAATGCGTCAAGCGGCATCCCAACGCTCTGTACTTCAAGATCGACGAGGATGTGTTTGTCTCGGCGGACTGGGACCTGCGCCTGGAGGAGGCCTACCGCGCACACGCCGACAACCCCGACCTCGCGCTGGTGTCGGCCACCATCCCCAACAACGGACTCGGCTCCTGGCGGCTGCTCAGCGTCTTCCCCGAGCTGCGGGAGCAGTTTTTGGCGCAGCCCCATGCCAAGCTGACCGACCATTGCGCGGGCCCGGTCTGGTTCTATCCGCATCTCGCCGAATGGATGATTCGGCATTTCCTTGACATGCGCGAGGCCAACGAGCGGCTGCGGGCCGCCGTCGCGCCGCAGGACCGGTTCGTCGCCTACCATGACCGGTTCAGCATCAACTGCATCTGCTACGACTATCGCCATTGGCAGGAGCTGGGCGGCGTCCGCGAGCACGACGAGGTGGACTGGGGCGACTTCATCCGCGACAACCACAAGCTTGTCGTCCTCGACTCCCACGCGCTCGTCCATCACTACACCTTCTTCAATCAGCAGGACTGGCTGGACCGCACCTCTCTCCTGGAGGACATCCGCCGCGCGAACCTCCCCGGCACCCTTCCGTTCTACGCCCCGCTGCTCCCCCGCCTGCGCTTCTTGTCCCAGGCCCCCCGAATCCTCGCCCGCCACCTCCGCCCCCGCTAGAACACATTTCTGAAAACTGGAGCCGAGGGGGAGGGGCGCGCTTTTGAGAGTCTCATTTTCCTCGACAGCAATCGATTGCATTCGACTGCAATCGACTGCGAACGGGCCTGAAAATGACGCCGCTACCGTCATTTTCGGTCCAAAAATGACGGAACCGTCGTCATTTTCAGATTGCATGCGACAGAAAAATGGGTAGACTTGGGGCGATGAAAACGCTGAAAAGACTGTTGAAACCGCCCAAAGCGAGTTTTTTTCTCTTCGGACCGCGCGGAACGGGGAAGTCCACGTGGGTGGACATGGCTTATTCCGATGCGCTGAAAGTGGATTTGCTGGATGCGGCGACGTTTCGAGCCTATCAGGCGCACCCCGAACGGCTGTTGGATTATGTTGCGGCGCACGGAGATGTCCGAACGGTGGTGGTCGATGAGGTGCAGAAGGTGCCTGAATTGCTGGACACGGTGCACCAAATCATGGAGCGGAAAAAAGATTTGCAATTCGTGCTGACCGGTTCGAGCGCGCGAAAACTCCGCAAGGCGGGCACGAATCTGCTTGGCGGACGGGCGCTCAAGCTGGAAATGCCGCCCTTCACGGCCCGGGAGCTGGGCGGAAGGTTCCGCCTTGAAAAGGCGTTGCGCCACGGAATGTTGCCTGTCGTGATGGGGGCGGAGGAGCCAGAAACGCAGCTCTCGGCGTATCTCGACCTCTACATGCGCGAGGAAATATTGCAGGAAGGACTGGTGCGGAATCTAGGGGCCTTCGCCCGGTTCCTCGAGTCGATTTCGTTTTCGCATGGGTCGCAACTGTCGGTGTCCTCCGTGGCGCGCGATTGCGGCGTGTCGAGGACGACGGTGGAAGGCTACATCGGGATTTTGCGCGATTTGCTGCTTGCCGACGTGCTCCCCGTGTTCAGGAAGCGCGCGAAGAGAGACCTGGTTTCGCACGGGAAATTCTACTTTTTCGATACCGGCGTTTGGCGGACCATCCGTCCGAAGGGGCCTCTCGACCAGCCTGCGGAAATCGACGGGATGGCATTGGAAGGGCTGGTCTACCAGCATCTCAAGGCCGTACTTGCCCGCGAAGGCGTGCGGGACGGCCTGTATTTCTGGCGGACGCAAGGCGGGACGGAGGTCGATTTCGTGGTCTACGAGACAAAACGATTTTGGGCCATCGAGGTGAAAAACGCGGCGAAAATCCAGCCCCGTGACGTGGCCGGATTGCTGGCATTCAAGGAGGACTATCCCGAGGCGACGCCTGTCCTGGTCTATCGCGGACGGGAGGAGATCATGTTCCACGGCGTGCGCCTGGTGCCGGCGGAAACATTTTTGCTGTCGCTATAGGCGATGACACCGACTCGCAGGGAATACGCCCCCCGCCCGCCAGGTTTTTGCGTTTTTCACCTCCATCCGATTGCGATTGGTCCTGAAAAATGACGCCGCTACCGTCATTTTCGGTCCAAAAATGACGGAACCGCCATCATTTTTCCGACAGTTCCGGGAGGGCGCGGCTCCGTCCGCGCCGGAGGGCCGCCGAAAACAGGTTTCCATTCAATGAAAGTGTGTTTTGAGCGGGCGGGGAAACAGGTTTCCATTGTATGGAAACGTGTTTTGAGAGAGAATCGGAACGGCCCGTTTTCCTTTTACTTTCATCGAAAGGCCTTTCCATGAGCACACATCCAGCAACCTCACGGCTTCTCGCGACGGTCGTGTCCGCGTTCCTTCTTGTCGTGTCGGCGCATGGCGCGCCGTTTGCGCAGTGGTTCGTGACGGGGACGGAGGACGGGGGGACGGTGCGGATCTGGGGCGAGGGGGACGAGTATGACGCGTGGTTCGAGACGGAGGCGGGGCTGTCGGTGGCGTACGACCGCGCCACGGGCCGCTATGAGTACGTGGACCGGGACCCGGCGACGGGGGCGCTGGTGGGCATCGGCATCCATCCGGGCGAGGAGGCGGCGCACGCGGAACGTCTCGCGCGGCTGGAGCCGCACCTGCGGGACACGTCGGAGGCCCACCGGGCGCTGGTGGAGGCGCGCTGGCGGGAGGCGGACGAGGAGATGGGGCTCTCCCGGCGCTGGGCGCAGACGAAGGCGGCGACGGCGTGCGCCCGCGAAGTGGAGCACCTCCGCGCCAAGGGCCTCTATCGCGGGCCCCGCGTGACGACCCCCACCACGGGCAACGTGTGCGGCCTGACGATCCTCGTGGATTTCCCCCAGCTGGACGAGAACGGCGAGATGACCAACACGCTCGCGGCGGCCACCGGCGAGAAATCCCGCTTCGGCCGCTCCTACGTCCTCGGCATGCTCAACGGCGTCGGCTGGCACGAGGACGGCAACTATTCCTCCATGCGCGAATTCTACTACGAAAACTCCCTCGGCAAGCTGGTCTACACCAACAACTGCACCGACTGGGTCCTCGCCCCGCATCCGCGTGAACACTACGATAACCGGTGGCGGGACTGCGGCGATGCAGGGCGGGAACTCGTCGACGACATCCTGCACGTGATGGAGGCCGACCCCGCCTACACCACGAAATATCTGCCTCTGTTGCGGGCAGCCACGCTCGTCCCGGGCACCAACACGCCCAGGGCCGTCAACGTCCTGTTCGCCGGCGGCCCCGTCACCAACGGCTGGAGCCAGGGATTGTGGCAGAATCGATATTACCTCGAATACGGCACCAACAGCGTGACCTGGAGCCCGGACTACTCCCTCGGCCTCAGCTGGAAGACACGCCATGTCGGGACCTACTGCATCTCGCCCCTTGTCAGGGGGACCAACGGCACCCCGGTGGTCGGGACGATGTTCCACGAAAACGGGCACATGGTCTGCGGATTCCCGGACTACTACAGCGGGACCGGGGGAGGGGGGCCGGGCGAGTGGACGCTCATGGGCAGCGGAGAGCATGTGGGCGGCGGGTGTTCCCCCGCCGGCATCGACGCCTATACGCGGATCCAGGTCGGCTGGGCGGACGCAACGGACATCACAGCGGACCAAGGGTGGCTTTCGGTGACCAATTCGTTCGACTGTATCTACCGCTTCCGGAATCCGACCAACAGCGGCGAGTATTTCCTGATCGAGAACCGCCAGAAGACGGGCTGCAACGGGGGTCTTCCCGCAGGGGGCATCCATATCTGGCGCTGCCGGGAAGACGGGGATTCCAATCAGGACGCCGCCATTTGGGAATGGTGGTCGTACACGGATTTGACGACTCCCGCGAGAGGTGCGCGGTACCGCTACAGCGGGGAACTATATCTGGAACAGGCGGACGGTCGCTATGACCTCGAGCGCAAAGCGAACCGGGGAAACGAGGGCGACCTCTGGTACCAAGGGAACACGGGGGAGGCGATAAAGGGCATTTCGGGCACCGGCTTCACGGGGGTGTGGCACGACGACACGGCCAGCTGCTCGCGCTGGTACGACACGACTCCGTCGGGCATCGTCCTGTCGCGGTTTTCGCCGACCGGCCAGGTGATGCGCGTGTACGTCGGCAAGGTCAAGCCGAAGCAGACGGTGACCTTCAATGCGAACGGGGGGACCGCCTCGTTTTCGTCGAACGTCTATGTCTGCGGCGAGCTCTACACGAACCTGCCGACGGCGACGCGCACGGGGCATGCCTTCTTGGGGTGGTTCCGCAACAAGGTCTCCTGGGATTACATCACGACCAACTCCGCCGTCACGACGAACGCCACCCGCACGGTCTATGCCCGGTGGGCGACCGAGACGTACCGGGTGAAGCTCGATCCCAACGGAGGGGAGGGACAGCTGACGACCGTGGAGGTGGCGTACGGCGCGCCCATGCCGGACGTCGAGGTCCCGTTGCGCGCGGGGTACGCATTCACCGGGTACTACAGGGAGAAGGACGGGGAGTGGACGCAGTACTACACCGCGGCGGGGACTTCGGCCCGCAACTGGGACCAGGCGACCAATGCGACCCTCTGGGCCCGCTGGGGCCCGCACCCGCCCAACGACCCCTACGCCGGTGCCGCCGACCTCGGGTCCTCGCCAAGCGGAATCGCCTTCGGCACCAACTACTTCGCCTCCGCGGAGGCCGGCGAACCGCTCGCCAGGCGCGCGGCCGACGGCCAACCCGCCAGCGTGTGGTGGAAGTGGGAGCCGCCCTACGACGGCGTCGTCCGGTTCGACACCGAGGGCTCCACCGACGCCGAAGGCAAGGAACTCGACACGATGCTCTCCGTCACCGCCGCCTATTCCCCCTCCGGCTCACCCGCCGACGCGCGCGAAATCGCTTTCAACGACGACCGGAGCGAGGGAAGCACGATTTCCGCCCTCTCGTTCGACACTGGCGGGGACCTTACCCAGCGCGGCATCGCCGTCGCCGGGGCGGGGGACGCCGGCGGCGCCCAGGGGCGCATCCGCCTCGCGTGGGATTACCGGGAAATCCGCGTGACCCTCGACCCCGCCGGGGGCTACGCCACCACCAACCTCATCCTCGTTCCCTATGGCACCGCGATCGGCGCCGACGGACTCTCCAGGCTGCCCGCCATCCATCGTCCCGGATGGAGCTTCGGCGGTTGGTTCGACTCCGTCGGGAGGCGCATCACCGCCTCCAGCATCGTGACCTACAACGCCACCTGGACCGCCCGGTGGACCGAACTGCTCCCCGCCCTCCCCGCCGACGCCACCCCCGACGACGTGCGCGCCGCCATCCAGGGCGCGGAGATGGCCGACCCGCGCGTCGCGGCCATCGTCGTCGGCGACCTCGGGCGCTACAACGACTTCCTGGAATGGGCGATGGGCGTCGAAGGCTACAAGGAAGCCGCCGTGCAGATGCCCACCGCCGCCACCTCGTGGCTGCTCGGGCAGACCATCACCTTCGGCTACGAGCCCGTCGTGGACATCCTGCTGACGGGCTACGAACCGGGCAGCGGAACCAATCCGCCGTCGCTGCGGGTGGAACTGCGCGCGACCGACGCCTGGGGCTACCCCGTCTGGGCCGACTACTCCCGCCTGGCGTGGGTCTTCGACGGCGCCGCGACCCCGGCCAACTGGAAGGCCCGCATCCCCGTCACCGCCACACCGCTCTTCTCCTCGCCTTCTTACGCCACCAACGCTCCATTCCGCGTCACACCAGACTCACCCGTTTCCGCACTGTTCCTCAGGCTTGCCACGCCGTAGGCGGGAGGGAAAGGGACAGGGACCACCGGGACAGCAGGGACATCTGGGACGGGTGGGGCGACGGCGTTTCCGCCGTCGCGCGAGACAATGGGGAGGGCGCGGCTCCGTCCGCGCCGAAATGCCGCCGAAAACAGGTTTCCATTCAATGGAAGTGTGTTTTGAGTGGGCGGGGAAACAGGTTTCCATTGTATGGAAAGCTGTTTCCGGGGGGCGAAAATTGAAATGCACAAAATGCGGTGGTTTTACCGTAAAATCACAGCATTTCATGGGCTGAACACGGGCTTGTGGGGCTGGAAATGTTGCCAGTTCCAATGGGGTCGAAGGTCGGTGGTCGAGGGTCAGTGGTCGAAGGTCAACTACCAAACGATCCAACGATCGAACGATCCAACGGTCCAACGGTGCAGGAGCGGGGTCAGGGTAGGGAGAGGCGGTGGGCGAGGGCGTCGCGGCGGGTGCCGAGGGATTCCCAGTCGGCGTAGAGGGGGGGGAGGGAGGCTTGGAGGTCGGAGATGCGGCGGGAATGGGTGGCGCGGTCGGAGGGGGGGAGGGAGGGGTCGGCGAGGAGGGCGGAGAGGGATTCGATCTCGGATTCGGCGTCGGCGATCTGGGTTTCGAGGGCGGCGAGGGATTTCTGGAGCTTGCGGAGGTCGGAGCGGAGCTGCTGGCGTTCGGGGGCGGTGAGGGGGGCGGCGGGAGTGGAGGGGGAGGAATCCGCGTCAGAAGGGGGCTTCGTGGACGAGGCGCCCGCGCCGCCCGGGGTGGCCGGGGCGGGGGCCGAGGCCTGGGAGGGGGGCGGGGCGGCGGGGGGGAGGATGATCTTGGCGCG
>JAEEGH010022336.1_pt1 | contig 12982 bp, 8 predicted proteins | sample 9134181 | NCBI WGS metagenome assembly JAEEGH01 (sample SAMN16246544, study PRJNA631951) | gut metagenome | biome: gut microbiome; feature: rumen; material: DP-attached | host: Bos | place: Iran: Karaj | collected 2018-10 | reverse complement strand
CACAGTCATACTACGAGCGCGGCAAGAAGACAGGCATTTTGCCCTATCTGTTCAGCCCGAGCATCAATTTCATCCGCACCTATATTATAAAAGGTGGCTTCCTCGAAGGCAAGACGGGACTTTACATCTGCCGCACGATGATGCAAGCCAACAGACACAAATACAATCTATTACGAAAGAAATTAAAGGAGAAACTATAATGGGATTGCTTCGCAAGAAATCTATCAAAAATCAATATAAAATCATTCAAAATCAATAAGATATATTTTTGATAGATTTTAAAAGAAGATTTTGAAAAGATTTCTTGTCCGAAGGACAATCCACAAAAATAAAGAAGAAAATGGAACAGCAGTTTGAAGAAGAAGTAGAACGCACCGTTGCTGTGCTGAAAGCTGGGAAGACCATCCTCTACCCCACCGACACCATTTGGGGCGTGGGCTGCGACGCCACCAACAGTCGCGCCTGCGACCGCGTCTATGAAGTGAAGCAAAGACCCGCCAGCAAGAGCCTCATCATATTGGTGGACTCGGCGGAGCGGTTGAAAGACTATGTGGTGGATGTGCCGCCCATCGCCTACGACCTTATTGCACACAGTACCAATCCGTTGAGCGTCGTCTATGCACAGAGCAAAAACCTCGCGAAGAACATCTCCTCCGACCATTCGGTGTGCATCCGCGTGGTGAACAACGATTTCTGCAAGGAGGTCATTCGCCGCCTTGGGAAGCCTATCACCTCAACTTCGGCCAACCTCTCGGGACAGCCCACAGCCATGACCTTCGGCGACATCAGCGAGGAAATCAAGAACGCGGTCGATTATGTGGTGCAGCTCTATCACGACAGTTTCGCCAAACCCAAGTGTTCCACCATCATCAAATTGAACCAGGACAACACTTTTGAGATTTTGAGGCAGTAAGCAATTCGCTTGTTATTTCAAAAAAGTTCGGTATTTTTGCAACTCTCATATAAATAAAAAGTAGCCCTGTATGAACAAAAAAAAGAGATTCCTGACACTTGTAATTGCACTCTTTGCTTTTTCCATTCCGCTTTTTTCCATCGTGAATGGACGCCCCTTGACGAACACACTCCGGGATCTGCGCACAGAACTGCAAACGATTTATCAGCAGCGCACAGAGGCGCAGCAACGCTTCGACGAAGAATATGAGCGCCAGCATCAGAATATGGTTGACATCATTTCGAAAACGAACGAACTTTCCATTTTGCTATACACCCAGGGACAAGAAATGACCTTCGACCTGGCATACGCCTTGAAAAAGGTGACTACGGACTACAAGGATTTCAGCAAGGACAGAAAGCCTTACGACCACATCGTGAACAACCTGAACATCGAAATCGACCGCTATGCCCGCCTGCTTGAAGCCCTCCGCCGACTCCCTCCCATGATGAAGGAAATCGAGATTGAAATCCTGCCCGACAGTCTGTTGTATCACAACGATTCGTTGGACTTGCAGTTTTTAGACGGCATTTCTTCCTTGGAAAGAGAGGTTATCCAGATTGCCATCAAAGACTCGTTGTCGGCCCCCTTTGTCTTGGACGAGGAAGGGGAAATCCACCGCGATACTTGCATCAAATATGTTTCCGAGCTCCTGAAGATGTATGCCGACAACCGCGCCATCATAGTTGCCGACAGCACGCACTATCAGGAAGCCTATTTGCGCATGAAGGAGACTTACGACTATGCCGAATCGCGCTACCGCGACTTGGAAAGATATTTCTTTGTGGATGGCCAGACGCCTTTCTTGGAAATTCTCGCCGACCCCAGCACCTATTGGAGAAAAACCATGGTGGACTTGCGGGATCAGTACAACTTTCACATATTTGACGACGACTACAGCCCATCGAACGTTTGGGACATTCCAGACTCCTTACTCATCGCCTATCCAGACTCTTTGGCTTTAACACAAGACACCTTATCGGTCGTTTCAATCGCCTCATCCGCCAATACTTATGATGATGATGATGATGATGAAGCATTTTACAACGATCTCACCAGCTCAGGCGTAAATGCCTACCTGACGGTTTATTGGATCGTCATGTTGGCTTTCTTGGTCGTATTTTGGGTAGCGACTTTCCTGATCATCTTGTTGCTTAACTGCATTTTCAAGCGCAGACGTTTGATTCCAAAAAACAAGCGGATAATAACCTCAATATTGGTAGGTACTATTCTGTACTTCTTGGTAATAGGCTTCTCTGCTGCAGTCGGAGCTGATGAATACATCCAAATGGGTGTCAAGCACATCAACACCTTCCTGTGGTTGCTTATCGCCATCTCAGGTTCCCTGCTGCTTCGCGTGAAGCCCGAACAAATCAGAAACGACATCCACCTCTATACCCCCACCTTTTTCATTGCCATGGTAATCATCCTCTGCCGCAACGCTTTCGTTCCCGACAAGCTGATGGTGCTCTTGTTCCCGCCCCTTTTGCTCTTGGTTGTACTGCGCCAGCTGTTTTTCTGCATCAGGGAAAGTGGAAAGGCCACGCCCATCGACAGCACTTTGGGCTGGGTTTCGTTAGCCATCTATCTCATTGCCTTCGTCGCTTCCTTTACGGGCTATACTTTCGTGGCTTTGCTCATCCTGATTTGGTGGTATTTCCAATTAGCCGTTTTGCTCACCATCGTCTGTATTGCCGACCTGATAAGCCGCTACAAAGCACGGAGATTGAACAAGCGTGTGGACGCCATGCGCGAAAGCATCACCTACGTGACTGGCAACGACCGCGAGTCGCTGCTGTTTGGTGCCACTTGGTTCTACGACTTCATCAAGCAAGTGGCCATCCCCGTAATGTTGCTGCTCTCCTTGCCGCTCTGCGTGCACATGTCATTGGACATCTTTGACTTTCAAGACCTTTACATAAAGATATTCCACGACCCCTTCATCCAATTGACGGACAAGGATGGATTTGACACGCTTCGCATCTCTGGCAGGAGCATCATCGGCCTGCTGATCCTGTTTTTTGCCCTGCGTTACTTCAACCGCGCCATTCATGCCATTTATCAGTACCTCCGCTATACCACCTTCATGCGCAAGCACAACCGCACTTCCATCCGCGACAATGAAATCAACCTCTCGTTGGGTAACAGCATCCTCAGCGTCTTGGTTTGGATGGCCTACGCCATAGTGATCGTTGCCGTATGGCGAATTCCGATGGGTTCCTTGAGTCTGGTGGCTGGAGGTTTGTCGGCTGGTATCGGTCTCGCCCTCAAGGACATTATCAACAACTTCATCTATGGCATTCAGCTGATGGGCGGTCGTTTGCGTGTAGGCGACTGGATTGAATGTGAAGGCATGCGCGGACGTGTTGTCGCCATCAACTACCAGTGTGTACAGATTGAGACCCTCGACGGCACCGAAATGTCGTTCCTCAACGCCTCTCTTTTCGGCAAGAATTTCAACAACCTCACCCGCAACAATGCCTACGAATTCACTAAGATTATCGTCGGAGTGGCCTACGGAACCAACATCAAAAAAGTGCGCGAAGTGCTGTTGGAAGCCATGAAGCAAATGTGTACCAAGGACAAATATGGCCGCGATATTGTGAACCCGAATTATGGCATCAGAGTGGTAGTAAGCGACATGAGCAACAGTTCCGTGGATATTGCCGTGAAACAACATGTGCTGGTCGCCGAACGCGTCGGCTACATCGACCGCTCGAAGGAGACGATTTATGAGGCACTCAATGCGGCAGGCATCACCATCCCGTTCCCGCAGTGCGATGTGCATTTGATTAACGATGACGCTCCTCGTCCGGTTAATGAAATTGAACAATAAGGATTTTTCAAAAAATACTGCGAACTCAACATTCAAATCAAGATTTTGGGCAGGAGATGTTCGAGCCAACCGACGCATCATCGTTTTGGGCGTCAAATGGAAATTCTGAAAAAGGATTGCATCGGAGAAATGGAAAAATTGCTTATTTTTGCACCCTGAAAAGTTTCAAAATGGGCAAACTGGCTTTCATACTTCAATTCATTCTTTCCGTTTTTCCTGCCGATGCTCTGGAAAATAGGCGGCATATCCATGTGGTGCGTCGCGGCAGCAAAATAATGAACATTGGAACGAACTCAACAAAAGCATTGACGAAGTATTTGCCGGAAAGAAGATTCGTATTAAACATATCAAATAAAGGAGAAAGCATTATGTGCAAATTCAAAGACACAACATTAGGAATAAAGAAACTCGATTTCAGTTTGAAAAGAGGAGCAATGGCTGTCTTTCTGACCGACGGACGTGTGGTCATCGTCCCCATTTCCATGTTCCCCGACATCAAACGCCTGACAAAAGCGCAGCGCGAGGACTACATGATTATGGATGACCAATATTTCTCATTTGAAAAACTCAGCAGAATCTTCTCGGTGAAGGATGTTTTGAGTTGCTAAACACTTTGACTTATGAAATCACTGAAATCAATCCTTTTGGTCTTGGTCTGTTTCATTTCGCTTACCACGATTGCCCAAAACCAGACAGACAACGACACCACCATCTACTCCGTCGTTGACGAAATGCCCCAATTCCCAGGTGGCGACTCAGCCATGGTGGCCTATCTCACCCACAACCTCCACTATCCCCAAACCGAAAAAGAAAAAGGCATTCAAGGCAAAGTGTTTGTTGGCTTTGTGGTGGAGAAAGATGGTATCATTTCCAATGTTGAAGTCAAAAAAGGCATCGGTGAAGAATGTGATGCCGAAGCGGTTAGAGTCATTAAGGAGATGCCAACATGGAATCCTGGAAAGCAAAACAGCGAGTGTGTTCGGGTCAGTTTGGTTTTGCCCATCAATTTCAAGATTATTGAGCAACCGCAAGCACCTACCATTGACACGTTGAATTGGGTAATAATAGAAAAGATGCCAACTTTTCCAGGAGGCGAAGAAGCATTGATGGACTTCATTGGAACAAACATCAGATATCCCAAATACGCTCAAGATCATGGCATTTCCGGAAGAGTGTTCATCAAATTTGTTGTCATGCCCGATGGAAGCGTATCAAATGTGGAGGTACTCAAAGGTATTGGCGGTGGTTGCGACGAGGAAGCCGTCCGTGTCGTCAAGATGATGCCCAAATGGATTCCTGGAGAGAAAGATGGGAAAAAAGTCATGGTTATGTACACCCTACCCATCAGTTTTCGCTTAACATCACTAAGACCGCAAGACTATCGACGGTAAACCTTTGTATTACAATTTCTTATACTCTACAAAAATATCGAATCCATCTAAACAGAGTCTTCCCTTGAAGTGATTTTCTAATTACAGCCTATTTGACTATCGAATGTACGATAACGAAAACGCCTAAGCCAATAATTGCTACTAATATTATCCAGAGAGGAACTATCACAAAACAGACATTCAATTTCCTAATTGTCTTATCTGGCAGCCTATTGTTTCCTTTCTTTAATTTATTGTGGCCTAATCTGTATTCAAGAACGGCTCCAACGACAAATCCTAACAGGAGCAGAACAAACCAAATAATCAATATGATTAGATTAGTGTTTTTATCCCATTCACCCCTCAACGAGAAATAAAGAGCTATAAACATGAAGATTGATGCCCACATACTAATCGACCCTCCAACAGCAATCCCAGCTCCCCTCATTCCCCACAGCCACTTCTCATACTTTGGGTTTCGCTCCATCTTTTGTAGATTATATGTCATCCGATCCAATAGCATAACTCCTATTTCATTATAGTTTCACAGCACAAAGATAATCATTTTCGGCCAATTGTCCGTCTTTTCACGAAAAAAATCGTTATCTTTGTGCCCTTAAAAACATCATTTTTACTCATGAAAACCCTGAAAACGTTAATCTTAGCGATTGTCTGCCTCTTTGCGACGGCGGCAATGGCTCAGCAGCCCCAATCGAAGGGGCAGATGAATTCCCAAAAACTCGCCACGACGCTTTATCTCATCGAGAATTTTTATGTCGACACGGCCAACCTTGACAAGGTGACGGAAGACGCCATCGTCGCGGCACTGAAGGAACTCGACCCGCACTCGGCCTATATCTCGAAGAAGGATGTGGAGAAGGCCAACGAACCCCTCGTAGGCAGCTTCGAGGGCATCGGCGTGACCTTCCAGCTCATCCGCGACACCATCACGGTCATCAGCCCCGTGGCGGGAGGTCCGTCTGAAAAGGTCGGCATCATGGCCGGCGACCAGTTCATCAAGATTGACGGCGAAGAAGCCGTCGGCAAGAAAGTGGATAATGAATATGTGCAGAAACACCTGCGCGGCAAAAAAGGCACCAAGGTCACCGTGAGCGTGAAGCGCGGCGACGACCCCGAACTCATTGACTTCGAGATTGTCCGCGACAAAATCCCGCTGAACAGCATCAACGCTGCCTACATGCTCGAAAACCATGTCGGCTATATCAAGCTTGACCGCTTCGCACAAGAATCGACACAAGAATTCAAGGACGCTTTCGCCAAGCTGCAAAGCCAAGGCATGGAGTCGCTCATCTTCGACCTGCGCGGCAACACAGGCGGCTATCTCAACACCGCCATCGAGCTCGTCGACCAGTTCCTCACCGAAAACCAGCTCATCGTCTTCACCGAAGGCATCCACTCGCCTTATCAGGAATGGCGCTGCACCAACGAAGGACTTTACACCACCGGCAAGTTGGTCGTCCTCATCGACGAGGGCTCGGCCTCGGCCAGCGAGATCCTTTCGGGTGCCGTCCAAGACCACGACCGCGGTGTGGTCATCGGTAGACGTTCTTTCGGCAAAGGTTTGGTTCAAAGACCCTTCAACCTGCCCGACGGCGCACAAATCCGCCTTACCACTTCGCGTTACCACACGCCTTCGGGTCGCTGCATCCAACGGCCTTACGAAAAGGGCGTTGAGGACTATGCCAAGGAGATGGTGAAGCGCCTCGAACACGGCGAATACTACCACGCCGACAGCATCCACTTCCCCGACTCTTTGAAATACAAGACCGACGGCGGGCGCACCGTGTACGGCGGCGGCGGCATCATGCCCGACCTCTTCATTCCTGTCGACACGGCCTACAACAGCAAGCTCTACACCAACCTCGTCCGCAAAGGTGCCTTGAACCGCTTCACTACCGACTACGGCCTGAAACACCGTGAGGAAATCAGGGCGCAGTATGGTGATTTTGAGCGTTTCAACAAGGATTTCACCATTGGCCAAGACCTTGTTGACGGACTGAAAGCCGCCGCAACAGAAGCCAAAGTGGATTGGGACGACGAACAGTTTGCCCACTCCGAGAAGTTCCTGCTCCTGCAAGTGAAGGCCTTGATTGCCCGCAATGTTTGGGAAACGCAGGAATATTACCGCGTGATGGCTTCTATCGATACGGGCATCCAAAAAGCCTTGGAGGTGCTTGGCAACGAAAAAACGTACAAAAAAGTGCTGAAGGGGAAATAGTTTTTTGTGAGATTAATGCTACAAAAAGGAGAATTTACTATTTTTGCGGTTTCTAATTCTCGTATTCAATCAACTTAAATCAATAACAACTAATCATTTACACATGAAGAAATTCGGTATCATTTCCGCAGCGTTCCTTCTGATGGGAATGTTGTTTGGTTCGCAAGCGATGGCCCAAGGCCAAATCGACTTTCGCACCAACTCAGCGCAACAATGCGCCAACGTGAGCCAAGACGGCTTCACGGCCACTTTCTCCTTCAGCGGCATCCAAGCCACTGAAATCACCAACGAAAAAGGTACATTCTCCGAAATCAAGATGGACGGTACCTATCCCGCAGGCAATGTGGGAGAGCCTTCATTGCCCGTTGCCAACAAACTCATCGCCATCCCCTACGGTGTCAAGGACGTCACCGTCGAGGTGAAGAGTTACAACACCAAAGTCTATGCCCTAGCCGACTACGGCGTCAAGGCCCTCTATCCCCAGCAGCCTCTGCTCTTCAAGAACCAGAAGCCCGAGGATGTGCCTTTCGCATACAACGAGAAAGCCTACGCCCACAAAGGCTTTGCCGAGCGTCCTATCGCCGAGGTGAAGATCCAAGGCACGATGCGTGGCATCCAAGTCGGTGCCCTGACGGTCAATCCCGTGCAGTATGACGCCGCCTCCAACAGCATCCGTGTGTTTAACGACATCGTCGTCGAGGTGCGTTACAGCCAATACGACAAGTCGACCGCCTACAATGAGTTTGCCCGCACCTTCAGCCCGTATTTCGCTGGTGTCTACGGACAGATGTTCAACTGGCGCGACGACGTGTACGACCAACACCCCGACCTGTGGCAGGCTCCCGTGAAGATGTTGGTCATCGCCAACCGCATGTTCGAAGATGCCTTGCAGCAATGGCTGGCTTGGAAGACCACGAAGGGCTTCTACCTGAACGTGAACTACACCGATGAGATTGGCAGCAACGCCTCAGCCATCCGTGCCTTCATCCAAGAAGAGTACGACAAGGACGCCCCTACCTTCCTCGTGATTGTGGGCGACAAGGAACAAGTGCCTGCCAGCGCCACGGGTAGTGAGACCAACTGCGTCACCGACCTCCAATACTCGAGCATCGACGGCGACCAGTTCCCGGACATGTACCACAGCCGTCTGTCGGCCACAAGTGCCGCCCAGCTGACCGCCATGCTCAACAAGGCCTTAGAGTATGAACAATACACCATGCCTGACCCGAGCTACCTGAACAACGCGCTGCTCATCGCCGGTGCAGATAACGGCTATGGTGTTGAAGTCGGCCGTCCCACCATTTGGTATGCCTCCAACTACTACTATAACACCGAACACGGATTCGACAATGTATACGAGTTCAGCCACGGCTCCTACACCAACTGCTACAGCTATCTGAGCAGCGGTGTCGGTTTCGCCAACTACACTGCCCACGGCAGTCAAACCAGCTGGGCTGACCCTGAGTTCAACGTTAACAATGTCAACAACCTTACCAACGAGCACAAATACTTCCTCGCCATCGGTAACTGCTGCCAATCTGGCGACTGGGGCTACGGCACCTGCTTCGGCGAAGCCATGGTGCGTGCCGAAAACAAAGGTGCTTATGCCTACATCGGCTCTTGCCCCAACACCACTTGGTACAATGACTATTACTTCGGCGTTGGTGCCACCAACCGTCACGACGGCACCATGCCTACCTTTGAAGAGACCACAATGGGTATGTACGATGCCGCTTGGGTCGACGATGCCTACAACACCGTTTGCTCCTACATGTTCATCGGCAACCTAGCTGGTAACGCCGCTCAAGCTCTGGGATACCAGATGCACAGTGCCACCCTTTACTACTGGCAAGCCTACCACGTGTTGGGTGACGGTTCCGTCATGCCCTTCCGTGTACAGCCCATTGAGAACACGGTAAGCCACATGGCTATCTTCCCCATCGGCATGCCCACCTACGAAGTGAGTGCTGATCCCGGTTCCTACGTTGCTATTAGTAAAGACGGTGTATTGCATGGTGTTGGTCTTATTGATGAATCCGGTGTCATCAATGTTGAGGTTGATCCTATCACCTCGGGTGGAGATGTCACCATTTGCGTGACTCATCCGCAACGCATTCCTTATATCAACACCGTCCCTGCTGCCGCCATGGAAGGCCCATACATCTCCGTTGACAGCTACACGCCTGCTAACGTTCATGTCGGCCACGAGTCTTCAATGAGCATCACCTTCAAGAACGTAGGCACTTCTGCCACTGATGGCACCACCACCGTGAACTTGAGCTGCAACGATGACAACCTGACCATTCTCGACGGCACAGCCTCGTTCGAAAGCCTTGCCCCCGAAACCACCGTTCAAGTTGGCGGCTTCAGATACATAATTGCCGAAGGTGTTGCTGACGGTACTCGCTTCATCATCAACACTACCGCTGTTTGCGGCAGCAACACTTGGGAAGGAAGAGCCACCATTACCGCAGGTGAAGCCGTGCTTCAATTCGATGGCATGGCCAACCCCGGTGGTTTTGTCCCTGGCGAAACGATCTCAATAATCGCCTCCTTCAAGAACGCAGGACACTACAAAGCCACCAATGCAATTGCGACTGTCACCTCTACAAGTCCTTATGTCAGCTTTGTGAACGACAGCTTTGAGGTGGGAACGCTTGACCCGACGGGTATCGCCTATTGTGTGTTCAACGTCACCATTGATGCCAACTGCCCCGTGACCGAACAACTGCCTTTGACCATCACTTTGAATGCAGACGGCGGTCTTACGGCGGAAGGTTCTGGCATCATAAAGAACAGCTGCAATGTCATCTTCGAACTCACCGACTCTTGGGGCGATGGTTGGAACGGCAACTACCTGAACGTCAGTTTCAGCGATGGCACGCCTTCCCAAAACCTGACCATAGAGAATGGCAACTCTGAAACCTATGTCATCGAAATCGGCCACGGTGTCCATGTCACTCTGAGTTGGATCTCGGGTCAATATACTTACGAATGTTCCTTTGTCGTTCGCTATGAGGACGGCGACGAGATCTGCCAAGCAACAAGCCCCAACACCAATTACTCGTTCGAATTTGACTGCAACTGCAGTGCTGGCGCTCCTGTCGGCACTTTCAACCCCGTAGAGGATCTGCAAGCTGAAGCCACCGAGACAGGCGTCACCTTGGCTTGGAATGCTCCTGAAGGTGCCATCAATTACATCATTTACCGTAATGGCATCGAAATCGCCCAAACGTCTGAGACCACCTACACCGACAACATTATCAGCAAAGACGGCTTCTACACCTATTGCATTGTGGCCGAATATGCTGAAGGTGCCTCAGTGCCTGACTGCGTCATCATTGAATTCCTCGATGCCATCAGCGAGAATGAAGCCGAATTTGCCATCTATCCCAACCCTGTCAACAACACCTTGTTTGTCAACTGCGGCAATGCCGAGTTCAACTACGAGATGTTCAACGGCATGGGACAAAAGGTCGCCAGCGGCAATGCCACAGGCAACGCACAAATCAGCGTCAACGACATGACCAAGGGCATCTACTTCCTCCGCCTCACCACTGGCACGCAAGTGCGCATGGAAAAGGTCGTCGTGGAATAAAGACCAAGGTTTTATAAATGAAAAAAGCCGCTCAAAAGCGGCTTTTTTCATTTATATACCTCGTTGTTTCTTTATTGCCTCGTAAGCCGCATTGATTTCCTGGAACTTCTTCTCGGCGGCTTGCCGCACTTCATCGCCAAGACTGCTCACCAAGTCGGGATGGTTCTTCTTGGCCATCTCACGATAGGCTTTCTTCACCTCTTCATCTGTAGCGGAAGGCTCAATGCCAAGAATCTTATAGGCACTGTCTGTTTCCTTGATGAACATGGCTTTCACTGAAGCAAAATCACTGTTGGTGATACCCATATAATCGGAAATCGTGTTGATCACACTCAACTCTTGAGGCGAAACCACACCATCAGATTCGGCAATACCAAATAGATAATGAAGCAGTTGGAGACGCGTGGAATAGTCCATGTAACGTCCCACCTGTTGGCTCACTTCATAGATATTGTAATCCTTTTGCAATATCTCGCGAAGCATCTTGATGTAGTTCTCGGCACGTTGCTGTCCAAAGTTCTGCAAAAAGAAACGTTTCACATAATCCAATTCCGAACGCCTCACGTTGCCGTCAGCTTTCATCACTGCAGCTGAAAGCACGAGCAAAGTCACATTGAAGTCGCGCTTTTCCTCGGTATTGCCAAAAGTATCCGTCACTTCAGAACGAATGACACGTGGACTCCCTCCGGAGAAAAGGCTACCAATCGCATAACCGATGATACCTCCCAACGGACCGCCAAATGACCATCCCAATCCTGTCAAAATCAGTTTCAAGAAGAATCCCATGGTTATTGAGTTTATCGAAATATGATTATCGAGTTTATCGAAATATAGCTAGTTTTTTAATCAGGCGGCAAAGGTACACAAAAACAGCACCTATAGGTGAAAAATAATTCCTCAGAAAAACAGCCGCCTCAGAAAAAGATTTGTATTTTTGCACTTTTAAAGTCAATCAACAATTTTAATTTCATCACACATGAAAAGAGTACTTTTTTCTCTCGTGTTTGTGGCTTTGTCAGCAATGACATTTGCCCAACAATGGACGAGCCTTGGCAAGAGCACTCCTTCCAAACCTGAGGTTAAGTTGGTATCGAGCAGCGAACGGCAAATCGTTATCGACTTCTCATTGGGAGGTTTCTATTTGAACAAGGTGAACACTCCAAACGGCGTCCAGCAAGTAGTGTCCGTCCCAAAGATGGCCTCCATGCTTGAAGCCGCTGCTCCCGACCTTCCACAATTTCCAGTTCCTACCATCATTGGTGACCTGGCTGAGATGGAGGTTAATGTCACCAAGAGCGATTTTACGGATTACCAAAATGTTGTGATTGCCCCCTCAAAAGGCAATTTCAGCCGTCAAATCGATCCTGAAACCGTTCCCTACACCTATGGTGAGATGTACAGCCGAGATGCTTTTTATCCCGCCGCTCAAGCCTATCTCGAAACACCTTACATCCTCCGCGATTTCCGTGGCCAAAACATCATGGTGCGCCCCTTTGCTTACAACCCTGTGACGAAGACCCTTCGCGTGTATCACAACATGACCATTGAGATGCGCAAAGTGAGCGACAACGGCGTAAACCAAAAGGTGAGCCGCAAGGCCATCCAAAAGATTACTCCCGAAATGGAGGAAACCTACAACCACCGTTTCATCAACTACACGGAAAGCACTTCCAAGTACAACTTCATTCAGGACCGTGGTGAGATGCTTGTCATCTGCCCTGACCAGTACATGGAAAGCATGCAACCCTTTGTCGAATGGAAGAACCAATCCGGCCGTCCCACCACTATCGTGAGCATCTCAGAAGCAGGTGGTAACAACGACAACCAAATCAAAAACTACATCCGAAACATCTACGATGACCCGGCACACAACCTCGAGTTCATCCTCCTTGTCGGCGACTATGCCGACCTCACACCTCATTCGATGAGCGGAGGCCGTTCCGACAACTGGTTTGGTCAATTGGAAGGTAATGACTACTACCTTGAA
>JAEEGH010022334.1_pt1 | contig 12983 bp, 12 predicted proteins | sample 9134181 | NCBI WGS metagenome assembly JAEEGH01 (sample SAMN16246544, study PRJNA631951) | gut metagenome | biome: gut microbiome; feature: rumen; material: DP-attached | host: Bos | place: Iran: Karaj | collected 2018-10 | reverse complement strand
TGTTCCTGACAACGGACGCGGCGATCGCTCCCGCGATGCTGCAGAAAGCGCTGAGCGGCGATATTCAGAACACCTTCAACATGATCAGTGTCGACGGCGACACCTCCACCAACGACATGGTCGCCATCCTGGCCAACGGGCTCGCCGGCAACGAGGAGATCACCGAAGAAGGCGAGGATTTTGCCGTATTCATGAAGGCGCTCAACACGGTAAACCTCTATCTCTGCCGCCATATCGCCGCCGACGGCGAAGGCGCAACGAAGCTGTTGGAATGCCTGGTCACCGGCGCCAAGGACGAAGCCGCGGCAAAGACCATTGCCAAAAGCGTGGTGTGTTCCAGCCTGACAAAGGCCGCCATGTTCGGTGAGGATGCGAACTGGGGCCGCGTTGCCTGCGCGGTGGGCTACAGCGGCGTGTCGCTTGATCCGGGAAAGATCGGCGTCGCGTTCCGGTCGGCTGCGGGCACGGTGACAGTCGGAGAAAACGGCTTCGGTGTTCCGTTCTCAGAAGAGAAGGCGGCGGAAGTGCTGCACGAAAAAGAGATCACCATTCTCGTGACGCTGGGCGAAGGTGACGCCTCTGCCACCGCGTGGGGCTGCGATCTCAGCTACGAGTATGTGAAGATCAACGGAGACTACAGGACCTGATGCCATGAATAACGATCAATTTTCCAACGCCCAGCGGGCACAGGTGTTGACGGCGGCCCTGCCTTATATCCGCCGGTACAGCGGCAAGATCGTTGTGGTGAAATACGGCGGCAACGCCATGATCAGCGAGCAGCTGCGGCAGCAGGTGATGGAGGACATCGTGCTCCTCTGGCTGGTCGGCGTAAAGGTGGTTCTGGTCCACGGCGGCGGCCCGGAGATCAGCAGCATGATGCAGAAGCTCGGCAAGGAGCCGCAGTTCGTGAACGGGCTCCGCGTGACCGACAAGGAGACCGTGGATATCGTACAGATGGTGCTGGCCGGCAAAGTGAACAAGACGCTGGTGAGCCTGCTGGAGGTCAACGGCGGCCACGCCATGGGCATCTCCGGCATGGACGGCCGGCTCATCATGGCCAAGCAGAAAAGCCCGGACCTCGGCTATGTGGGCAGCATCACCGGTGTGAACATCGCCCCGGTGATCGATCTGCTGGAGAAAGGCTACATCCCGGTCGTGTCCACGCTCGGCTGCGACGAGGAAGGAAATATCTACAACATCAACGGCGACACAGCCGCCGCGTTCATTGCCGGTGCACTCGGTGCGGAACGGCTCATCATGATGACGGACATTGCCGGTGTGCTGCGGGACAAGAACGACCCCTCGACCCTGATCCCGGAGCTCACGATCCAGGAAGCCGTAAAGCTGTTTGAAGACGAGGTCATTGCCGGCGGCATGATCCCCAAGGTGGAATGCTGTATCGACGCCATCCTGCGCGGCGTGGAATGCGCCATCATCATGGACGGCCGCGTGCCGCACTCGATCCTCATGGAACTGCTGACTGATGAAGGTGCCGGCACAATGGTGACCGGAGGAAAGGAGAAAGAAAACAATGTCGAACCTGAAGACGATCGATAAAGAATACGTTGCGAACACCTATGCCCGTTTCCCGGTGGAAATAGTTGCCGGAAAAGGCTCGCTGGTGTATGATGACACAGGAAAAGAATATATCGACATGGGCAGCGGCATCGGTGTTACGAGCTTCGGCATTGCCGACGACGGCTGGAAGGACGCAGTGATCGAGCAGCTCGGCAAGGTGCAGCACATGTCGAACCTGTACTATACCGAACCGTGCGCGAAACTGGCGGAGATCCTCTGCAAGAAGACCGGGATGAAAAAGGTGTTCTTTGCCAATTCCGGCGCGGAAGCGAACGAGGGAGCCATCAAGGCGGCACGGAAATACGGCGCTGAGAAAAAGGGCCCCGGATGCTATACCATCGTGACGCTGAAAAACAGCTTCCACGGCCGCACCATCACCACGCTGGCCGCCACCGGACAGGAGCATTATCACGAGCTGTTCCAGCCGCTGACGCCGGGCTTCGTCCATGCCGAGGCCAACAACATCCAGGACGTGACCGAAACGGCCCTCAGGAATAACGCTGCTGCGGTGATGATCGAGTGTGTGCAGGGCGAGGGCGGCGTGATCCCGCTGGAAAAGAGCTTCGTGCAGGAGCTGGCCGCTTTCTGTAAGGCCAACGATATCCTCCTGGTCGTGGATGAGGTCCAGACCGGCAACGGCCGCACCGGCAAGCTCTACGCCTATATGAACTACGATATCCAGCCGGACATCGTGTCCACGGCCAAGGGCGTCGGCGGCGGCCTGCCGCTCGGCGCGGTGCTGTTCGGCGAGAAGACGGAATACGTGCTCGGCTACGGGGAACACGCCTCCACCTTCGGCGGCAACCCGATCTGCTGCGCCGGAGCGGTCAGCATCCTGAGCCGCATCGACGACGCTTTCCTGCAGGAAGTGCAGGAAAAGAGCAAGTTCATCTTTTCCGCGTTTGAAGGGGCGGAAGGCGTGGAAGCGGTCTCCGGCATGGGCCTGATGATCGGCATCAAGACCGTGAAGCCGGCCGGCGATGTGCTGAAAACCTGCATGGAAAACGGCGTGCTGGCCCTCACGGCCAAGGACAAGCTGCGGCTGCTCCCGGCGCTGAACATCCCGATGGAGACACTGCAGAAAGCGGTTGCCATCATCAAACAGGCGTGTGCCGAAGAATAAACACCTGAAAACAGGGGAGGACAACAAGGATGGATCTGAAAGGCAGACATTATCTGAAGCTTCTGGACTTCACCCCGGAAGAGATCGACTACCTGCTGCAGCTGGCGGCGGACCTGAAGGCGAAGAAAAAAGCCGGGATCCCGCACAGAATGCACGAGGGAAAGAACATTGCGCTGATCTTTGAGAAGACCAGCACGCGCACGCGCTGCAGCTTTGAAGTGGCGGCGTCTGACCTCGGCATTCATCCGGTTTATCTGGATCCCAAATCCTCCCAGATCGGAAAGAAAGAGAGCATTGCGGACACGGCGCGGGTACTCGGCAGGATGTTCGACGGTATCGAATACCGCGGCTTCGGCCAGGCGCGCGTGGAGGCGCTGGCGCAGTACGCCGGCATCCCGGTGTGGAACGGCCTGACCAATGAGTTCCACCCGACCCAGATCCTGGCCGACTTTCTCACCATCCGCGAGCACTTCGGCGGACTGAAGGGGAAGAAACTGGTGTACATGGGCGACGCCCGCTACAACATGGGCAACTCCCTCATGGTGGGCTGCGCCAAGATGGGCTTGCACTTTGTGGCCTGCGCGCCGGAAAAGTATTTCCCGAACAAGGACCTGATCGTCCAGTGCGAAGCGGTCGCCGCGGAGACAGGAGCCACCCTCTCCTTTGAGACCGACCCGCAGAAAGCCGTTCAGGGCGCGGATGTGATCTACACGGACATCTGGGTCTCAATGGGCGAGCCGGAAGAGGTCTGGGAGGAGCGCATCCACGATCTGCTGCCATATCAGGTGAACCAGGCGCTGATGGACGCGGCCGGCCCGCAGGCGCGGTTCATGCACTGCCTGCCCGCCTACCACGATCTGGAAACCGAAAACGGCGTGGCGGTGTATGAGAAGTTTGGCCTTGAGAGCATGGAAGTGACGCACGAGGTCTTTGAAGGCCCACAGTCCATCGTGTTCGACGAGGCGGAGAACCGCATGCACACGATCAAAGCCGTGATCGCGGCTACACTCTGAGCTGAAAGAAAAGCCGAAAACGGAACAGAAAAACAGTTCATGGGAAGCAGGAAAAAACAGATCCGGCTTCCCATGAAAAATTTTCTCTTTAATTCCTAGTAATTTTGTGGTATATTGATTTCCGTACGAAAGACAGGGGGTGATTCTCTGAATATCACAAGCAAAGGAAGGTACGCCCTTCAGGTCATGCTGGATCTGGCGCAGCACAGGGAAGAAGGATTTGTTTCGCTGAAAGTTGTGGCAGACCGGCAGAACATCTCGATGAAATATCTGGAGATGATCATCGCGCATCTGAAAAAAGCCGAGCTGGTGGAAAGCACGCGCGGCAAGGAAGGCGGCTACCGGCTCTCGCGGAGACCGGACGCGTATCCAATCTTTGAGATCCTCAACTGCATGGAGGACAATCTCGCTCCGGTCGCCTGCATCCAGGCCGGTACGGTAAACTGCGAGAAGGCGGGCCAGTGCCAGACGCTTCCCATGTGGAAAGAACTGGACGACATTACGAACGCCTATCTCTCCTCGGTCACGCTGCAGGATCTGGTAACGGGCGAGAAGTGGAAAAAGCAGGAAAAGGCTTGACATTTTCTCCGCACGTGATATAATTCCCAGTGTAAAAATAGGAATTAAAAAAAACAAACCTGATATACAAGTAAACGGAAAGGAAGAAACACTATGTTTGTATATGCAGATAACGCAGCCACCACCAGCGTCAGCAAAACGGCGCTTGATGCGATGCTGCCTTATCTCACGGATTTCTACGGCAATCCGTCCAGCCTGTATGCGTTTGGCCAGAAGGCACAGGAAGCGCTTGCCGCATCGCGCGAGACGGTAGCCGCCTGCATCAACGCCGATCCCAAGGAGATCTACTTCACCTCCGGCGGCAGCGAGGCTGACAACCAGGCGATCATTTCGGCAGCGCGGCTCGGAGCGAGAAAAGGCAAGAAGCATCTCATCTCCACCGCATTCGAGCACCATGCCGTTCTGCACACGCTGAACAAGCTGGAGAAAGAAGGCTTTGAGGTCACACTGCTGGACGTGCATTCGGACGGCGTCGTCACGGTCGAGGATGTGCGCAATGCCATCCGCGAGGACACCTGCCTCGTCACCATCATGTTTGCCAACAACGAGATCGGCACCGTTCAGCCCATCGCGGAGATCGGTGCCCTGTGCCGCGAGCTGAAGATCCCGTTCCACACGGACGCTGTTCAGGCCGCCGGCCACATGCCCATCGATGTAAAGGCTATGAACATCGACATGCTGTCCATGTCCGGCCACAAGTTCCATGCGCCGAAGGGCGTCGGCGTGCTGTATGCCCGGAAAGGCATGCTGCTCACGAACGTGATCGAAGGCGGCGCGCAGGAGCGCGGCAAGCGCGCGGGCACCGAAAACGTTGCGGGCATCGTTGCCATGGCGGCGGCGCTGAAAGAGAGCTGCGACAATATGGAAGCCAATACCGCGAAGATCATCCCCATGCGCGACAAGCTCTTTGCCGAGCTCTCCAAGATCCCGCACAGCAAGATAAACGGCAGCCTGGAGCACCACGTTCCCGGCACTGTGAACATGTGCTTTGAGGGCATCGAGGGCGAGAGCCTGCTGCTGATGCTCGATGAAAACGGCATCTGTGCCTCTTCCGGCAGCGCCTGCACATCCGGTTCGTTGGATCCGAGCCATGTGCTGCTGGCGATCGGCCTGCCGCATGAGATCGCCCACGGAAGCCTGCGGCTTTCCATCGGCGAGTATAACACCATGGAGGAGATCGACCATATCATCGAGGTCGTTCCCAAAGTGGTGCAGTATTTGAGAAATATGAGTCCGGTGTGGGATGAGCTCGAAAAGGGCCAGCGCAAGCACCTGATCTGATGAGAGAATAGGAGGAAATCACTATGGCACTTTACAGCGAAAAAGTTATGGATCATTTCCGGAATCCCCGGAACGTCGGCCAGATCGATGACGCGGACGGCATCGGAGAAGTCGGCAATGCCAAATGCGGCGATATCATGCGCATGTATCTGAAGATCGACGACGGCATCATCACCGACGTCAAGTTCAACACCTTCGGCTGCGGCAGCGCCATTGCCACCAGCTCCATGGCGACCGAGCTCATCAAGGGAAAACCCGTAGAGGAAGCGCTGGAGCTTTCCAACAAGGCCGTTGTGGAGGCGCTGGACGGTCTGCCCACGCACAAGATCCACTGCAGTGTTCTGGCCGAGCAGGCGGTGCGCGCCGCCGTCAAGGACTACTACGACAAGAACGGCATCGCCTACGACCCGGAGAAGTTCAAAGAGGTAGACGACCCCCACGAGGGCAGCTGCTCTCTGTAAAAACATGTAAAAACAAAAAGACTGCGGAGACAGGGAAGAGAACTCCCGGACTCCGCAGTCCTTTTATTCGATTATCGGACCACCTGTCGCCAGAGATGACGGCGGGTGGTTCTTTGCTTTCACTCAGACCTCGCCCCAGTCGGGAACCCTGACGGTCTTCTGCTGCTCGGAGGACTCTTTCGCTGCCAGAGAGTAGATCAGCGCTGAGATGCCGTCGGCCAGCGGGGTCTCAAATTCCGTGCCTTCGCGCATGGCCTTCTGGAAAGCCTCGTGGGCGTAGAAGATGACGTCGCCGGTAGCGTGGTCGTAGCTGTCGTTGAAGGTCAGCGTCTCGGCATAAGGCATATCCTCAGTCTTCCAGGTGAGTTTGGTGAACTCAAACATTCCCTCACCGGTGAGGAAGATGGAACCCTTCGTTCCGATATACGCACGGGAGCAGGTCGGGATATCGCAGGCCCAGGAGGCGGCGATGGTGCCGATGGCTCCGTTGCGAAGGCGGATGGTGATGCTGGTGTGATTGTCGAACTTCGGGACTGAAGCGATGGTGCCGGTGTAGTTGCAGGCAATGGTATCAAAGCCGCCCGCCATGGCGGTGATGAGCTTCCAGTCATGGCTGACGGATTCCACCGTCATGCCGCAGGCCAGGTTCGGGTCGGTACGCCAGGAGGCGCCGAGGTTCTTTGCGTGGAAGCCGAAGCCGGGGCTCAGGCGGGAGAAGGCGATATCCACCGGCTCGCCGAACATGCCGGTCTTCACCAGCTCCAGCATCTTCTGGTAGGCGGGACGGTAGTAGTGCGCAAAGCCGACCATGATCCTGCCATTATATTTGTCGGCCATATCCTTGATCTTCATGGCATCTTCCATCGTGCAGGCGACGGGCTTTTCCATGTAGCAGGCAACATGATGTTTGAGAACCATTTCCACGTAGTCGAGCCGCTTCGTAGGCGGGGTGGAGATGACTACATAATCAGCCTGTACTACATAGTCCTCGATCTCGGCATAAGAGCAGGAGGGGCATCCGAACTCGTCGCGATAGATCTCCAGGTTTTTCTCGCTCACATCGTAGACGCCGATGACCTCGCCGCCCAGACGGACGACGGCTCTGCCGTGATGGCGGGCAATGTCGCCCGCACCGATCATAAATGTTTTCATATTTTTCCTCCTTGTGCCGCGCTCAGGCAGAACCTGTCAACGGCCATGATTCAGATTAGCTTCTGCTCCTGTCGGAACACGCCGGCAGGAGCGGGCAGAATCAGCCTCCGCCGAGCAAAAGTAGAGAGAGTCCGGGGACATAGGTTACAATAAGCAGTACGATCAGAGCTGCAATAATCAGCGGAATGACTGCCTTTGAGATCGCTTTGAGGTCAACGTTGGCAATACCGCACGCTACATAGAGGTTGACGCCGACAGGCGGAGTCACCAGACCGATGGCCAGGTTGACGATCATAATGGTGCCAAAGTGAACGAGATTCATGCCAAGCGCCTGCGCGACAGGGAGGAACAACGGTGTGAATATGTACAGCGCTGAGGTCGAATCCAGGAAGCAGCCGGCGATCAGCAGGCAGATGTTGACGATGATCAGGAAGACGACGGTATTGCCGGCAGCAAAACTCTCCAGAGCGGAGCTGATGGCTACGTCGATGCGGGCACGGGTCAGCACATAGGCAAACAGGGAAGCCGCGGCGGTGATGAGCATGACGACAGCAGTCGTGGAGGCTGAGTCAATCAGAATCTTTTTCAGATCTTTGAGCTTGAGGGAACGGTAGACAAAGAGGCCGATAAACAGACCGTAAACAGCAGAGACTGCCGCTGCTTCCGTCGGGGTAAAGATGCCACCGTAGATGCCGCCGAGGATAATGATGGGCATCAGTAGACCCCAGAAAGCTTCCTTGAATGCCTTCCAGCGCTCGCCCCAGCTTGCTTTAGGGAGGAGCTTCAGGTTGCTCTTGCGGCCGATCCAGAGTGTCATGATGATCAAGGCAGCACCCATCAGCAGGCCGGGCAGAATGCCGGAGATGAAGAGACTGCCGATCGAAACGTCGGAGATGGAGCCGTAGACAACGAAGGTGATAGACGGCGGGATGATAACTCCGATTGCGCCGGCTGTAGCCATCAGGGCTGCGGCAAAGGCAGGGGGATACCCGACTTCGATCATGGCGGGAATCAGAATCAGGCCAAGGGCCGCAACGGTCGCCGGACCAGAACCGGAGATCGCGGCAAAAAAGCAGGCGACCAGCACACACACCATCGCGACGCCGCCCTTGAAGTGGCCGACACAGGCCTGAGCAAGCTTGATGAGGCGGGTGGAGATACCCGATTTTTCCATGATGTTACCGCCTAGGATGAAGAAGGGGATAGCCATCAGGACAGACTTGGTGATCGCGGCAGAGACGAGCTGCGGCACAGTGCCGAGCACAACGTTGAGAGCACGGCCCGCACCCATGACGACCATGGCGGAGACGCTGGAAATACCGAGACAGATTGCAATCGGAGCACCGATTAGGAGCATGACGGCAAAGAGGCCGAATAAGACAGTTGTTACCATTTCTTAATCCTCCTTTTCCTCGTCAGGGACTTCTGCGAGCGCTTCGGCAAGGACGTCCTCACGCACAGCGTCACGGCCGCGCAGGGCGTTGATCAGCAGTTCCACGAAGCGGAGCAGCAGGAAAAAGGCACCGAGGGGCACAAAGGAACCATAGATCCACTCCGGGATCTGCACGCCCAGAGAGAGCTGACCGCGATTGTACTGGGTGACAGCCATCAAGATGCCGTAGTAGAAAATTACACCTGCGAACACGATGCCGGCGAGAGCTGAAACGACCTCAAAGATGTGCGCTACTACCTTTGGCACATGGTCTGCCAGAAGGGTGAAGCCCAGATGCGCGCCGCGCTTAGCGGCGATGGAGGCTCCGAAAAGACTCAGCAGAACAAAAAGGTAGGTAGAGATCTCTTCGGCAAAGTTCATGGAGAAATTGAAAACATAGCGTGTGACAACATTTGTGAAGGTCAGGATCGTCATCACAGCGAGTGCAACCAGACAGATGATCTCCTCGAGATTGTCAATGATCTTTTTTAACATGGTAGTTCCTTCCATTCTCTCATTTATGAGAAGAGCTGAAGTGAACTTCAGCTCTTCCCGGACGAAACCGGATTATCCTTCGATACCGAAAGCAGCGAGCGCGTCTGCGTCAAACTTAGAAAGAAATTCAGCCTTGACGCCGGCGACCTTTTCTTTGAAGGGGGCAATCTGCTCTTCAGTCAGAACGTCGACCTGGATGCCCTTGTCGCGGAACTCCTGGATCAGAGTCTCATGCTCGGCTTCGACCACGTCTCTGCCCCAGTTGCAGGCTTCGACAGCCTTCTCGCGCAGGACCTGCTGGGTGTCCTCATTGAGGCTGTTCCATACGTCGGTGTTGAACATAAGGAGGTCGTTTTCATAGCTGTAGCTCCAGACGGTGACATAGGGCTGAACCTCAAGGACACCGGAGGTATTGGTGATGCTCAGGCCGTTCTCCTGGCCGTCGATGGTGCCCTGCTGCAGAGCAGTGAAGACTTCACCCCAGTTGAGGGTGGAGGGGCTGGCGCCGAGAGCGGTGAAGGTGTTCTGGTAGATAGCGCTGCCGGGAGTGCGGATCTTGAGGCCCTTGATATCGTCGACAGTCAGAACAGGACGTTTAGCGTTGGTGAGCTGACGGAAACCATTGTGGAAGGAGCCGAGGAGAGTCATGTTTTGCTCAGCCAGGATCTTGGCGTAGTAATCAAGTCCGGTGGCGTCGATTGTGTTGCGGGCGTCGGTGTAGTCATCGAAGATCCAGGGGGTAATGCCGATGGTGAGCCGCTCGTCCAGAGCGCCCATGGTGACGGTGGCGTAGGCTGCGATATCGACGGAGCCGTCCGCGAGCATTTCCATGCCTTTGGCAGCATTGCCGCCGGCGAGCTGATCGTTCGGGAAGACGTCGATCTTCACGGCGCCACCCGTTGCCTCGTCAACGAGCTCTGCGAACTTCTGCCCAACCTTGGTGTCGATCTGGGTGTCGGTGCCGTTGACGGTCATGGTGAGGTTGATTTTGTTGAAATCGCTGCCGCCGCTGGAGGCGGGAGCGCTGCCGGAGTTGCTGCTGCCGCAGGCCGCGAGAGCGGCGATCATGCAGAGTGCGAGAACAAAAGCGAGAATCTTTTTCACTGTGAATTCCTCCTAAAAAATGTATTTGGTTTTATCAACGACGGGCGCTCAGGAATCTCTGGGCCCATTGTTTGCAGAAACAGGTTTGAACCAGGCGGCGGTTTACCACTCACCCTGAGTTGCAGAGACGATATTTTCGACGGTGATGCCGTTCATGGCGAGCAGGCGCTCATAGGGGGCAGACTGACCGAACTGATCCTGAATGCCGATGCGCTTGACTCTGCCTTTTCCGGCCTCGGCAACGAGCTCGCAGACTGCGCTGCCCAGACCGTTGAGGATGTTGTGATCTTCGACTGTGATGATCCTGCCGATCTCGTCGATGCAGGCATTCACCACATCCTCATCCAGAGGTTTGATGGTGTGGAAATCGTAGACGCGGGCTTCGATGCCGTTTTCAGCCAGGACTTCGGCGGCTTCAAGAGCCAGACGGACCGTGTCGCCGTTCGCGAGGATCGCCACGTCTTTGCCGTCGCGGAGCTTCTTGGCCTTGCCGATCTCAAACTCCTCGTTCTCATCATAGATCACGGGGACAGCGTCGCGCGTAAACCGCAGATAGACCGGACCGTCGAATTCCGCTGCGGCGCGGACGAGCTTACGGGTGGATGCATAGTCGGCAGGCATGATCACCGTCATGTTGGGGATCGTACGGAGGATACCCATGTCCTCGATGGCCTGATGGCTGGCGCCGTCGTTTGCCGGTGTAACACCGCCGTGGGAGCAGGCGATCTTGACGTTCAGCCTGGGATAGGCGATCTCCTGGCGGATCATTTCACAGATGCGCATGGAGCCGAAAGCCGCATAGGTGACCACGAAGGGGATCTTTCCGCAGGTGGCGAGACCTGCTGCCACGCCGGCGCAGTTCTGCTCGGCGATGCCTACGTTCAGGTACTGTTCGGGCAGCTGCTTGCGGAAGTCGCCGGTCTTGCAGCTCTTTCCGATATCAGCGTCCACCACGAGGATGTTTTTATTCTCTTTGCCCAGGGCGACGATCTCATCACCGAAGCCGTTGCGGGTGGGGATCTTCTTCTCGAAATTCATGTTTATATCCTCCTCACTTGACGTACTGGCTGTCCAGTTCTGCCATAGCCTGCCTGTACTGTTCATCATTGGGTGCCACACCGTGCCAGCCCACCTGATTTTCCATGAAGCTTACGCCGTTGCCTTTTACCGTTTTGCCCACGATGCACTTGGGCAGTCCGTTCTTGGAAGCCAGCGCCTTGTCCATAACTGCTACCAGTTCCGCCATGTCGTTGCCGTTGCAGGAATACACTTCGAAGCCGAATGCGTCAAACTTCTTCCCCAGATCGACGAGCGGCATGATCTCATCACAGGTGCCGTCCAACTGGAGATTGTTCCAGTCCACGAAAACGACCAGATTATCCAGCCCGTACTTGTGTGCGGTGCCGCAGGCTTCCCAGATTTCACCTTCGTCGCACTCACCGTCACCCACAGCAGAGAAGACACGGTAGTCTTTTCCGTCCAGCTTTGCAGCCAGCGCCATACCGACCGCGCAGGCAAGTCCCTGGCCGAGGGAACCGGTGGAGATGTCGATGCCGGGGCACTTGTTCATGCTGGGATGGCCCTGAAGAGGGGAGCCTTCCTTGCGCAGCGTGTCCAGCACTTCCATGGGGAAGTAGCCTTTCATGGCCAGCGCCGCATACTGAGCGGGGCAGACATGGCCCTTGGACAGGACAAAGCGGTCTCTGTCTTCCCAGCGGGGATTCTCCGGATCCACGTTCATATACCGGAAGTAGCAGGCTGTCATAAAGTCCGCCACGGAGAGCGAGCCGCCCGGGTGGCCGCTTTGGGCTTTCCAGATCATGTCGACGACATGCTTTTTCAGATCAACGCATTTGTTCTGCAGGTCTGTGATGCTGAGATATTCCTTCATGTGGAGACTCCTTTCCCAGATGGGTATTTATTCTGTAGGTGTAAGGGTTGCAGAGGAGAGAATCGGATGGACAATTGATCTTGTCTTTATCATTCAATGCTCAACATTGAGCAATGACATCATACTTCCTTCTCCGGATTCTGTCAAGCGGTTTGCGCAAATTTTATAAAGATTTGGAGGAAGCACCAATTTTACGACAGCCTTTTTGTATGTTTTGAATAAAAGAACAAGAGCTTTCTTGACAATGTCACCGAAGTCTGTTACAGTTCTATCAATGTTCAATGTTGAATAATGGAGGAGCTGCCGTGGATGTCCAGAAAATCAACAACAATGCGGTCCAGCAGATCATAGATACACTTACCCAACAGCTGCTGGAAGGAGAGATCGTACCCGGCGATCAGATCCCCACCGAAGTGGAGCTTGCCGAACGTTTCGGCGTCGCCCGCAATACGGTCCGCGAGGCGATCAAGATCCTCGTCGCCATGGGCGTGCTGGAGATCCGTCGCCCGGTCGGGACCTTTGTCTGCAGCGGCTTTTCCGAGCCGATGATCAGCCCCCTCCTGTACGGCGTGATCCTCGGCCGCGGCGACAGCTACGATGAGCTGATGGATCTGCGGGAGATCATGGAGACCGGGACTATGCTGGTGGTGATCCGCAACGCGTCAGACGAGGAAATCAGGTCTCTTGAAGAACCTCTTTCCGCTCTTAAGAGCGCCTGCCTGCAAAAGAAACCGTCGGTTGAAGATGTGTTTGCAAACGACGACGCATTTCATGAAGCTATGATGAATCTCTCTCATAATCGTATCGTTTCCCGGATTGCAGGGACGGTCCGTACCATGACATACGATATGCGGATGGAAAGCGTGAAGCTGAT
>JAEEGH010022330.1_pt1 | contig 12984 bp, 10 predicted proteins | sample 9134181 | NCBI WGS metagenome assembly JAEEGH01 (sample SAMN16246544, study PRJNA631951) | gut metagenome | biome: gut microbiome; feature: rumen; material: DP-attached | host: Bos | place: Iran: Karaj | collected 2018-10 | reverse complement strand
CACAGGTATCGTTCTTTTATGCATGTTCGTGGTATATATGGTAATCACCGTTCTGACGGCACTTAAACAAAAGGGCAAGCCGGATGAAAATCCCGAAGAGGAAAAAGAAAAAGATATGCCGGTATTTATGGCAATCATACTGCTTGTACTCGGTGCGGCAATCATTGCATTTGGTGCAACTCTTTTAGTAGACAACGGAACGATTATCGCCAAGAAGGTCGGCGTTCCCGATTCGGTTATCGCACTTACAGTGGTAGCTCTCGGAACATCGCTTCCCGAACTTGTAACAGCAATCACTTCGCTTATCAAAGGCCACGGCTCATTATCGCTCGGTAACATCATCGGTGCAAACCTTTTCAACCTTGTACTTGTAAGCGGTCTTGCAATCACCATCAAGCCTTTCGAAGTACCGGCTGAAAAGCTGTTCTTAAACACAGGACTTAACTCATCGCTCGTGGTGGAAATACCTTTGATGCTTTTCGTAATGCTTTTCTTAACGCTGCCCGCGCTTATTAAAGGCAAGCTTTACAGATGGCAGGGCGTTACACTCCTTATCCTGTACGCCGCATTCTGCGTATACCAGTTTGTATTCTAAATCATAAAAGAAATAAATAAAGCCGGAATCATTTCGATTCCGGCTTTTATCTTTTATGAGTAATTATTTTACAGGGTGATTTGAAATATATTCATCAAGTATCTCGGCCGAATCACCGACAAGCTCAACACAGGGGCGCTTTTTGTAGTAGCCCTCGGTTCTTGCTTCGGGAACAGGCGAATCATGCTTGGTGGCTAAGCCTAAAAGTTCTCTGCAGACGATTGAGCCGTTCTTTTCCTCGAATTTATGAGCGACTTCCTGAATTCTTGCATAGTGCGCTGACTTCTCTTCGTGCGAAGAAGAATCGTCATATCCGTATACAATACCGAGAATGATAGCCATTCCGCTCACGCTTCCGCAGACTTCCCTGAGGCGGCCAAGTCCGCCGCCGAATGAAGACGACAGTTTTAAAAGCGTGGATTTATCTAAGCCTGTAAGATCTTCGAAGGCAAGCACAACGGCCTGAGCACAGTTGTAACCTTCTTTGAAATAATTCATTGCCAGTTCTTTTCTTGTCATAAGTACCCCTCCTTAAAACCTCCGTAAAAAAAGAAAAGCACCAACCCCATGGCTCCTGCGTCCACAAAATTAGTACTTAGTGCGCGATCAGGGGCTCGAACCCTGGACACCCTGATTAAGAGTCAGGTGCTCTACCAACTGAGCTAATCGCGCGAACATAAGAGATTATATTATAAGTTTTTTTGTTTTGCAATACTTTTTTTGAAAAATATATAATATAATGTATTTGGCTTTTGCCGTACGGAGATGAAATATGATTTTTGACACACATGCGCATTATGACGACGATGCGTTTGATGAAGACAGGGAAGAAATAATAAAAGCCCTTATAGAAAGCGACGTAAAAAGAATAGTAAATGTCGGCGCGAATCTTAAAACGAGCCAAAACAGTATAGATCTTGCAAATAAATATGACCTCTTTTATGCTGCCGTCGGAGTTCATCCCGATGACTGCGATGAAGTCGATGATGCAGGCATAGATGCTCTTCGCAAAATGTGCGAAGAAAAAAGAGTCGTTGCCATCGGAGAAATCGGCCTTGATTACTACTGGCATAAAGACAATCCCGACATCCAGAAAAGCGCATTTATAAGACAGATTGAACTGGCCAAAGAGCTTTCTCTTCCTATAATAGTTCATTCGAGAGAAGCCGCCAGAGACACAATGGACATTCTCTCAGAACACGCCGCAGGAAAGGTAGGCGGAGTTATACACTGCTTTTCCTATTCGCCCGAAATTGCTGTTGAGGCCATAAAAATGGGCTTTTACATCGGAGTCGGCGGAGTGGTTACTTTTAAGAACGCAAAGAAATTAAAAGAAACCGTCGAAAGAATTCCTCTTGAGAAAATAGTGCTTGAAACCGACTGCCCGTATCTTGCGCCCACACCCTTCAGGGCTAAAAGGAATTCATCGCTTTACCTTGAATACGTGGTTGACGAAATTGCTCTTTTAAAAGGAACGGACGCAGAAACCGTAAAAGAAATCACTTACAAAAACGCACTTGAAATGTACAGACTATCCGAATAAAAATCATTTATTTTAGGAGAACTTAATGGGACTCGAAAATGTAAAATATGATGCTTTTATCAGCTACAGACATTGTGAGCTCGATTCTTTTGTATCTGAAAACCTTCATAAGAAACTCGAAAACTTCAAACTTCCCAAATCCGTTCTAAAGAAAATGGGTTTAAAAAAGAAAAAGATAGAGAGAGTATTTCGCGATGAGGCAGAGCTTCCTTTATCGGACAATCTGTCAGATCCGATAATGGCCGCTTTGAAGAATTCGGAATTCCTTATTGTAATTTGTTCACCCAGGCTCCCTTTGTCGGCATGGTGCAGAAAAGAAATTGAGACCTTCGTATCCTTAAAAGACAGGAAGCATGTTCTTTTGGTGCTTGCCGAAGGCGAGCCCGACGAATCCTTCCCCGAGATTCTTTTAAACGAAGACGTAACGGAAAAGGATTTAAACGGCAATGACGTTGTTATCCGTCGCACGAGAGAACCCCTTGCGGCAGACTGTCGCGGCCAAAACAACAAAGAACGTCTTAAAAATATGGATAATGCCGTCATCAAACTCTGCGCGGCAATGTTCAATCTCAATTACGATGATTTAAAACAAAGAAAGAGAGAGCAGCAGATCAAAAAACGTATCATTGCCATGGAAGTTGTCCTTGCGATAGTTGCGATTTTTGCATTTGTATGCGTTCTTTTTACGGCAAAGATTCAGAAACAGAATAAAACTATTCAAGATAAATACGCTTCTTCAATGGCTACTGCCTCAAAAGAATTATACGAGACCGGCAGACGTCTTGATGCGATATATGCCGCACGAAGCGTGCTTCCCGACAGAGAAACAAAGGACTATAACGAAGAGGCCTACAGAGCGCTTATTGATGCGATGAATGTTTACGGTGCGTCTGAGTCCTATGTTCCGACCGGAATCGTACAGATACCGAGTTCGATTATTTCATATGAAATATCGCCTGACAAAAAGAGAATGGCTCTTTTTGGATTTGACGACATCCTTTATGTGGCGGATATCGAAAGCGGGGAAATACTGTTTGAGACCGGGGCCGAGGGGCTTTATGATATGGGCTTTTCCGGAAACGATGCAGTGATTTATTCAATCGGATATAATGTTGACATTTCGGAAACAAGGATTATCGATCTTAATTCGGGCGAATATAAACTTTTGGACGAATATGCGGGATACGTTGAATCGCCCGAAGACGGAAGATTAACATTTACTTTTACGATTGACGGTGTAAAAGCCTATGACGGTGATACGGTAAAATATGAGATAAAATATTCCGATTACAGTCTCGTATTCGGTGAATACAGCGAGTATCTGGATGTGGCTTTTTCCGAGGACGGAAAATATGCTGTCTTTGCACTTAAGGAAGACCCGACCGCGGACGGTGCGATTCTCTGTCAGTTTGAGACCGAAACAGGTCAGATTGATATGTTTATCCGTGACAAAAATATCACTGAGTATGCGGGCGTTGCAACAAGCGGTGATTATGTTTTCACAGCCTATGTCGGAGAAGATCCCGATACACTTCGTTATGTTACGCATCTTTTAAGATATGATGTCGCAAATGCCACATCACAAAACGGCATGATCGGGAGAATCATCGAAATCGGCTCCATGGATGATCTGGCATTAAACGATTACGGCCTCTGTGTATACGCAAACAACCAGGCGATGTTTTTCGATTATGATCTGGAGCTTGCATCCACTTTGATGAGAGCAAACGATATTTTAAGCGTTTTTTCTTACGATGACGGATTTGCCGTTATCGATGAGAATGAAGACATATTTCTTTTAGACTATTTTTATGATGAGGGCATGATACTTTCCGAAGAACTTTTCCCTCAGAAATCCGGACTGAAGCTTCTGCACGTCACGCAGAAAAACGGCTCCTTGTACATTAAACACAAAGAGGATTCGTCCTATGTTTCGGTATTTGATTTAAAGCGCGGCGAATGGGCGGAAGTGCTTTCAAAAACCGGTGTAAACGAGTTTGACGAAATCGGAACGGCCGACAAGAGTTATTATCCCGATATCGACAAGACGGTATATCAGGTGATTGCATCCGACGACGGAAAATACTATGCGGTTCTCAATTACAACGGTGAACTGACGATTTTTGACAGAAAAACGCAGAATGCGGTAAAAAACCTTTATATCGACGGTGTTCCGGATAAATTCGTATATCTTAAAAAACAGAAAAGCTATGTTCTTTTCGGAGGTTACGACGAATATTTCTTTGACAGAAACTTTAAATACTACGCATCGCTTCCCTACGGTTCGGTATACGGAAGCACGGATGACAATGAACAAGACATAGTTCTTGCGAACGGCCGGAACGATTACTTCAGGGTTAAAATCAAATCCTACAAAGAGGTGATTAAAAAGGCTGACGAAATACTGGGCAATTACGAACCCGAACAGAAGATAATCGATAAATACAACATTACTTTAAGAAAAAGGAAACTGACAAATGAGCTCAAAAGCTTACTTGGGGAATCCCTCCAAAACAAGTGAGATATTAAACAAATTCGGATTGACGGCACAGAAAAGATACGGCCAGAATTTCCTGATCGATTCTAATATTTTAGAGAAAATCGTGGCCTCGGCAGGCATCACAAAGGAAGACACCGTGCTTGAAATCGGCCCCGGAATCGGAACCCTTACGCAGTATCTTGCAGAAGCCGCAAAACAGGTTATAAGCGTTGAAATTGATAAAAACATGATTCCGGTCCTCGAGTACACGCTCGCGGATTTTAACAACGTGACCGTCATTAATCAGGATATTTTAAAAGCCGATATCGTCAATATCCTAAAAGAAAACGGTGCCGCATCTGCCAAGGTTGTGGCGAATCTTCCGTATTACATCACCACGCCCATTATCATAGAACTTCTTGAAAAAGACCTTCCCATCGAAAGCATTACAGTCATGATCCAAAAGGAAGTGGCAGAAAGAATGCAGACCGGTCCCGGCAGCAAGGATTACGGTGCACTCTCGCTTGCGGTTGCTTTTTACAGCAATGCGGAAGTTAAGATGACCGTGTCTCCGAACTGTTTTATCCCGCGTCCGAACGTAGACAGCGCTGTAATCAGACTTGATAAGCTAAAAGAGCCCGCAGTTAAGGTCAACAACAAGTCAGAGATGTTCCGCATCATAAAAGGAGCCTTCGAGCAGAGAAGAAAGACTCTAACCAACGCGCTTTCGCACTCATCCGCATATAAAACAGACAAGAAAAATATAGAAAATGCACTCCTTGAAATGGGCAAAAACGTGAATATCCGCGGGGAAGAATTAACACTTGAAGAATTTGCCCGTCTTTCCGACATTTTAACGCAATAATTTTTGACATTCTGCTATGCTTATGATAAACTATATAGGGTGTTTTTTTGTGTATGAAAACACAATATGTATTATTTTTGATAAGCATACGAGGTGGTTGTTTTGGATAAATCTGATAGCAGACTTCATTGTGAACAAATTGAAAAACTGATGAAAGCCGGCAGATATAATGATGCCGTATATCTTGTAGATAAAGTAGACTGGCGCAAGGAAGAAGATATCAAGCGTCTTATTCAGGCTGCGGAAGCGTACAGAAGAACCCGCCGTTATGACGATGCGGTTAATATTCTCAAAATGGCGCATAACAAAAAGCCCAACAACAAGAAGATTGTTTACCTTCTCTGCGAGACATATTTTGAAAGCAAGGATGTTGTTACTGCTCAGGTTTATCTCGACAGATACCAGAGCATGACAGACAGAAGTGACTGGCATTATGATGCGCTCAAATATAAAAGAGCGCTTGCTTACGATCTTCCCGTTACGGAAAAGATTGATATATTGGTTGATTTGAAGAAGAAAGAGCCCGCTGCAGAGCAGTTCAGGTACGAGCTTGCCAAACTTTACAATCAGGCAAGACAGTACGCCGAATGTGCCGCAGAATGCGACGAGCTCGTTCTTTTATTTGGCGACGACGGCAAATATGCCAAGAAATCACTTGAACTTAAGAGAAGCTGCGTTCCTCTTACCGAAGAGCAGGAACTTCTTTTAAGAAAATTAAGTCTCGGAATAGGTGATCAGGAAACGACCGAAAATACGGGCAACGTTAAACTGATGAATACAATGGATATGAGTGCGCTCAATCTTCAGAACTCTCTTGCAAAGGATATTCAGACACTCAAATCCGAGGACGATGTTCCCGTCAGAAGAAAAAGACCTGAGTTTAATACCAAATCTCTGGAGCAGACGGTTCCGCCCAGTACACAGGAAGTATTTTTCTCGGACAAGACCGCGGATATCAGCTTTACACAGTATGACCTTCCCAAGTCTTCCGATCCCGATATGAAAGAGGTTAAACCTCCGAAGAAAAAGAGAAATCCCGAACTCGAAAAGATGGGCGATCATCTTTACAGCGATGAGGACGGACAGGTTTCGTTTACCGATGCATCCTTTGACGATATCGAAGATGACAATATTCCCGGCCAGATTACAATGGACGATCTTCTTTCCGACTGGTCCAAGATAAAAGAAAAGAACACCCAGAATCTCCGCAAGAGCATTCACGAGGATTTTGTAGAGTCTACCGGAAAGATTTTTGAAAAGAAAAAAGAAGTTGAGGAAGAGCCCGAAGAAGAGCCCGGCAGTATCTGGAAAGAAGTTGCGGATCTTGAAGACGAGTTCTCCGAAATGTCTCAGGAATCAATAGAGGCAATGATTTCCGAAGCCAAGAGCGAAATGCCTGAGGTTGAGTTTGATGAAAAGCCCGCTATAGAGCCCGAAACCGAAGAGTCCGAAACCGAAGAGCCCGAATTTGCGGAGCTTAACGCAGAAGATGCGGTTATAGAAGCAGTTGAAGAGACGGCTGAAGCAGAAGAAGTTGCGGAGGCAGCAGAAGAAGCAGAAGAAATCGCAGAAGAGGTCGCAGAGGAAGAAGCAGCCGAAGAAAGCGATGTCCTTGAATTTACGGAAGAAGTCGTTGATGAAGAGGAAGAAATTGCTGCTTCGCCCGAAGAAAGTGTTGACGGAGCAACCAAGGTTATTCCGGAGATAAAAGAAGAAATGCTTACTACTCCTGCCAAGGAAGAAAAGGCAGAGACAACAGAGGAAGAAACTTCCGAAGAAGATAGCGAAAAAGAAGATTCATACGACGAAGAAGAGGATGAAAAGGAAACCGAAGGCGTAAAGGATTTAAGTCCCGAAGAAAGAAAACTCTTCTCGCAGTTCTTACATCCCCGTTCAATGAGAACACAGATCGCCAATGCTCTTGAGAACATCTCTCTTGCTGCATATGTGGGCAACGTACTCATTACAACGGACAATACGGAGAGCGGATTTGCTCTTGCAAAGTCAATCGTAAAATTTGTTAAATTTGCAGATGTCAATTTCTCCGGAGCGATGTCCAGAATTGACGCCACAGACTTTAACGTAAAGAATATTCCCGAAATTTTCGACAGACTTAATAACGGTGCACTTGTTATTACCGATGCAAACAAGCTTTCAAACAATGCACTTATCAAACTGACACAGGGAATCAACCAGGAAGAGAGAGGAATTCTCATTTTCCTTGTGGATACCAGAGCAGAAATCAAAAAGCTGGTTAACAGACAGCGCACTTTGACCGATTACTTTAATATAAAGATTGATATTATCGCAATGAGTGAAGCAGCTCTGGTTGATTACGGTATGAAGTATGCCAATAACCTCGGCTACTCCATCGACGACGGATTTGCCAACATGGCATTCCACAAGAGAGTCCGTGAAGCACAGGCCGGCAACCATTCGGTTACTATCGGCGAGGTTAAAGAAATTGTAGACGAGGCCATCGAAAACAACAAGAAGAGAAGAGTATCCAACCTCTTCAGAAAAATGTCCAACAATTTAATCGACGAGAACGGCATGGTAATGCTTCGCGAAAAAGATTTTGATTAATATTTGGGGGTTGGCTTAATGGCTAAAGAGGAAAACGTGTTTATATCCGAAGATGATGCGTATCTTTTCGGTAAAGGAACACATTACGATATTTACAAAAAACTCGGTGCTCATATTACCACCAGAGGCGGCAAGCAGGGAGTGTTCTTTGCCGTATGGGCACCCAATGCCAAAGAAGTATATGTCATCGGTTCTTTTAACGGATGGCTGGAAAATCAGTATCCCATGGAAAGAATGGGAGAAATAGGAATTTATACCACCTTTATTAAAAATGTTAAAAAGGGTGACATGTATAAATTCCTAATTTTAACGAATGACGGTCACAAGCTTTACAAGGCGGATCCTTATGCGAATGCCGCTGAGTTAAGACCGGGAACGGCATCTGTTGTAACGGATATCTCCGATTTTAAGTGGAGTGACACCGTATGGATGAATTCGCGTGCAACGAAAAATCTCTTCAAAGAGCCCATGGCTATTTATGAATGCCATATCGGTTCGTGGATGAGACATCCGATTCCCGACAGGGACGGCTTCTATTCGTACAGGGATTTTGCGGACAGAATAGTTAAATATCTCAAGTCCTTAAAATATACGCACGTTGAACTGATGGGCATCGCGGAGCATCCTTTTGACGGCTCATGGGGCTATCAGGTAACGGGTTACTTTGCACCCACTTCAAGATACGGATCTCCCGAAGATTTCCAGTATCTGGTAAATACTCTTCACAAAAACGGTATCGGCGTTATTCTTGACTGGGTTCCCGCACATTTCCCGAGAGATGCGCACGGCCTTGCAGAATTTGACGGCACATGTCTTTACGAACATCCCGATCCCAGATTAGGCGAACATCCCGACTGGGGCACCAAGATATTCAACTACGGTAAAAACGAAGTCAGAAACTTCCTTATCGCCAATGCTTTATTCTGGATAAAAGAGTATCACATCGACGGTCTTCGCGTGGATGCGGTTGCTTCAATGCTTTATCTTGATTACGGCAAGCAGGCTGGCGGCTGGGTTCCCAATAAATACGGCGGAAACGAAAACCTCGAGGCCATTGAATTCTTCAAACATTTAAATTCAATCATCAGAGGCGGCTTTCCCGGAGTGTGCACCATCGCGGAAGAGTCGACGGCCTGGCCCAAGGTTACGGCTGCACCCGAAGACGGCGGTCTCGGATTTACTTTCAAATGGAATATGGGCTGGATGCATGATTTCTGTGAATACATGAAACTGGATCCTTATTTTAGGAAGAACAATCACAACAAGCTCACCTTTGCGATGAGTTACAATTCGGCAGAGAATTATATCCTTCCTCTCTCGCATGACGAGGTAGTGCATCTTAAGTGTTCGATGGTCAACAAGATGCCCGGATACCAGATAGATAAATATGCAAACCTTCGCGTGGGCTATACTTTTATGTTCACTCACGAAGGCAAAAAACTTCTTTTCATGGGCCAGGAATTCGGCCAGGAAAGAGAGTGGAGCGAAGAAAGAGAACTCGACTGGTTCCTGCTTGAAAACCATTTAAACAGAGGAATGCTCGATTATACCGAGGAACTTTTAAAGATTTATCGCAAATATCCCGCCCTCTACGAGTTTGATGCAAGCTGGGACGGTTTCGAATGGGTTAATGCGGATGATGCCGACAGAAGTATCTACAGTTACATCAGAAAGAGTTCGACCGGCAAGAATTCAATCCTCGTAATCCTCAATATGACACCCATGCGCAGAAACAACTACTGGGTAGGCGTTCCGAACAAGGGCAAATACAAACTTCTCCTTAACAGCGACGAGAAGAGATTCGGCGGAAACGGCGGAGACATTCCTACCGTTATTACGGCTGAAGAGGGCGAGTGCGACAGAAGAGATTATCATATCGAATTTGACTTACCTTCATACGGCGCCGCCATATTTGTATTTTAATGTTTTAATGACAAGACACTTTTCCTGTTTTATAATAGACGGGAAAAGTGTTTTACAATTTAGAAAGGGACAATCATGATTTTTTATTTTTCCGCTACAGGCAACAGCAAACATGTGGCTGACAAAATCGCCGAGAAAACAGGCGAACAGCTTGTATCAATGGCTGACTGCGTTAAAAAGATGCAGTTTGATTTCAAATTAAAAAAGGGTGAAAGAATAGGATTTGTTTATCCCATCTATTACTGGAGCATTCCTTCGGTTGTCGAAGAATTCGTAAAATCACTGTCCATAGAAAAATACGGCAAGCATTATGCTTATTCGGTAGCCACCTGCGGTGTTGCGACCGGAGGCGCCGACATACAGCTTTCAAAGCTTCTTGCAAAAAGAGGCATCGGCCTTAATGCATCGTTCTCCTTAAGAATGGTGGATAATTATACTCTTGTTTTCAACGTAAAAAAATCAGACAAGAATGCTGCCAAGAATCTCAAGGCTGAGGAAGAACTTAAAAACATTATCTTTTTAATCAACAATAAAATCGGCGGATACCACAATCATCTTCGCGGAGTATGGCCTGCAAGCAAGTTTACGAAAGTGGCTTACAATCTTACCAGAACAACTTCGCCTTTTAAGGTGTCCGAAGACTGTATAGGATGCGGCCTCTGTGCAAAGCAGTGTCCGACCTCCGCTATTTCGATGGATTACGGCAAGCCCATCTGGGTTAACAAAAAGTGCAGCCTCTGCCTCGGATGCCTCCATCGCTGCCCCGTAAACGCAATCACTTACGGACCTACCACAAAACGCAACGGTCAGTACCTTTACACCGAAGCGAAGAAGGATGACAAAGATGAATAATATACGTGAAATAAACGTAAAAGAAATAACCGAAGCCGTAGCTTCAATGTGTATTGAAGTAAATCACAATCTTTCCGAGGATATGAGATGTGCTCTCGACGATGCTTTTAACAAAGAAAGCTCCGAGCTTGGCAAACAGATCCTCGATCAGTTAAAGCAAAACCTCATTATCGCAAAAGAAGAAATGATACCTATCTGCCAGGACACGGGAATGGCAGTTGTTTTTATGGAAATTGGTCAGGAAGTTCATTTCGAAGGCGGAAACCTTGAAGACGCAATTAACGAAGGCGTGAGAAAAGGTTACGTCGAAGGATTTTTAAGAAAATCCGTTGTAGACGATCCAATTATCAGAAACAACACTAAGGACAATACTCCCGCAGTCATTCATTACTCGGTTGTTCCCGGAGACAAAGTTAAGATTACGATTTCACCCAAGGGATTCGGCAGCGAAAACATGAGCAAGGTCTACATGTTAAAGCCTGCCGACGGTATCGAAGGTGTTAAGAACGCAATCCTTTCGGCCGTAAAAGATGCAGGCCCCAACGCATGCCCTCCCATGGTAATCGGCGTCGGCATCGGCGGAACATTTGAAAAATGCGCACTCATGTCAAAGCATGCCCTCACGAGAAAAGCCGGTACACATTCGGACGTTCCTTATATAAAAGAACTCGAAGAGGAAATGCTTGAAAAGATCAATGCGCTTGAAATCGGTCCCGCGGGACTCGGCGGCAGCGTAACCGCAATGGCGGTCAATATCGAAAGCTATCCCACACATATTGCGGGACTTCCCGTAGCCGTTAATATCTGCTGTCACGTGAACAGACATATCGAGCGCGTAATTTAAAGACTTCATATATAAAAGATTTCGGAGATAAAATGACTAAAAACATCACTGTCCCGATGGACGATAACACAAAACATGAACTTGTTGCAGGCGATTACGTATATCTTACAGGTACGATTTATACGGCTCGTGATGCAGCTCATAAAAGAATGCAGGAGAGTCTCGACAAAGGAGAATCTCTTCCTATAGATATTAAGAATCAGATAATCTATTACATGGGTCCTTCACCCGCGAGAGAAGGCAAGGTAATCGGTTCCGCCGGTCCCACCACGGCCGGACGTATGGATAAATATACCCCCGGGCTTCTTGATATGGGTCTTGGCGCAATGATTGGCAAGGGCAAAAGAACCCAGGCCGTAATGGATGCAATTGTAAGAAATAAGAGCGTATACTTCGCAGCCGTAGGCGGTGCGGGTGCGCTTTTGTCCAAATCCATCGTAAAGAGTGAAGTGGTTGCTTACGACGATCTCGGCACAGAGGCCATCAGAAAACTCGAAGTAAAAGATTTTCCGGTAATAGTTGTTGCAGACTCAAAGGGCAACTGCCTTTATAAATAATTATTTTAAAAAGTATTAAATATGACTCAGGAAGAAAAATACTATTTATATAAAGAAAAGAATTTTTTCCAAAGGTTCTTCGGACATCTCGGTACGGTTTTAAAACACAAGCGATATGTTTGCAGAGCCTGTTTTAAAATGGGCCGTTACTTCCAGGGCATCTTTCACGACTTAAGCAAGTTCTCGCTTACAGAATTCGCACCCAGTGTAAAATACTATTCCGGACGCCTTTCGCCGAACGCCGTAGACCGAAAGATAAACGGTGCTTCTTATGCATGGCTTCATCATAAAGGGAGAAACAAACATCACTTCGAATACTGGATTGATTATTCATCATCGAGCGACGAATATGCTTTCGGCTGCAGAATGCCTCTTAAATATGTAGCGGAAATGATTGCGGACAGATACGCCGCATGCGTTGCATATAACCGCGACGAATATACAAAAGCCGATGCCTGGAATTACTACAGCAGGGCAAGACATCTTATCATAATGCACAAGGATACCAGAGCGGTTCTTGAGAAAGCGTTAAGGACGATGGCTGACGAAGGCGAGGATGCAGCTTTTAAATATATGAAAGAACTTTTAAAGGTTACAAAGGGCAGCAACTATACCGCAGAAGAACTGGGACTTGAAGAAGTGCAGATTGATAAAGCAGAGTAGCAAACTTTGGTTGACAAAAGACAGGCGTCCATTTATAATAACACTTGCGTCATTTAAAAGTGCGTTACACATATTGG
>JAEEGH010022328.1_pt1 | contig 12984 bp, 15 predicted proteins | sample 9134181 | NCBI WGS metagenome assembly JAEEGH01 (sample SAMN16246544, study PRJNA631951) | gut metagenome | biome: gut microbiome; feature: rumen; material: DP-attached | host: Bos | place: Iran: Karaj | collected 2018-10 | reverse complement strand
GACAAGACCAGGGACTACACCGTGATGGCAAACCATCACTTGCGGAACAAGTCCCTTTCGCTGAAAGCAAAGGGACTGCTGTCCCTGATGCTCTCTCTCCCCGACGATTGGGACTATACCACCAAGGGCCTTGCCATGATCTGCAAGGACGGCGTGGACAGCATCTGTTCCACCGTCCGGGAGCTGGAGAGCGCCGGTTACATCCAGCGCCGCCGCATCCGGGACGGGCACGGACGCCTGGCCGAGATCGAATACACGATCCTGGAGCAGCCCGCAGAACCGGAGATTTCACCTAAACGGGAAAACCCAATCTTGGAGAATCCATTCTTGGAAAACCCTGAACAGGTTGAGCCTGAACAGGAGAAACCTAAACAGGAAAAGCCCGTCGCCTTATTAAATACTAAGAAATCAAAAACAGAAAAATCAAACACTGACCGATCAAATACTCATTCATTCCTTCCGTCTGATGCATCTGCGGAAGACGGACCGACAGACGGACAGGAGCTGAGAGCAAAGATTCAGGATCAGATCGAGTACGACTACCTCGTAACGCCTCTCAATCAGGGGCAGGTGGACGAGCTGGTGGAGATCATGCTGGAGGTTGCCATGAACCGGAGCAAGACCGTCAGGATCGGGAGGGATGCGGAGTACCCGGCCTTCTACGTTCAGGACCGATTCCGAAAGCTCACCGGGGAGCATATCCGAAAGGTGCTGGAGGGGATCGGAGAAAACACCACCCGCGTATACAACACCAGGGCATATCTGCTGGCAGCGCTGTTCAACGCGGTATCCACCATGGACAACCACTACGCCATGCTGGTCAACCATGACTTCTACGGCGAATCGCCATAACGCAAAACCAGGAGGTGACTGCCTATGCAGGAGGAAGTAGAAAACAAGATCGTCGTAATGATCACCAACTGCTCCAAGCTCACCGCATCGGAACTGCGGCGGGCGCTGGAAAAGGTGCTGGCCGACATCAAGGCATCCCGAAGCAAGAAGTTCCCGAAGCAGGAAAAAGAAGCCCACGGAAAAATGACCGTGAAGGAGCTGGCGGCAAAGGACCGCGGGATGCAGAGCATCGAAGTCAATGACGATACCATCGGCGCTTTCAACCGCGTGGCCCGGAAGTACGGCATCGACTTCGCCCCCTTCAAGGTCAAGGGCGAGAATAAGTACATGGTCTTTTTCAAGGCTCCGGATGCCGACGCCATGACCGCCGCTTTTACGGAGTACACGCAGAAGCAGGTCAAGAAAGCATCCCGGCCCTCCATCCTGGAGAAGCTGGAGCATTTCAAGAGCCTTATCCAGCATCCCAAAAAGGACAAGACCCGCCATAAGGAGCCGGAGCGGTGAAGCGACGGAATATCAAGAAGCTCCTGATCCTCAATTCCCCGTATCTGCTGTTCGCCCTGCTGGGCACAAAGCTGGGTCAGGCGGCGCGGCTGGCCCCCGGCGGGGACTTCTCCGCAAAGGCCTTGCACATTCTAGATGGCGTAAAGGCGGCGTTTTCGTCCTTTGCTCCCAGCCTCCATCCCATTGACCTTTGCGTGGGAATCGCTGTCTCTGTGTTGATCCGGCTGGCGGTCTACATCCGAAGCAAAAACGCAAAGAAGTTCCGCAAGAACGAGGAATACGGTTCGGCCCGCTGGGGTACACCAGAGGACATCGCGCCTTTTGTCGATCCCGTCTTTGCCAACAACATCATCCTCACACAGACAGAGAGCCTCACCATGAACAACCGGCCCAAGGACCCCAGGACGGCGCGGAATAAAAACGTGCTGATTATCGGCGGCTCCGGCAGCGGCAAGACCCGCTTCTGGCTGAAGCCCAACCTCATGCAATGCACCTCGGAGAAATACCCCTGTTCTTTCGTGGTGACGGACCCCAAAGGGAGCATCGCCGTGGAGTGCGGGACGCTCTTGATGAAGCACGGTTACTGCATCCGCATCCTGAACACCATCAACTTCAAGAAATCCATGCACTATAATCCCTTTGCCTACATCCATAGTGAAAAGGACATCCTGAAGCTGGTGACGGTCCTGATCTCCAACACCACCGGAAACGCCAAGTCCGGGGACGATTTTTGGGTCAAGGCGGAGACGCTGCTATATACGGCGCTCATAGGCTACATCTACTACGAGGGAAACGAGGAAGAAAAGTGCTTCTCCACCCTGATCGAAATGATCAACGCCATGGAGGTCCACGAAGACGACGAAGAATTTCAGAACAATGTGGATCTCATGTTTGAGGAGCTTGAGAAGGAAAAGCCCAATCACTTCGCCGTGCGGCAGTATAAAAAGTACAAACTCGCGGCGGGAAAGACAGCGAAATCCATCCTCATTTCCTGCGGCGCGCGGCTGGCTCCCTTCGACATCCAGGAGCTGCGGGACCTGACCGCCTACGACGAGCTGGAGCTGGACACCCTGGGGGATAAGAAAACGGTTCTGTTTCTCATTATGAGCGACACGGACGATACCTTCAATTTCCTGATCGCCATGTGCTACAGCCAGCTTTTTAACTTGTTATGTGAGAAGGCCGACGATGAGTACGGCGGGCGTCTGCCGGTCCATGTGCGCTGCCTCATCGACGAGGCCGCGAACATCGGCCAGATACCCAAGTTAGAGAAATTGGTTGCAACGATCCGCAGCCGGGAGATCTCCTGCTGCCTGGTCCTGCAAGCCCAATCCCAGCTCAAAGCCCTTTACAAAGACAACGCAGACACCATTATCGGCAATATGGACGCCACCATCTTCCTGGGCGGGAAAGAGCCTACGACATTAAAGGAGCTTTCCACCGCCCTGGGGAAAGAGACGGTGGATACCTACAACACCGGGGAGAGCCGGGGCCGGGAGGTTTCTCACAGCCTGAACTACCAGAAGCTCGGCAAGGAGCTCATGAGCATCGACGAGCTGGCGGTCCTGGACGGAGGCAAGTGCATCCTCCAACTCCGGGGCGTCCGGCCGTTCCTGTCGCAGAAATACGACATCACCAAGCACCCCCTCTATCCCCTCACATCCGATTATGATAAGCGAAACGCCTTCGACATAGAGCGTTTCCTGTCCCTTCACCTGAAGCTCCGGCCGGAGGAAGCGTATCAGGTGAAAGAGGTAGATTTATCCGGCGAAGCTCCTTCCGCGTAGGACGCGGAGCGCCCCGGTTTTCCGAAGCACCCCGCGTAAGCGTTAACGAATTGTTTTCATAAGTCGCTGATAGTTAGTGTAGTATCCCCAATCTGCCTTCTCCTCCTTCTGCTTTCTGCTTGTTCACCCGAAAATAAACTCTCTGCAGAAGCCCTGAAGGAAATGAGAGATCATTACCCTTACTGTCAGCCCTCTAATGCATTTATGATCTCTTTGCCAGAGGAGACTTTTGCAAAGATTGGTGATGTTGTTGTCGTAGTAGAGCTCACAGATGAAAGAAAAGAAGTAACCAAAACCGAGTATCCCAATCCGAGTGTTGATCCGAATCTCACTACTGAGGTTACGACATATTTCTTTCCAGCGAAGGTTCTGCGGATTCTGGATATCCGAGATAGTTGTTCCTTAATTGAGGAGGATATTACCCTTTCATTCCCAGGCCTTCTATATGATCCGAATATTACTTTTGAAGAGGGACAGAGGATTGTTGTCATGGGTGTGCTAAAGGAATCTTCAGGACAGGTTCTGCTCAGCATAGGGCCAAACATGTCGTTTTACCTTACCGATGAAGAATATATTATGAGTCTGTCGAACAATAAATATATGGATCGATATTCTGGCTTGAAACTTGATGCCTTTGAAAAAGAAATGTTCCGCATTACCAAAGCAGGTGGGTGGCATCAGCAATAGAAAAATTCCCAATAATCACATATAATCGAATAATCCCTGAAGCAACTTGATTAAAAATCAAGTTTACAGAGGTGCAGGACGACGCTATACTAGACTTGTATTTCAGGGCGGAGCATTTTAGGGCGGAGCGATGTGAGGGCGGAATGAACAAGGCCGGGGCGAAGTGTGTCCCCAGCCTCCGCAGCGGACCGTGAAATACTAAATGCATAGGACCGAGAAGACCGTAATTGCCTGTAAAGGCGGTTGCGGTCTTTTTTTGTCCGGAATCAGGGAAGAAAGGGGAAAGCAGATGAATGCCAAGCAGCAGACTGATCCCAATAACGTATTACAACGCAGCTAAAGAAATCCGTATCTCAGCCTACGCGGATATCATCGTCATCGAGCCTGCCAGACCTGAGCCGATCCTTTGGTGCATCCGTTTTGGCGGTTACCCGGAAATGGTTCAAGCCATGTATGACTCGATCTACGCCGGCGCTACGATTGAGGCGAGGATCGGGGATGTGACTCGTCGTTTTTCCTCGGAACCCAAACGCTTCATTCGTCAGATCAGCCGCGACGGCGTCTATGCAGAGGCGACCTTGCTGGCAAAGGACGACGATGATGAGGAAGCACAGAGACCTAACCATGCTACAAAGGAGAATACAGGAAGAACAGATGAAAACGAACTGCAAAGTGTCAATTCTCGTTTCCTTCTCTCAAACAGTTTATCTTCAACCGTTTCAGCATGTATTTTGCTGCCCCCTGTAAGACTGCAACTAGCATCGACAAGACAAGAACAATAGTGAAGGTGAGTAGCATCGTAAGCAAATTCTGATTGAAAAAGCTTATCCTCCGCAATAAACGCAGGAAAAAAACATGTGAGAAATAGATAGTCATAGAATGACGAGCGACAAAGGATGAAAGGGAACCCAAGGACGGAAAGCGTCTAAGCCTATCCCATGAGGATTCAAGCATTAGGAAACAAAGCGGACTATAAATGAATAAATGAGGTTTGATTGAATCCAGATTTCCACTGTGCCTGGCATCCCAAGAATACACGAGAGCAATTATCACGGTAACCAAAACTAAAACTGGTCTGTGTTTTTTAATGAATACCCTTATATGATCAGCTGCTTTTTCGGGAAGGATTATTCCTAGAGAAAAGTAAAACACCCAAGTAGGAAATAACCTCCACAGGTATGGTCTCCACCAACCCGTTATGGGGAGCGGGATATAGAGTATGAGCGTACAGACCATACTCAGCAGGAAAGAAAAGATGAGCGTCAAGATAGGAAAGCGTTTCAACAAACACTTCAAAGCAGGAAAAAGAAAATAGAGCTGAAGAAGAACTGGAATATACCAAAGATGCGAAGCTGCACCTCCCGTAATGAGAAGCTTACCGAGATCATATAGGGAGTTGATGGACAGAAGACACTTAGAATTGAACTGACTGTCAAGCAGATAATAAAAGCACGTCCATAGTATATAGGGCAGACCGATGCGCCGAAAACGATATAGCCAAAAGTACGGTAGTTTCAAAGGCTGCTTACTGATACTGAGGCCCAATCCAGAAAGCATAAAAAAGACTGGGACGCAGAATCGAGTTACCTGATTGCATAAGAGCGCTGGAGTTACACCCAATAAGGTTAATCTGGAGTACCGAGAGACAAACAGACTAGAGGAATGGAGTAAAACAACGCTACAAATCGAAATAGATCGAACCCAGTCAATTTCTAATCGGCGATTCATTAGTCCCTCCAACAATAATGGGCAGCTGATTCTCCTGAGAATCCGAACAATAACCGTTCTTAACAGATTCAAGTCAGTTCCGATTAAGACGTTAACGGAACTGACTTGAATCTTCTTATGTCAAGGATCAGGTGATTCCTCTATCATAGAAAATGTTGATGGTTTCTACTGTGTTCGTACCTGTGCCGGATGTGGAATAATCTGCGCAATCGGTATTATAGAGAAATGCATACTGGGACAAGGAACCAGCGGGGGCAAAGCTAGAACCGGAAGTCGCGGTCGCAGAAGAATACAGTTGGGTGTTCTTGAGCTTGACGTTTGCCATAGAGGCGCAATTCCTCATGTCGCACAGGCTTGCTGTTGCTTTCTGAGGAACAAGAGAAACCCCATTAAACCACCTAACTGTATAACTGGTGTTTACAGACGAATCGGCAATATTGGAATACGTTTTCGTGGTCGATGTGCTCGTGTTTTCGATGACAGCAGTTAAGTGCCCGTTTGAAGGGATTGAGAGAGTGATCTTAATTGTACCAGTAAACTTGATGCTCCCGTCAGATTGAAGCGTTCCCGTAGCGACAACGTCAGACGAAGTTAGTCCTGCATATGTTGGCGTTGTGGAACCAGGTTGAAAATACGTGTAATAAGCCAACATTTGAAGTCCGGTACCAGTTCCCAAGAACCGGACACCAGCCTCATGTGTATAACCTGTTGGCTGCTTAAATCCTACGAAGATCCAACTATTAGAGTGCTGAGTTGCAGTAGAGGTGTTTTTCTTTATTGTGATATTGATATCTACCGTAGTCGAAATCTTGCGATAATTCCCAAATGAGGAAAAGTTATAGTAATAGCCGCCAACATTCTGCTCAACCAAGGTACCAGCATTGCTTCCTTTAATATACTGACAGTATTCAAAGACGGGGAATCCGGCCTCGTTGATGATATGAGAATAGTTGTAATTGTTGCACCAGCTTTCTGCAGCAGCGCTCGTTGTGCTATAAGAATAATACTGATCAAACTGATACTGATAGAATCTTGGGGTTGTGCTCTTTGCCCAGACAAGCGTTGAGGTTCCAGATTGGATTTTATAAACAGAAGCGTTAGTGTAACTACTGTCCCTTGCATTTTCAATGGCCTGGAATAGACTTTTTGTCGAAGAGCCGATGTTGATTGAACCACTTTTGGCTTGAAATAGCTGATTTCCACTTTTGACAGCACAAATATCGAAGGAACCCCTAGATTCAAGACCTTCAATATACGTTAGAGTAGAGGGAGGCATTTCTCCGCTATCAGAAAAATGCAGTTTTCCAGTTAGCTTCTTTTCTTCCAGCCCCATAATGCTGATATCAATGTCTGAAGCCGAACCAAAATCGGGAAGAATCGCAAATATCTGCTCCTCAGACAATTCGCAACTTATACTTGTTTTTTCGGTTGCAACATCAATGCGGATTTGTGTTTCAGCGATTTCACCATCAAATGATACAAACAAATCCAATGAACCAGAAATATTACGTAGTTTTGCCACACGAATCGGAAGATTATATAGTTTCGTTTCCATTTTGCACCTCATTTTCTTGACAGTTTATTTCCTCATGAACTAGCAATAATCCCCCAAGGGTTAGTGATAGTAGCCTGATGAAAGACATGCTCTCCTTTTCTTCGTTATATAAAAATACGAAGACAAATGGGCAGAATTGGACAAGCCACCTTAGCCGACTGAAAAACGAAAGAAAATTAATCTACATCTCCTAACCGTGCTCGTAAAGAACAGTCGGATCAACTGTTTCCAATTCATCCATAGTATCTGCTTATCTCAACCGGTGATTGCGCTACCCCATTAACTTTGTAATTGATTACCAAGCGGTATGTGTGGTAACGTGTTACGTTTTCAGTTTCATCCATCGAAATGCTTTCTGCTCCAGACGTGCTCCAGCTATTCAGCATAGTATTGCCTCTCCACAATTCCATAGTTGCAGATATCCAATCACTAGATGAATCTGCTGCAATTGAGACTTTACATGAAGCTATTCCATCAGAAAACCTCAGTCTTGGAGATACTTCGATATCTCGGTTTAACCCCGCATTGACAGAAATCGAAAGCAGAACTGAGATGATCATAATTGACAATAGCCCACGTGAGAAAACAGCGTTAAATCTCAAAAGAATCACCTCCTTTCACGTTTCCTTATTAAGGAATACGATGAAAGGAGGTGATTTTGGACAACCTTAGTACGCTTAATTTTTCGTCATTTTAACACTTTCTGCTATCCTGATCAAATCAGTTTCGCTGACAAATCCGGTGACATGAAATGCAACATCATCAGAATCAGCCCATGTCAAGGAGCTTGCAGTATCTTCTGACTCCGAAATAAACAAAGTCGCGTTATAATCTCCTACACGACATGGTTGTGTGTGCCCCTTAGACGTATAAAAGAACCAATCGGTCTCCTCGTTAGTAATCACATAACTGAATCTTATGAGCTCTCCACTATCGTTTATATATCGGACTGTAGTCTCATTGTCAAAGACTTTAACCGAATCTTCCGAATACCCGTTTGGAAGCCATGATGGGCGATAATCTGCAGGCTTTATTCCATTAGTGACATCTTCTTCATGATGAAAAACGAAATAATCGTCAATGAAATCATTGATCCACCCGAAGAATGCGGCCCTGGCATCAGCATCAACGCTGATCCATACTGTCCCCGCTATCAGAAGAGTCAGAAGGACGATTGCGATGCGCTTCAACGTGCGATATAGAACAGGATGATCCGCTCTCCGCTTTAGTTTCTCGATCCTTTTTTCAAAGCCGGAAGAGAACTCGTAATGGTACTCCGGATCAAAGTCGGACAACAAGTTTGAAACATATTTTTCATAGGTTCGAGCTGCGGACTCACGCAGCATTTCATTGGGTATCACAAATCGCCGCCACCTTCCCGATAGAGTTCCAATAATCTCTTCTTCGCCCTTTGATCGAGCTTCTGTGCCCATACGAGTGTTATTCCCATCATCCCGGCGATTTCGCGAAGATTATAGCCATCGTGATACTTGAGCCATATAACCAGACGCTGCTGCTCAGGAAGTTTCCACATACACGCATCAAGCAGATCCTTTTCACTAAGCTCAGGAACCGGGATTGACAAATCCTTTTCCCAGTACTCCTCATTGGGGTGCCTGCCGCGCTTTCTAAGCATATCGGTCACAATGTTTTCAATCATAACTACGACGAGTCGCTTCGTTTTTGGACTGATTGGTTCAATTGTTTTGATATTCTCCGCAATCTTCACAAAAACCTGGTGCACCGCGTCTTCTGCATCTTGCCTGTTGTGAAGCCTTTTATACGCTAGGTATTGCATCAGATTGCGATATTCCGTATATATCTCCTCAAACTTTGACTTGTCCTCTTCCGTTTCGATTAGCTGTAAGTAGATCAGCATTACTATCACCTCCACAATACGGGGTTTGCTTTGGTTGTATTCGTGGACATCGATGGAGTGTCTGTGCACTTTAGATCGGAAGCAATGTCCGGGCTATAGAAACAACCGCCTTCTTTTATAAGCTGGAACTGTAACATTTCCCCAAGCAAGGTTCTTTTCGAAATCGGCGTTGTTCCGCGAATAACAAAGCGAAACGAAATAAATTCATTATGACACAAGAGATGTATTTGTTGCAAGGTGTCAAGCATGATTATTATCCCTCCCACCTAAGTATTGTATGAAGATGCAAAAAAGGGACAGTGACTTACCACATCAGAATAAGCAGGTCTTGATTTAATATCAAGTTTACAGAGACCCCTACTACTGCTATACTAGACATGTATTTCAGGGGCGGAGCATTTTAGGGCGGAGCGATGTGAGGGCGGAATGAACAAGGCCGGGGCGAAGTGTGCCCCCAGCCTCCGCAGCGGACCGTGAAATACAAAAATACATAAAGACCGAGAAGACCGTAATTGCCCAAATGGGCGATTGCGGTCTTTTTTTGTGTCCGGAATCAGGGAAGGAAGGAGAAAGCAGATGAATGCCAAGCAGCAGACTGATCCCAATTACGTATTACAACGCATCTAAAGAAATCCGTATCTCAGCCTACGCGGATCTCATCATCATCGAGCCTGCCAAGCCTGAGCCGATCCTCCGGTGCATCCGTTTTGGCGGTTACCCGGAAATGGTTCAAGCCATGTATGACTCGATCTACGCCGGCGCTACGATTGAGGCGAGGATCGGGGATGCGACTCGTCGCTTTTCCTCGGAGCCCAAACGCTTCATTCGTCAAATCAGCCGCGACGGTGTCTATGCAGAAGCGACCCTGTTGGCAAAGGACGATGATGAAGCACAGAGACCTAACCATGCTACAAAGGAGAATACAGGAAGAACAGATGAAAACGAACTGCAAAGTGTCAATTCTCGTTTCGTTCTCTCAAACAGTTTATCTTCAACCGTTTCAGCATGTATTTTGCTGCCCCCTGTTAGACTGCAACTAGCATCGACAAGACAAGAACAATAGTGAAGGTGAGTAGCATCGTACAAAGACAACGCGGACACCATCATCGGCAATATGGACGCCACCATCTTCCTGGGCGGGAAAGAACCCACGACATTAAAGGAGCTTTCCGCCTCCCTGGGAAAAGAAACGGTGGATACCTACAACACAGGGGAGAGCCGGGGCCGGGAGGTTTCTCACAGCCTGAACTACCAGAAGCTCGGCAAAGAGCTCATGAGCATCGACGAGCTGGCGGTCCTGGACGGCGGCAAGTGCATCCTCTAGCTCCGGGGCGTTCGGCCCTTCCTGTCGCAGAAATACGACATCACCAAGCATCCCCTCTATCCCCTCACATCCGATTACGATAAGCGAAACGCCTTCGACATAGAGCGTTTCCTTTCCCATCGCCTGAAGCTCCGGCCGGAGGAAGCGTATCAGGTGAAAGAGGTAGATTTGTCCGGCGAAGCTCCTTCCGCGTAGGACGCGGAGCGTCAGTCAGAACAAGGAAAAGCGTACCTTCCATCAATTTTACGGAGGTACTATTTTTATGGATTTCTTCAATTCTGCTGTCGGCGTTCTTCAGACATTGGTGATCGCGCTGGGTGCCGGCCTCGGTATTTGGGGCATCGTCAACCTGCTGGAAGGCTACGGCAATGATAACCCCGCGGCCAAGAGCCAGGGCATGAAACAGCTCATGGCGGGAGGCGGCGTGGCGCTCGTCGGCATCATCCTCGTCCCGCTGCTGACCGGCCTTTTCGGCTGATCCCGCAAGTCCAGATCGGAGGGGCCGCAGCCTGCGGCCCCTCCCCCGAAAGGAGGCAACCCTTATGGACCTGTTGTGGCAAAAGATCACCGAATGGCTGAAGGAGGTGCTGATCTCCGGCATCACGGACAACCTCACGGGCATGTTCGACGCGACCAATCAGAAGGTGGCGGAGATCTCCGCCCAAGTGGGCACAACGCCCCAGGCGTGGAACGGCGGCATTTTCAACATGATCCATCACCTGTCCGAATCCGTGATCGTCCCCATCGCGGGGGCGGTCCTCGCCTTTGTCATGACTCTGGAGCTGATGCAGCTCATCACGGAGAAGAACAACATGAACGACGTGGATACCTGGATGTTCTTCAAGTGGGCCTTTAAGAGCGCGGCGGCGGTGCTGATCGTCACCAACACCTGGAATATCGTCATGGGCGTCTTCGACATGGCCCAAAGCGTGGTTTCCAGCGCCTCCGGCGTCGTGATCTCAGATACCAGCATCGACATTTCCGCGGTGCTGACGGATTTGGCCGAGAAGCTGGAGGAAATGGACATCGGGCCGCTGTTCGGCCTGTGGTTTCAGTCCCTGTTCGCGGGCATCTGCACCTGGGCCTTGTCCATCTGCATCTTCATCATTATTTATGGACGCATGATCGAGATATACCTGGTCACTTCCCTTGCGCCGATCTCCATGGCGACCATGATGAACCGGGAATGGGGCAGCATGGGGCAGAACTACCTTCGATCCCTTCTGGCCCTGGGATTTCAGGCATTCCTCATCATCGTCTGCGTGGCAATCTATGCGGTGCTGGTGCAGAACATCTCCACATTGGAGGATATCGCTGCGGCGATCTGGACCTGCCTGGGCTACACGGTGCTGCTGTGCTTCTGCCTGTTCAAGACCAGCTCTCTAGCCAAGGGTATCTTCAACGCCCATTAACGACACAAAGGAGGCCCCGTTATGGCCTACGTCAACGTCCCCAAGGACCTGAGCAAAGTAAAAAGCAAGGTTCTGATGAATCTCACGAAGAGACAACTTGTTTGCTTCGGAGGCGGTGCGCTTCTCGGCGTACCGCTTTTCTTTTTGCTCAAACGCTCCGTCAGTACCAGCACGGCAGCGATGGCGATGATGGTCGTCATGCTTCCCGCCTTCCTGCTGGCCATGTATGAGCGCAACGGCCAGCCCCTGGAGGCAGTATTGCGGAACATCATCCGCGTCTGTTTCCTCCGGCCCAAGCTCAGACCCTATAAAACCAGAAATTTCTACGCCGTTCTGGAACGGCAGGACAATTTGGATCAGGAGGTGTACCGCATTGTCCACAGCAAAGAAAAGGCTGTCCCGCACCGAGAAAAAGGAGATCGAGGCAGCCATCGCAAGGGCGAACCGAACGGATAAAAAAGAGCAGTCCGCCCAGGACAGCATCCCGTATCAGCGGATGTACCCGGACGGCATTTGTAAGATCACAGATACACGCTATGTAAAGACCATCCGCTTTCAGGACATCAACTACCAGCTCTCTCAGAACGAGGACAAATCTGCCATCTTCGACGGCTGGTGCGATTTCCTCAATTTCTTCGATTCCTCCGTGCCTTTTCAGCTCACCTTTGTCAATCTCTCCACCACGGAGGAAAACATCTCCCGCCAGATCGACATCCCCCTTCACGGGGACGAGTACGACAGCATCCGGGAAGAATACACCGACATGCTCCGCAGCCAGGTGGCGAAGGGCAAGAACGGGCTTTCCAAGACGAAATACCTGACCTTCGGCGTGGATGCGGACAGCCTACGTCTGGCGAAGCCTCGACTGGAACGCATCGAGATCGACCTCATCAACAACTTCAAACGCTTGGGCGTTACGGCCTCGGCGTTGAACGGGACGGAGTACCTGGAAGTCCTCCACGACATCTTCAACATGGATGAACGGAAGACCTTCCGCTTCTCCTGGGACTGGCTGGCCCCCTCCGGGCTTTCCACCAAGGATTTCATCGCCCCCAGCTCCTTCGAGTTCAAAACCGGCAGGCAGTTCCGCATGGGGCAAAAGACCTGCAAGGTCAGCTTCCTGCAGATTCTCGCTCCGGAATTGAATGACCGGATGCTGGCGGACTTTCTGGATATGGAGAGCAGCCTCGTCGTGAGCATCCACATTCAGTCCGTGGATCAGACCAAGGCCATCAAGACCATCAAGCGGAAGATCA
>JAEEGH010022325.1_pt1 | contig 12985 bp, 8 predicted proteins | sample 9134181 | NCBI WGS metagenome assembly JAEEGH01 (sample SAMN16246544, study PRJNA631951) | gut metagenome | biome: gut microbiome; feature: rumen; material: DP-attached | host: Bos | place: Iran: Karaj | collected 2018-10 | reverse complement strand
AGAATGTTCTTCCGCTCTGTACAAGGTTTGCAGGTACATCGATTGCGATTCTTACTGCATCCTCTGTCTCAGGAATGTACTGCCAAGCACCGTTGTTACGACGCTTCTCAAGTGAAATGTCAAGGTACTCGCCCTTTGTAAGGCCTACAAAGCTGTCCTGAACTGCTACCATTGCATCGTCAAACTGGTTCTTATGCTCTTTGGAAACCTTCTCCTCGTTAGGATTGATACGAAGTCTGATCTCCATTGTATCGCCGTTGTTTACATAGTTGAGCTCTGATGTTGTAAGAACTGATGCTGCAAGTCTGTCTGCATTCTCAAGCGTGTAACTAACCTGTGACTGATTGGCTTCAAGGTGCTTGTTTCTTGCACTTGAATCTGTCCACATTCCCTCACCTGACTCTGTGTTTGAAAGCCATGACTGAACGTTGATGAGGATTGCACCGTTACCAAATGTAGCCTTTGCTGTCTCTGTGATTGAAGAAGCAATCTGGCTTACAGTCTTCTCAAGCATTGCAAGAACATCTGTCTTCTCGTTTTCTTTCTTTGTAAGGTTGTTGAATATTTTCTCTAATGCATTATCATTCTCTTTGCGAAGCTTAGGGTCGTCAGTTGTTTTCTTTGATGAGCCGTTTTCGGTTGAATGCTTCTTTGTGTTGTGTTCTGTCTTTGTCTCTACTACTACAGGAGCTTCCTTCTTAACTTCTTTCTTAGGAAGGAATACAGGGTACACTTCCTCTGGTCCATCGTATGTATCCTCATATGCTACATAAGCCGGTCTGTTGAGCAGTTCTCTAAGTGCGTATGCATCTGCAAGGAGCTTTTCAAATGTGATCTCGTTTGTGAGAACGCCACCCTCTGCGCCGGCTTCGCCATTACCAAGGTTAAGAGCCTTGTTGATGTACTTGCGCTCTTCTTCTGTGAGGTTCTTCCAAGCGTTTGCTCCACTTATGATCTGTGCATAGTTAGATGTATTTGTTCTGTTGTATGTTTCTCTCTGGTCTGGGTCCTCTTCGTTATCCTTCTTTACAAGGATTGAAGCGTACTTCTCAACGAAATCATCTGCTGTTGTCTTGATGTTAAGTGCTCTCTCATAGATTTCTGCATATGTAAGAGCTGCATTTTCTGTACCTGTGTTAGCTTTTGTGTACTTGCTGTCGATAAATCTCTTTACTGCAGGTGCAAGTACATCATATTCACCCTTTGATGCAAGGATCTTATCTGTGTTATCTGCTGTTGCATCAGCATAAGGATTTGTATCTTCATCTGAAGGATTAGTCTTGGCATCCTTAAGTCTTGCTGCCATAAACTTATCTGCTTCGTCATTAACCTTCTTCTCAACAAGTTTCTGTCTGTCAGAGATGCCCTTAGAATTAGTATTCATATACTGCTTAACGCCATCTTTAACCTGAGCATACTTCGCGCTTGCTTTTGTTATTTCATCATAATTAAACGGATCATCTTCATCTAATGCAAGAGCCGCCTGGTTGTTTTGCTGCCAGATTGCTGCTGCGAGCTTTTCGCTAAGTGCCTGCATATCTTTGTTGTTTGCTCCAACTAATTCATTTGCAAGACCTTCTGCGATTGCTCTCTGAAGCGCTGCAATATCATTACCGCTAACAGAAGTAGCCTCACGCATGCCCTTGTGATCTCTTTCCCAAACCTGCTTACCAAGGCTTGATAAGTCAACCTTAATTTCCTTTGTTGTGTTTCCAAATTTGATAGAAATTGTGTCTTTATTCTTTAGATAGTTCAGCTCTCCATCCACAACAGTACATCCACCTACATGATATGGATTTTCACCTTCATTTATATCCAAAGTAACATCCAAATATTTTGCAATGTCTTTGTCGGTAAGTTTTAATCCCTCTAAACCAACATTGTCAAAGGCACCTTCTTTAGCTTTTGCTTTTAAGCTTTCATCTGTAACTTCAGCTGTTTTGAATGTATAAACACGTCCAAATATCTTATCATAGGAAAATGCCTGGGCTCCACCATAACCACACCAGAATCCCCATAAACCATTAACCTCTACATAGCCGCCATTGTCTAATGCAAGTTGATAATAATTTGACTCTGATGCGGTAACTCCGCTAATAGGATACAAAATACCTGTTCGGCAATTATCAAAGTTTTTTCCTGAAACATCGACATATACGTTATTCTTAATCGGCAGTACTGTCTGGTTTTCTCCCTCGCCTGTCGTTGCCAAGGTTACACCATTGGTTGACAGCTGACTACTTGCATGCGAGTTGGTAGATCCGAACGTTTTGTAATCTGAATAATCACCTGTGCCGGTACGAGCGCCTGTACCTGTTGGCTTATTGTTTCTATCAGTATATAGTTTAGCTGTACCTTCTGGAACACCTATTATTGCACTCTGTTCATTAAGCTGATCGTATGTATAAGGTACAAAATAGTATTCATACTGAATTTGGTTACCCTGCTCATCCTTAAGTCCTGTGGATTCCTTGATATCTTCTAACTTTGTAATCTCTGTAAACTGATAATATACTGTTGTTTTAGTTGATGATGTATTTGTTTGTGCAGGCGTATCTGTTGTTGCTGGTGTTGCCGGAGTATCAGATACAGTTTTTGTTTTTACAACATTTATTATTCCATGCGCAAGGTCATACTGTACGGTATAGCCCTCACCTAGTCCATCAAAGTTAAAATCTTCTTCTTTAAGTGCAAAATTTGAATCATCTGTTGTATGAATAAGAATACTTGTTATATCATCGCCGGTATCATTTGTATAATGATTAACTGTTGTTGAATATCCTGCAAGTCTGCCTGTTCCTTCTGTTCCGTCACTTACTGTTGCGCCAGACTCTACAGTATTATCCCATGCAAAAGTAATCTTAGGTGCCGGAGCTGGCTGCTGGACATTATTCTGATCATTATTATTTATGTTGTTCTGGTTTTCATTACTCTGATTGTTATTGTTTACATTGTTCTGATTCTGGTTGTTCTGTTCATTATTGTTTGTATTGTTCTGATTGTTATTATTTGTATTATTCTGATTCTGGTTGTTCTGATCGTTATTAGTGTTGTTCAGATTCTGGTTGCTCTGATCGTTATTATTTGTATTGTTCTGATTCTGGTTGTTCTGATCGTTATTAGTGTTGTTCAGATTCTGGTTGCTCTGATCGTTATTATTTGTATTGTTCTGATTCTGGTTGTTCTGATCGTTATTATTTGTATTGCTCAGATTCTGGTTGTTCTGATCGTTATTAGTGTTGTTCAGATTCTGATTGTTCTGATCGTTATTATTTGTATTGTTCTGATTCTGAATATTCTGTTCATTGTTGTTTGTATTGTTCAGCTCATCTCCGCCATCAGTTGCGTAAGATGTAACTGATCCTGCAAACATAAGACCAAATGAAAGGAAGAAAGCAACAAGGATATAAGCAAATGTAAGCTTGCTGGTTCTTCCCTTATTTGTTCTTGACTCTTCTCTACCGTTCGATGATAAATACTTCATAATGTGTTCTCCTTTACTAGGTCCTCATCCGTGAGTGAACATGTTTCGTAAATCGATGAGAACACATTACAACTGTGACAGTCACAAAAGAGTCATAAAATAGTGTGTTTTTTGTAATTTGGGGTTGTTTTTATGATTGTTTTAGAATTAGGATATTTTTTATAAACAGATTCTGACATTCTGTTTATAAATTTTAGAATTTGATTAGTTTGAAAGCTCTATAAAACGTCCAAAAACCAAAATATGATTATAGCCTTCACGACTTTTTTCCTTATAACCCACCATATCGTCGTATCTGTAGCTTGTATAAGGCTCAGCGCAATCCGTTGCAAACTCAAGTATATCGCCGTCTGCAGACGCTCCATAGCAGCATCCGTCCTCTGATATAAAGAAACATCTCTGGGTATAAGAATCATACAAAAGAGAAATCGTTCCCTTTTCAGTCACCTTTCCGAACACAGTGCTCATACTGCCGGTTGTCATATCTACCATATAGACCTGCTCTTCATTACTGTCGTAATACCACAGAACTGATCCGTCATCATTTATGGCATATCCGCCCGGAAAGCCTTCGCCAATAGGATTTATGGTAGTTATACTTCCATCAAAGCCCACAATATTATAAGCAAGCCCGTGACCATCGTAATACACACAGATATCCTTATCTTCCAGCCTGTTTATAAGAAGAGCGCCATAAGCATCATCATCAACGCTCATTAACTCCATATTGTCTTTTAACATATACAGACCATCTGTAGTTTTGATCATAGCACCGGTCAGGGTCTTCGATGCATAAAGAAATCTATTCACATGCCTGGGGGATACTTTCTGCCTTTTCCCGTCTATGCGAACACTTAAAGCCATTCCATCAATCAGCTGCATAGGCTCATCCATCCCGGGCTCAAAGCAGTACACTCCATTTTCTCCTTCATATAAGAAGAAGCTGCAATCCCTGTTAAAATGCATAGAAGTAACATAGCCCTCCGCCAGCTGCACGATATTGCCATCATCCCAGCAAAGCAGAGTCCTGCTCCCATCCTTATAAGTACTGTAAACGATCATCTTTCCATCATCGGAAACAGCATAGATTTCGTCCACATCCCCCGTCAGAACCGCAGGCTTTAAGCCCCATCCGCTGATAGTAAGGAGCTTTTTGTTATAATCCAGCTCGTCATGCTTAATGTACGCAATATATTCACCGCTGGGAGACATGACCATTTCTGTGGTATCTGTCTCCTCAACTTTATATTCATCACCTGTTTCAACATCATATAAGTAGAGATACTTATTAAATTTCTGATCTATTATTTTGTAAAAGACATAATCCCCGCTGTAGGAAAGCCCTGCATCGTATACGTTCTCAGCCAGCGGAACCGTATTCAGATCCGGAGTTATGTAAAGACAAATTTTTCTTGAATCGTAGAGCACACCGGCACTTTGGGCCTCATTGACATAGAAATCTCCAACCCTTGATTCTCCGTCATAAATCCCTGTAATCACTCCACCCTGATCATTGTAGATGATCTCATCAACCATCATGAGCTTATCGCCGGGTTCTCCCAATGCACTTAGGCCTTGGAATTCTTCCTCCTCTGTCTCTTCATCCTCCTCATCCTGAACTTCCACAGCATTCATCTCAGACTTAAACTGCTTTTCCACAATCATATATTTAATAATCTGAGGCAGGATATACGCAGTAACCAATAATCCCAGCAAAACAAATAGAGCCGCCAAAAGTAGCACGACTCCTTTCTTCTGCTTAGGTACCACGGGTTCTGTAATCTCTACGTTCTCATCTTCAGGCACGATAAAGAAACCACACACGTTGCAGTATCTGGCTCCGGGTTCAATTTCATTTCCACAGTTGCTGCATTTCATCCGGTAGTCTCCTCATCGCATCCTTTACAAGTCTTATAATCAAACAGTCCCCTGATAGCCCTTATCCTTAAACAGCTTCATCATCTCATTGGTCAGGCTGTAATCCATGGGCTGCAGAACTATCTCCTCAGGAGCATTCCACTCAGCATATTTCAGCTCCTGATTATCCATCTTTATCTCTTTATCCCCTGTCACATCACAGAAAAATCCTGCCAAAATGTCACTGGCAATGCCCCAGGGCTGGGACTTGTAATACCTGATATTGGTAACCTCAAGGCCCACTTCCTCCATAACTTCACGCTTAACGGTCTCTTCCAGAGTCTCTCCGATCTCCGTAAAGCCCGCCACCAGCGCATTGTGGCCAAATCCGGTCCTGTACTTGGTGAGGATCAGCCTGTTGCTCTCCTTATCTGTGACCCCGATTATAACTGCCGGGTTTATCCTCGGATATATCTTGTTTCCGCACTTAGGGCATACTCTTGCCCTCTCTGCCTTGTCATTTTCATTTTTCGCGCCACACTTTCCGCAGAACCTTGTTACATCGTACCACTCCGCGAGCTGATACGCTGTGAAGGCCGCATACACATAGTGTTTCGGGGAAAAGAGCTTGCTCCTTACCCCTGCAAAGCCGGCAAAAGCAAACTTCTCCTCATCAAAAGAAATTGAGCCCACTTCGCCAAGATACATGAAGAACTTCTCTTCGCCTATCCCAAAGATGTAAACAAGTTCATCAGCAATAACGCCTGTTATCTCTGAAAGATGCGGATATGCTATCTCTCCGGCTACTTCATCTAAATGTAGTAAAATGTCTTTTCCCTTAAAAACAACAATAAGGCTCTCATCATCCGCCTTGATTGCCGGGTCATAGTGGTTATTTAGCTGTAAGGGACTGATATCCTGAATCATTTATATACCTCTTTAATCAAAATCAGCGTAATCATCGGAATCTTCACGCTCATCATGTTCCTGCCTTCTTCCGCCGTCAGCCTTCTTTTTCTTGATAATATGATAAATCTGGCGTCCGTGATGCAGCGCAAACACTGCGATCAGCAGGAACACATGGGTATAGAACACGCCAACAATATAATAATTTCGCTCCAGCAGATATCCGGCGCTAAATCCAAAAAAGCTAAGGCCTCCAGAAATCGCCAGTCCCAGCACCAGGAGCGGTGTTCTTACTATAGTTCTCTTCATTGCCGTAATAAAATCCATGAAAGATGCATCAAAATAGACGAAACGACCGACCATCAGACCCAGATAGTACATCATTACGGGGGCATACTCGCTCTCATCCCCAATAACATTCAGATACAGCAGTACTATGATTGCATAGAACATACCCAGCATCCTGACAGATGCGATCTGGTCTCTTGTAAGGCCCTTGATAGGTATGATGAATTTATCAAGCAGCGAATTCAACACGCAGGAGAGACATATCATGAGAAGAAGCACAAAGTCCTTCCAGTTCTCCCATGCGTAGAGAAAGGTCCCCAAAGCCCCTGCCTGATACGAGCCGTGATACAGGTTGTACACGTGATTTAGCACCACATATGCACATGCAAAAGACATAACGGAAGTAGCCGAGATTATCAGCTCATAAAAGTACTCAGACATGCGGTAGTAATTGTCTTTTCTGCGTCTGTCCGCCCCTTTTCCCTTGCCCGGCTCTGCTATCTTGTTCCATGCCAGGATCAAAAGGTTTCCGACTACTATGGCCAAAACCGCCACAATAAAGAAGATCAGCTTCTTGGGCCACGTAAAATCAGGATTAATATAAGCTTCAATTGTCATTTCAAATCACGTCCTTTATATAGAAGATATACTTAGTCCATAACCTTCATGGGCTTAAATTTCAGATAATCCCCGGAAACCAGGCTGTACTTAACACCGCCTACCTTCCCCAAAAGGCTGTCATGAAATCTTTCTTCCCCATGACAGTGGGCATAAATCACCTGCTCCACCCCGTAGGCCGATGCCATAAAGGTAAACCGGCTTGTCTTTTCCCCGATTCCGGTGGGCGGATAGTGCAAAAACATCACAAATTTCTCGTATCCGTCAGCTCTTGCTGCCTCAAAGGACTCTTTTAACCGCTTCGCCTCACGCTCAACCAGCATGGCAGCGTGTTCGCGGGTATCAAATCCCTCATAGCAATAGCCTTTGGTGCCAACGATAGCATAATCCCCGTAGGGGAAGTAGTTATTCTGTAAAAAGAAAAGTCGCCCCTTGTACATTTCATTGAGGCGATTTGTCTTTTTTGCCTGCCAGAAGGTGTCATGGTTGCCCCTTATCAGCACCTTTTTCCCGGGAAGGTCTTCAATAAACTGAAGGTCCAGCCGGCAGTCTTCAAGCCTTCTGCCCCAGGTGTGGTCTCCCACAAGGACCAGGGTATCGTCATCTGTTATGAGCTTGTTACAGTTCTTTTCTATCTGCTTGTCATGATTTCTCCAGACCTTGCCAAAGATGTCCATGTTTTTGTCGGACTGGAAGGACAGATGCAGATCTCCCAGGGCATATAAAGCCATCAGGTTTCTCCTTTATCAGAGTATCTTCTTGACCTTGAAGAAAGTAAGGCTTCCAACAACAATGAGGATACTCAGGCCGATAACTATCGGATATCCAAGCTGAGATTCCAGCTCAGGCATGTATTTAAAGTTCATTCCATACCAGCCAACGATGAGGGTCAGAGGCATGAAAATTGTGGTAACCACGGTAAGCACAGTCATTATGCGGTTCTGACGCACATCGAGCTGTGACTGGTAAAGATCGTTTAGCTGAATTGTGTAATCACGAAGGTGAGTGGCCGTGTTGTAAAGCCTGTCTACACGGCCTGAGAACATGCTAAAGTATCTGAGGTTCTCCTCTTTAAAGAAGCCGTTCTCGTTCTCCTCAAACTCCTGAGCAAGGTCCAGCAGCTGCTCATAATGGATACGAAGGTCTCGTATATCGCCTCGAAGCTCGTTGTTTCGCTGTATCTGAGCTTCCTCAGCATCATTCATGATCTGTTTCTCAATCTTATCAAGCTCCAGCTCATACCTTTGCATTATCTGGAGATCATTATGGATTATAAGTTCCAAAAAGTCGTACAAAAAGCGTTCAAGACATGGCTTTTTCCATTTCTTGAATCTCTGAATCTTCTTTATTATGTTAAGTACGGTTTCTCCCCGATCGATAAAGACAATTCCGGTTTCATCCAGAACATAAGAGAATCTCTGCAGTTCTGACGCCCCTGAGGATTGTGTGGGAATCACAAAGGTTCCTGTCAGTGAATCATAGTTAACCTCAGCCTTGGTAGTCATAACCTCATCATTGTTAAGGTCAAAGTCAATGCCCATGTCGAAGTTTTCACTCTCACTTGCCCACTGCTCCGGAGTAAGTACGGCCACAAATGCGGAATCAGCATCGTGACACTGTTCTGCGCTGCATTCCTCCAGTATGTTTCTTATTAAAAAATACATCCCGTTCTTCCCCTTTCATACACATATACTTTATAATAGCATAATATGGAGAAAAAGGAGGTCAAAGTATGAATGAAGTAGCAGCAAAGAAGGTTTACTCAAGATTCGGATTCAGTTATACCGCCCTCTATCTGGTATATGTGGCGCTTATAGCTCTTTTCCTGCTAATAAGGAACGTTGCATTTTCTGAAGACGCACTTAGCGGACAAACTCAGATGATCATCTATTTCCTGATCAGATTTGTCATTATATATCCGCTGATGTTCCTAGCTATCAGTAAGCTTCCCAAGTTTGAGATAAAGAAAAACAAACTCGGAGTCGGGGGATTTATTGCCTGCGTATTCATAACTTACTTTGTTATGGTCGCAGCCAACGTAGTCGGAATGGTACTTAACTCCCTTATAGGAGGCGCCACGGGGAATGGCGCTGTCAATCCGCTTCTGGATGTAGTGGACAATATGTCACCTATCATGATGGTACTTTTTGCAGCGATCATTGCACCTATATGGGAAGAGCTGCTGTTTAGGAAATTCCTCATCGACAGAGTAATAAATTACGGCGAAGTAACAGCAATGCTGATGTCCGGTGTTATGTTCGGACTCTATCACGGGAACCTGGCCCAGTGCTCCTACGCATTTGCAATAGGGTGCTTTTTCGCTTTCATTTACATGAGAACAGGCAAGATTGGCTATTCCATCGCAATACACATGATAGTCAACGGATTTAGTACCTATTTGAGCAAGTTTATGCTAAGTGGAGTCAACATCTCCGAGATGCAGGGATATCTGCTAAACGGAGATACAGAAGGCTATATGAACTTTATTCAGGAGAATCTGGCTGCTCTGGCAGGCATGGCTACTGTGGGATTATTTGTTATCATAGCCGTTTTCACAGGCCTGATTCTGACCATAATACTTCATAAGAAGTTTGTGTTTGATCACCACGAAGAAGAGATTGAGAAAGGCAAAAGATTTAAAACTGCCGTCCTCAATCCCGGAATGATAGTGTATTTTATCTACTGGATCGGAACAATCATCCTGACCCAGCTTGGTATCAGCTTTGTAAATACATTTTTGGCGAAGCTTGGCGGTTAATACTTATAGACCCTTGCTTCATAGGGTTTAAGCCAATTGTCCTTAAGAGGTTCATCGGAGTAGTTGCAAAGAACCATCTCTCCGGTGCATCCCTTGTAGGAATCAGGGATCCTCATCCTGTGCGGAAGCCTTGAAAATGAGCATACTATAAGATATCGCTCGTTATTCATCACTCTCTCATAGGTATAAAGCTCCTTGTGTTTAGGGAAGTACTCGTTGTACTTACCATAAATAAGTGTTTCAGAGCTCTTTCTGAGGGCGATGCAGCGTCTGTAGAAGTTTAAGATGCTGTCATCGTCCTTTTCTTCTGCAGCAACATTCACCTTCTTATAGTTGGAGTTTACAAAAAACCAGGGCTCTGCTGTAGAAAATCCTGCATGTGGGCTATCATCCCATTGCATAGGTGTCCTCGAGGAGTCTCTGCTGGAGACATGGATCCTCTGAAGGCGCTTTTCTACGCTCTCCTTTAGATGATAAGTGTTGTAATTGGTCTTGCTGGAAACATCCACGTACTGATCGATGGAGGTCAGCCTGATATTCATCATTCCGATCTCCTGCCCCTGATAAATAAAGGGTGTTCCCTGCTGGAAAAGATATGACACAGCCAGCATGGTTCCGCTCTCGCGCCAGTGGTGCTCGCTTCCGTAGCGGCTGATGATCCTGGGATGATCGTGATTCTCGATATAGAGCGCATTCCAGCCCTTTCCATCAAGAGCTTTCTGCCACTTGGTAAAGGCTTTTTTTAGTTTGACCAGCGAAAATGGCCTGTGCATGTACTCTGTAAAGAAACAGTCAGCCATCATATGGTCAAATGAGAACATCATATCCAGTGACTTGGTTGGTCCTGTTAAATAATTAAGTGCAGATTTAACAGTTGTCATTGGCCCTTCACCTAGCTGAAAACAATCATACTCATCGCAGACTTTTCTGAACTCTGCAAGGTACTCATGGATATGAGGACCATCTTTGTAGTGGGACATACCTTTTGCTGCCGGCAAAAATGGCAGGCCATTCGGAAGACCCTCTTTTTTGGAAATGAAATTGATGACATCCTCTCTGAAACCATCAACACCCATGTCCAGCCAAAACTTCATTATAGATTTAACTTCTTCCCTAACCTTAGGATTATCCATGTTCAGGTCAGGTTGCTTCTTGGCAAAAATGTGCAGATAATATTGCCCTCTTACCTTGTCATACTCCCAGGCTTCGCCCTCAAAGAGGCTGTCCCAGTTGTTGGGCTTATCGCGCCAGATGTAATAGTCGCTGTAGGGATTGTCCTTTCCTTTGCGACTTTCTATAAACCAGGGATGTTCATCGGAAGTGTGGTTGACCACCAGGTCCATTATTACCTTAAGTCCAAGTTCATGGGCTCTTGTCAGAACCTTCTTAAACTGATCCAGGTCTCCGTATTCCGGGTGAATATTCTTGTAGTCTGAAATATCGTAGCCAAAATCGGCATTGGGAGAAGGATATATCGGCGAAAACCAGATTCCGTCCACGCCCAGACTCTTTATGTAATCAAGTTTGTCGTATACTCCGTACAGATCTCCGATACCGTCTCCATTACCATCAGCAAAGCTCCTTATCCATATCTGATAGAAGCTCATTCTCTTATACCAGTCTCTATTCCTGACCTCTGTCGATGAATTCATCGATCTTCTCCCTTATTTCCTGAAGTCCATCACGGATCTCGCTTTTTACATCGTGAAGTCCATCTCTGACTTCCCGAACTTCGTCCTTAAATTCCGCAAAGTTCTCTCTCATACCCTCCTGAATACTTCTGGAGGTGTTAAAAATCTCTCCTGTTCCGCTTATTATCTTGGATGCAGAGTCAAGAAGAAGCTCAGTTCCGGACCATTTCTTTCTTGGAAGACTGCCGTCCCTGAACATCTGAAGAATCTCATCATACCTGTTTCTTGCATCCCTGACACTCTCATCCCAGGAAATATAGATCTCATCCATCGCATTTTGACCGACCTGAGCCAGATGCGATAGGTCTTTTGACGTCTCTTCCAGCAATGCAGCCATGGAATGGGGATCTTCCTCGATGATAAATCCGTTTCTGGCATGGGTTATTCCCTCAGCAGCGCAGGAATCCTTGATCAGAACGCTTGCAAGTCCGCAAGCTGCAGCTTCTCTTACAACAATTCCGTTGGTGTCATAGACAGAGGGGAACAAAAACAAATCCGCCCTTGTGTTCCAGGCTCTTAGTTTGTCTCTCTCGTGAATAGGACCTGTAAAAATAACGCTGTCCGAGATGCCATATTCGCGTACCTTCTCCTGCATCTCTTCCGCATCAGCTCCGCCTCCTACAAATACCATGCGATATTTTATACCTTTATCCGAGAGCTCTTTCAGCGCGTCGATGATAATGGGAATTCCCTTATATTTCATGATCCTTCCCACGAAAAGAAATACCGGAACCCCCTCAGGGAGATCATAGCCGGCAATAGTCTCTTTTACCAGCGCATCACTTGTCTTTCCTTTCTGGAAATCTACACCGTTGGAAACAACACGGTAATCGCCCTCATAGCCAAGGGATCTTAAATTCTCGCCGGCGCCTTTTGATACAACCCAGACATCATCGCAGGCAGAGATATTGGATACCATAGCCTTTATGGTCTCCTTCTTGAGAAAGCCCTCACCCACTGCTCTGGCGATATCAACATCAAATTTTGTATGGTAAGTAAAGACAATTGGCACATCCAGCTCTTTTTGAAGAACTCTTGCCATGATTGTAGAAGAAGCCGGACAGTGAGTATGTATGATCTCCGGCTTAAATTCCGAGAGTCTGCTCACTCCGCTTACAGAAAGCGGATTTCCTGTCCTGTAGCCCTTTACAAGATCTGTAGTATCTACACTAGAATAGGCTACCACCTCGTAGGGGTAGCCTGTATAATCAACATCCGGATAGCGCGGAGTTCCGACAATCACCCGGTCACCCAGGTTTTCTGTCATTATCCTCGCATAATTCATTACAACATTTGCAACTCCGTCTATAATAGGCGGAAAAGAATCATTCAAAAGACAAACTCTCATATCTGACCCCATATATTTGTATTACCTATTCTCCA
>JAEEGH010022323.1_pt1 | contig 12986 bp, 9 predicted proteins | sample 9134181 | NCBI WGS metagenome assembly JAEEGH01 (sample SAMN16246544, study PRJNA631951) | gut metagenome | biome: gut microbiome; feature: rumen; material: DP-attached | host: Bos | place: Iran: Karaj | collected 2018-10 | reverse complement strand
GTACCCTTGATTGTAACGTGTACGTTATAACCAAAGTCAGGATGATCCTGTACGTACTGATAAACCATCTTAGGAATTTCGTTTGTGAAGTTCCAAAGTTCGATTGTTCCCTTGTCACCACCGTTAGCGGGTTTGATGTTCTCAAGGTCAACATCATCAGATACGTTAAATGTTCCGTTAGCCCAAGCATACTGAAGACCAGCTTCTGAATCATCAAGTGTGATGTATTCCATGATAGCCTTAACGCCTTCAGCCTTACCAGCGTCAACTGCTGCCTGGCTGGAAACTACCCATGTACCACCCCAGAAGAAACCGATAGGAGACTCTGTGATAGCCCAATCACCGTATGTACCATCTGTAGGTGCAGCGATAGGCTCGAAAGTCTGAGCGGGATCAGCTGTTGTTGTAGTAGTTGTTGTTGTGCCGGGATCAGTTGTTGTAGTTGTGGTAGTTGTAGTTGTACCATTGTCACAAGCAACTAAAGTAGCAGCAACCATGCATGTACTTAATGCACAAGCCATAAATTTTTTCATTACTTTTTCCTCCTTAAATAGGTTTTAGACATCCTATTGCTCTCTTTGTTCAATTTGTATGCAAAATGTACAATTCGAACAATAAAAATGTCGACTTTTGTAATAACAACCCAATTATAATCGTTATGAAAGGTTATTACTTTACAAATCTTGCTTCGTTTTTTACAAATATTGCTTTATGCATTTCATTTTGCATATTTTTTGCACTAAATAAGATAAAATTCGCACAAAAGCATGTTTTGTCCTTTATTTTATGATATACTCGTACATAATTTGAGTCGGAAAAAAACCATTTTTCTACTATATATAAATACGAATATTTTATTCAGGAGCATATATTTATGAAAAATATATTTTCACCGGACAGTTTGTTAATTAAGGCACTTACCCTTTTATGTGACCTTATGTTTTTAAACCTGCTGTTCCTTATCTGCAGTGTTCCGATTTTTACAATCGGCGCCTCGACCACCGCTTTGTACGCCGTACTGTTTAAAAGGCTCCGCGGCAAAGATCTTAAAATAGGAAAAACCTACTTCGCGGAATTCAAGGCCAACTTCAAGCAGGCTACCCTTTTCTGGATTCCCTACTTTTTAATAGTAGCATTCCTCGCGGCCGATATTTACATTTCGCATAACATTCTGCCCGAAGAATACAGGTTTATGCAGTATCCCGTATCTATCGCACTTTTCATTCTTTTATGGGCAACAGTACTTGTTTTCCCGCAGATGGCGCTTTTTAAATCTCCCACACGTCAGATCATAAAAAACTCCGCCATCCTGGGACTGGTCAACTTCCCCATCATCGGTATGGTGTTCGTAATACACATCTTCATATTTTTACTGGCTGACTTATCAGCCAAAGCCGAAATGATTGTCATTTCCATATTATTGTTCTTCGGTATCGCAGGTCTTGCATGGTTCTTCTGCATCTTTTACAGAAGAATATTCATGAAGGTTCTTGAAAAGGATGCTCCCGAAGAAAAAGAATCCGCCGAAACAGAAGGACTGCTCGACGGAGAAAAAGATCCTGATGACGATCTTCCTATTATTTAAATAATTCGAAATTATTCACTCTGAGAAAGAAGCCACTCCATAAAACGTCTGGCTTCTTCTCTATGTTTGGACGAATCAAACGAAACCGCAAGAGGCTTGGCGTCATCGGGATAAGCGTCTTTTACGACCTTTGCGTCAATATAAAAGGCTACGGGTATTTTCTCTCCCGACGCATCCCTTGCGTAATAAACCTTGTCTTCGTGGTCTTTTAGGAAATCTTCGTCAAATAATTCCCTTAAATCCAGAGTGGCGTTCGTCACAGAATAATCGTTTACAACCCATGACTCCGTGAGTGCGATATCAACTCTGCCCGCGATAACAGAGGCATTGAATTTCTGCATCGAAATGTTTTCTGCTGTTGAAAAGGCTTCCGAACCGGACGAAGTATCGGGATACTGAAGATCGTAAACGATTCTTATATCGTCTCCCGTGATGTTTTCCCCCGTATAATCGATGAAATCGTTTTCTACCGCATACATCAGATCCGGAATTTCGAATTTCGCATTTACAATGCTTAATTCAAGCGCTCTTTCCCTGCTTTCACTTAAATACGAAGTAATCATTATTATTGTAATCACAATGATTATGGCGGGAATGATTACAAACCATTTGTAGTAATCTATAAAGAAACCTATGCTCTTTTTAACTTTTCCGAGTGCCGAATCATCCTCTTCTTCAGGCTCCTCTTCTTCCTCTTCCTTGTCGAGGAAGCGCTCCTCCTTTGCAAGGAGAAGTTTTTCGGCATCGGTCAGGCCTTCGTATTCGTCGGTTTTCTGCTCTTCAACCTCTGTGATTTTCTCTTCGATATTCGGTTCGTTTTCGCTCTTTTTCTTTTTTCCCATCTTTCTTGAACATTCAACAGATGCCGCAGGTTTTACGGCATCCGTTACTTTCCTTTATTTCTCATAAAATATTAAAGCTTTAATGCTGTTGCTTTCTTGCCTGTGAGTGCTTCGCTTCTTGAATCGGGAGCACTGAAGCCCACATAAATGTCTGCACCGTTTCCCGTAACACTTCTTATACCATCATCGTCAACAGTTGTAAAGGCGAATGCGGGAATTGTGATTTCAAATACCTTTTCCTCGTTTGCCGCAAGTTTAACTCTCTTAAATGCAGCAAGCTTGGTATTTAATACTTCATCCTTGGTGCCGTTTACATGTACATATACCTGAAGTACTTCTTCGGTATCAACTGCACTTTCGTTTGAAGCCTTTACATTAATTGTAATGCCTTCTTGGGATGCTGCGTCAAAACTCTTTGAATCCTTAAACGATGCATCCGCGATATTGACATCGGCATAAGAAAGTCCGTATCCGAAAGGATAAAGCGGCTCTTTTTCTATATATCTGTAGGTTCTGCCCTTCATTGAATAATCTTCGAAGTCAGGCATATCTTTCAAATCTTCGTCTCTGTAGAAAGTTACGGGAAGCTTGCCCGAAGGTGAATAATCACCGAAGAGAAGCTCTGCCACTTCCTTACCGCCTCTTGCGCCGGGATACCATGCCTGGATAACTGCATTGGCATTTGCATCTGCAAGTGATAAGTCCATGGCACTTCCTGCCATCGAAATTACGATAAGCGGAACCTTGGTCTCGATAAGCGTTTCGAGAAGTTTAATCTGCGAAGGCGGGAACTTTAAGTCCTTCTTGTCGCCCGAACTGTATGCGTTACCTGTATCTCCTTCTTCTCCTTCGAGAGTCTCGTCAAGGCCGATGCAAAGCACTACAACATCAGAATTTGCGGCAACAGCCTTTGCTTCGGAGAGTCTGTCATAATCCTTGCCCAAAAACTCAGTCTTTTCCAAGAAAAGATGGCAGCCTTCAGAGAAGTAAACTCTCGCATCGTCGCCCACATAATCCTGAATACCCTCAAGAACTGTAATATATCTTGAAGATGTGCCATGGTAGTTGCCGATAAGTGATGCACGGCTGTTGGCATTGGGTCCGATAACGCCGATTTTTTTAATTTTGTTTTTATCAAGTGGAAGTATTCCGTCGTTTTTAAGAAGAACAAGGCTTTCCTTTGTCGCACGTGAAGCAACAGCTAAATGTTCCTTACATTCGATAACATCAAAGGGAATCGAATCAAACTCTGTTTTATCAAACATTCCGAGAAGATATCTTGTAGTGAAAAGGCGAACGGCTGCTCTCTTTAAAAGCTCATCGTTTATGAGACCTTCATCATAAGCATCCATTATCTTCTGGTAAGTACATCCGCAGTTTACATCGCAGCCTTTTTCCAAAGCTAGCTTTACGCTCTCTTCGGGACTTGCGGTAACCTTGTGATTCTCATGGAAATCCCTTACAGCCCAGCAGTCGGAAACAAAATGGCCTTCAAAGCCCCATTTGCCTCGCAAAACTTCTTCCATCAGGTATGAATGCGCACAGCAAACCTCTCCGTTGGTTCTGTTGTAAGCGCCCATTACGGATTCAACCTTGCCTTCGATTACGCATGCCTCAAACTGAGGGAGATATGTTTCCCACATATCCTTCATATTTGCAATTGCATCAAAATGATGTCTTAAAGCTTCAGGTCCGGAATGTACCGCAAAATGCTTGGCGCAAGCGGCAGTCTTTAAATACTCTCCGTCGCCCTGTAAGCCCTCTATGAAATTAACACCGAGGCGGCTGATAAGATAAGGATCTTCGCCGTAGGTTTCATGCCCTCTGCCCCATCTCGGATCTCTGAAAAGATTTACATTGGGAGACCACAATGTGATTCCCTTGTAAATATCCCTGTCGCCCTCCGCAGACTGGAAATTGTATTTTGCTCTGGCTTCCGTTGCAATAACGTCGCCTTCTTCTTTTAGGAGTTCCTCGTCAAAGGTTGCACCCATTCCGATTGCCTGAGGGAACATGGTTGCCACGCCTGCTCTTGCAACGCCGTGAAGACCTTCATTCCACCAGTTGTATTCCGGAATTCCGAGTCTGTCGATGGCAGGTGCATCAAATCTTAACTGTGAAGCAATTTCCTCTATGGTCATTTTATCCACGAGTTCGATTGCTCTTTTCTTTGCTTCTTTCCTATTCATTAATCCCTCTCTTTTTGTATTTTTACATACATCTCCATTAATAGTTTTTTTTGCAACCCTCCTAAAAGAAATTGCACCTTTTATTTTACTATGTTTTTCCGATTATCTCAATCAAAACACGTATTTTTCACGTCGTTTTTGTATTTTACAAATATTGCTTTTTTGACAGATATTGCTACAATCCGTCAGTCTGTTATATAATATATTTGTACATGAACTCATAAAAGAAATCGGAGGTAAAAATGCCCTCATCAAAAAATACACAATCGGATTTTTCGCAGCCTTTCGGTAAATTTATCTCAAGAAAAGTCGAGCATGACGAAGAGACCATAGATTACCTTCCGGGGTACCGTTATCGTATCTGGCACAACGACCAGCCGGCCAACTACGGAGACCACAAACACAAGGCTTTAGAAATTATTCTCTGTACGCAGAACACCTACTCGGTTACGGTTGAAAACGAAGTATATAAGCTTCACGAAGGAGATATAATCTTCGTTCCCCCTATGTCGGTTCATTCCATCACGGCTCCCGAGACCGGAGAGCGTTTTATCATGCTCTTTGACTCGAAATTTTTTGATTTTTTTAAATCCAAAAAAGAAATACTGAATTTCTATTCAACGACAAGAGTCATCGGCATAAACGGCACTACACATATTTATCCTTTGGTTTATTCGTCCTTAAACAGAATCATCCAGCTTTACTTTGCTTTCAATGAATTAAACGAAGTGGAAATATATTCGGAGCTTTTGAAGATTGTCAGTCTGATGACGCATTCGACGGAAACGTCGGATGAAGAAGACGAGAAAATAATTACTCATTCCGAAATTTACAATAAATTCGTCAGAGTATTGTCATATATCGAAACGAACTATTCGGAAGATCTGGATTTGGAGAGTGTCGCAAAGACCGCGGGCTTTTCCAAATATCATTTTTCGAGACTGTTTAAACAGTACACGGACGCGACATTTTATGATTATCTTTGCAGCAAGAGGATTCTTGAAGCCAAAAAGCTTCTTTTAACCAATACTCCCGTAACGGATATTGCTTTTCAGGTCGGCTTTAACAACTTAACCACTTTCTGCCGCTGCTTTAAAAAATACTCGGGCTGTTCGCCGACGCAGTATAAAAACATGATTTCCAAAGAGGAAGGCATCGTCCTAGACAGCATCGGAGACATATATCATTTAAAACCCGAAGAAAGCAATTAAAAAAACGGTGCCAGGCACCGTTTTTTTATGATTTAGTCTTCGTAAGGCTTCATTGTAATGATCTTTCCGTTTTCATCATACTTAAGCTCTCTGAATTTAACGCATCTTCTGTGGTTAACTCCGCCCGAAAGTGAAGAATCATGATAGAAGAGATACCACTTGCCGTCGATTTCTACGATTGAATGATGTGTGGTCCAGCCGATAACGGGCTCAAGTATTCTGCCTGCGTATGTAAAAGGTCCTTTGGGTGAATCACCGATTGCATAAACAAGGTAATGTGTTGTACCTGTGGAGTATGAAAGATAATACTTTCCGTTGTATTTATGCATCCAGGGGCCTTCGAAATATCTTCTGTCTTCATCGCCTGCTTTTAAGGGCTCACCGTTCTCATCGAGAATGGTGATTTCCATGGGAGCTTCGGCAAACTGAAGCATATCGTCTGTAAGCTTTGCTACCTGAGGTCCGAGTGCCTTTGCGTCTGCAGGAATCTCTGCAGGATTTTCAACGAATTCGCCGGTCTGCCATTTCTCAAGCTGGCCGCCCCAGAGTCCGCCGAAATAAATGTAAGCTGCACCGTCATCGTCCACAAGAACTGCGGGATCGATACTGAAGCTTCCCTTGATATAATCGGGTTCGGGCTTGAAAGGTCCTACAGGGCTGTCTGATACAGCTACACCGATATGGAATCTTAAATCCTTGTCACGTGCAGGGAAATAGAGATAGTATTTTCCGTCCTTTTCTGCACAGTCTGGAGCCCACATTTGCTTGCTTACCCAGGGAACATCTCTCATGTTTAAAGCTTCGCCGTTATCTATACAGGGAGCATCCACATTATCCATTGAAAGGATGTGGTAGTCCTCCATCTGATATTCGTCGCCTTCGTCGTTATCCTCTCCGTCATGCTCAAGGTCGTGTGAAGGATAAACATATATTTTACCGTTGAAAACGTGAGCGGAAGGATCCGCGGTATAAATATGTGTTACCAAAGGTTCTTTTTGTTTTGCCATTTTTAGTATCTCCTTTCAGGTACTTCTCTAAGTAATATATTACAAAACCTGCTTAGTTATCAATAAGATTGTAATTCTCTGCAAGGTAATTGTTCACGGCTTTAACCATAGCCTGCTGGTAAAGATAAGGTTCTCCGAATCTTTCAACTGCCTGATCGTATTCATCCTCGGAAACGCCTAATGATGTGGAAACTGCCTTTAAATCATCCTCAGATACGGAAAGATTAAACTTTTCGAAAAGGGCCTGCATGATAAGATTCTTTTCAGCCTGTTCTTTGGCGGAATTTAAGACTTCCTCTTTGTATTCCTTTTTAGTCATCTTTCTCATATCGAGCACATCTTTGTAAGCATCGTTTCCGTAGAGGCTCTGATATGTGGAATTGGTGGTTTCCATCTGCTTGTAATCTTTCGCTTTCATATACTTCTTCATCTTTGAAAGATAACTTGCAGGATAGGATTTTACTTTGGATTCGCTTATTGCATATTCCTGAACGTACTCGTCAAAATTATCCTGTGCGGCACTCATTCTGTATTTGTTTAAGAAATCTTCGGCAGAAGAAACGCTTAAACCGAAATTCTTTTCAACAAACTCGTCGTTAAACTCTGCGGGCTCATATATACCGTTTATTGTAACCGTATAAATTACAATCTTTCCTGCGAGTTCCTCGTTTTCAAAATCGGTTCTGAAAGGAACCGTTACCTCAAATGTCTCGCCTGTCTTGTGGCCTATGATTCCTTCTTCAAACTCAGTAGGATAGGTTCCGGTGCCAAGCGTAACTCTGATACCCATTCCGTTGGTGTTGCCGCCCTCGTATTCTTTCTCGCCGTCTATACGTCCGATGTAATCGATACTGACGGTGTCTTTTTCTTTTACTTCCACATTCTTTTTGTCCGAAAGGTCGGGATAGGACTCAACGATTGCGTTAATATATGTCTGCTCTTCCTCTTCGGTAGGATAATAATCGCTCTTATTCATGTTAAGTTTATTAAAGTCCGCAAGCTCGACATAGTTTTCAACCTTTACTCCTTTTATCTTTCCGGTTGCATCCAGTCCGATGGAATAATTAAGTTCCTTTTCGGATCTTTTAACCGAATCAAAGATAAGTGCTCCTGCAATAATCGCAATAATGAGTACTATAAAAACTACTCCGATTACTCTTCCGATTGCCTGATTTCGCTCAGCTTTTTTTAATGCTGCTTCTCTTCTTTTTCTCTCAAGCATTCTTTTTTTCTGGCTCATAACATCCTCCGATTACGCCTGATTTTCGTCCGGAACACATTTCTGTGCAATTACAGCCTCGTAATTATAGCCGGTATCAGGTGTTCTCTTAATTTTCTTTATTTCGAAATATCTTAATTCGTTGGGATTAAGATTAAATGAAAGACTTATCTTTCCGTCTTTTGCTAGTCTGTCGGATGAGGTAATTCCGGGCTCCGCTGCCTGTCTTAAAAGAGCCTTCTGCTCATTGTCAAGGGAAGCGGGCTCACCCATTTCATGCCACATCTTCAAAGGATTTGCATGGTTTTCGTCGACGAATTTTTCAATCATAAAATATTCGCCGTCGTCGATATTGTCAATATCTATTTCAATAGCCTTGTTGTTGTTTTCGTTGTACAAATCGGCATTCCATAAAAGACCTCTTAAATCGCCGTTTGCACACTTTATAACTATAGCATCTTCAGCTCGTAAAAGACACTCGCCCTGAAGTTTTTTGTAAAATTCAAAAGTATAAAATGTGGGCTTTTTGATAAGACCGTTTGCAACAAGACCGAAGCCTCCGTGGAAAGGAGTAAAAGGAACTCCGAACTCCTCAAACAGATCTCCGAAAGTCCAGTATGAATATGATTCATGCTTATCGCCGAGACGTGAAAGCATGTGCGCCACGTATGTCGCATTTAAAACTGTATCATGAATCGGAGCATTGGGAACGTAGGAAGTGTTAAATTCGGTAATGAATATTTCCATTCCCTTAAACTCTTCGTAGGAATCAACGATATCTCTCGATCTTTCAAGCCACTCAAAAGCGTTCTTCGGCTCATGAAGGTCGATGTATGAATAATGTCCCTCAAGTTTTGGCATATAGCTTGTATAGTGATGTCTTGAAACAAAATCCATCGGGAGATTATTTTCTTTTACGAAATCAAGGAAAGCCTTGAGCCATCTCTCATCGTCCACTCCGCAGATGGCGGGACCGCCGACTTTAATCTGTTCGTCAACTTCTTTTACGGCTTTGGATGTAAGTTCGTAGAGTTTAAAATACTCGTCCATATCCGCATCCTTCCAGAAAGAAGGCAGATTGGGCTCATTCCAGACTTCCACGGGCCAGTTTCTGATTTCGTCAATGCCGTATCTTTCGATTAAATGGCGAAGCGTGGCCTGAACAAGGTCGGTCCATTTTTTATAATCCTTTGGAGGAGAAATCTTTCCCTTCCAGAAGAACGTAGTCTCTGTGCCTGATGCAAGATCGTCAGGCATAAATCCAAGTTCAAGAATAGGACGGATATTCATCTCAAGATATGAATCCATAACCATGTCAAGATAGGTAAAGCAGTATTCCGTTTTTCCTTCCATGTGTCTGAACTCTCTGTAAATACCCATGTATTTTGAGAAAAGGCCGTGACCTCTGATATATGAAAAGCCAATCTCATCCTGTGTGAGTTTAAGCTGGTCAAGATACTCCTTGTGAAGGGCCAAGTCCATTCTGCCCGTGCCCACGCAGTGAGTCGCTTTATTGTTAAATGCTACGGTCTTTTTAAGATCGGCTGTATATTTCATCGTTTACTCCGTTTACTTTAATCTTTCCTCGTAAAAGATAAGGAAAACAACACTAAATGATTGTAACACATTTAAATTGCATATTCTACCTTACAAATTCTATTTTTAATGCCTAAAAAACAGTGCCGGGCACACTTCGTGAGCCAGGCTCTGATATAAAAAGGAGCCAGGCTCGCAAAGCGTGCCTGGTTCCTATATGTTATTACACCTATTTACACTATTTTATGATTAGTTCTTAGCAATAAGCTTGAAGCCTCTCTTGGATACTACGTCGAAGATAACGGCTGCAAGAAGAACCAAACCTTTAACAACCTTCTGCATGTTCTGGTCTACACCCATGATAAGCATGCCTAGGTTGATAACACCCATGAGGGTTGCACCGATGATAGCGCCGGGAACCGTACCGATTCCGCCGTATGCGGATGCACCACCGATGAAACATGATGCGATAGCATCCATTTCGTAGTTCTGTCCGTATGTAGGCTGAGCCGATGTCATACGAGCGATTGTAATCATACCTGCGAGTGCTGCCAAGAAGCCCATGTTCATGTATGCAAGGAAGTATGTCTTGTTAGTATTGATACCGGATAGTCTTGTTGCCTTCTCGTTACCGCCGACTGCGTAGAAGTAACGGCCTGTAGTGGTATTCGAAGTAATGTATGAGTAAATAAGGATTACTATCATTACTATGATGAGTACCGAAGGAAGACCCTTGAACATTGAAAGAAGGATTGTTACTGCAACAACTACTGCAGAGATAAGAACAAGCTTGATAACCCAGGGAACCATCTTGTCAACTTCATAGCCTTTTTTAAGTCTCTTTAATCTGCCGAAGATTTCAAGTCCGATGAATAAGATTACTGCAATAAATCCGACTACAAGACATGTAACGTTAACTGTAAATACATCTCCGAAAATTCTGCCGATGAAGTCGGGAATGTAGCAGTCTGCACCACCACCGAAGAATTTAAGGAAGCCGACTTTATCGTTAATTGTAACTGTAAGACCGCCTAAAACTACGTTACTTAAACCTCTGAATATAAGCATTCCGGCAAGTGTTACGATGAACGGAGGAATTCTTACATATGCAATCCAGAAAGCCTGTGTAGCACCGATTATTGTACCAACGCCGAACATAATTAAAACTGCTACGGGCCAGGGGATTCCGCCTGCTTCCATAAGTGTTGCACCAACAGCACCTACGAAACAAACTACCGAGCCAACCGAAAGATCGATGTTACCACCTGTCAGGATACAAAGCAGCATACCGGTTGCCAAAACGAACACGTAAGCGTTCTGTGAAATAATGTTACTTATGTTATTGGGTAAAAGAATTTTACCACCTGTAGTAATTGAGAAAAATACCAAAACCAATGCGAGCACTATAACCATTGCATATTTTTTGATAAATTCAATGACTTTTGCGCTGTCATTCTTTTTTTCCATCACTCTTCTCCTTTTCAATAATTATTTTTATTATTCGCTTTCACTCTGAATTATTCGTGCCATGATTGATTCCTGAGTAGCCTCTTCAGCATTCATTTCTCCGACAATTCTGCCTTCGTTCATGATGTAAAGTCTGTCGCACATACCGAGAAGTTCGGGCATTTCCGATGAAATCATGATAACTGTCTTGCCTTCTGTCGCAAGCTGATTCATGATACAGTAAATCTCGTACTTTGCACCTACGTCGATACCACGTGTGGGCTCGTCAAGAATCAGAATATCCGGATCTGCGAACATCCATTTTGCAAGGAGAACCTTCTGCTGGTTACCACCACTCAGGTTTCCTACGTTCTGCTCTACAGTAGGACATTTGGTTTTGAGTTTTTCTTTATACTCAACTGCTACCGCATATTCTTTGTCTTTGTTGATTACCGAATTTTTACTTACTTCACGAAGATTAGCAAGTGTTGTATTGAACTTAATCGAGTTACTTAAGATAAGTCCGTTACCTTTTCTGTCTTCTGTAACATAGGCGAGTTTTGCTTCTATAGCAGCTCTGGGATCCTTCAGATCCACCTCTTTGCCGTTGATCTTTAAGGTTCCGGTTATGCCCGATCCGTAAGACTTACCGAAGATACTCATGGCAAGCTCAGTACGTCCGGCTCCCATAAGGCCGTAGATACCTACTACCTCCCCCTTCTTGACATTGAGGTTAACGCCGTCGACCACCTTACGCTCTGTGTAAAGAGGATGATAGACTGTCCAGTCCTTTACCTCCATATTGATATCACCGAGCTCTATATGTTCTCTCTTCGGGAATCGGTTTGTAAGCTCACGTCCAACCATGCCTCTTATGATACGATCTTCGTTGATCTCCATGTTGTGGCAGTCCATGGTCTCGACTGTAGAGCCGTCACGGATGACCGTGATCTTATCTGCTACGTATACGACCTCATTAAGCTTGTGGCTGATGATTATCATGGTCATGCCCTGCTTCTTGAATTCGAGCATCAGATCAAGAAGTGCTCTTGAGTCTGTCTCGTTCAGGGATGATGTGGGCTCGTCCAGTATAAGGAGCTTTGCATGCTTAGCCAGCGCCTTGGCGATCTCAACCAGCTGCTGTTTACCTGTTCCTATATCCTTAATAAGTACTCTGGAGGATTCGGACAATCCGACCATCTTCAGATATTTGTCCGCCTCACCGTACGTTTCATTCCAGTTTATAGCGTTCTTTTTTCCTCTTTCATTTCCGAGGAACATGTTCTCGCCTATGGACATCTGAGGCACAAGAGCAAGTTCCTGATGGATGATAACGATCCCTTTTTCCTCGGAATCCTTTATCTTCTGGAACTTGCACACTTCTCCGTTATAAATAATATCGCCCTCGTAGGTCCCGTAGGGATAGATACCGCTTAAGACATTCATCAGCGTGGATTTTCCGGCTCCGTTCTCACCACATAATCCGTGTATCTCCCCCTGCTTGACCTTCAGATTAACATCATCCAAGGCCTTTACGCCTGAGAATTCCTTAGTAATGTGGTTCATCTCCAAGATATAGTCAGACATCCCGCATCTTTTCCTTTCCTGCTCCACATAAAAAAACAACCGCCCTGTGAATTATAAGCCTTGTTAGATTTACCACTCCAGCGATTGTCTCAAGTCATGAATTCCTCTGATTGTAGAATAATAAAAAAAGAATTATAGGGAGGATCGTTTCCGATCCTCCCGATAATATTTGGTTTAAGCTTTAGTTTGCAAGCTGATCCTCAGTATAGTATCCGCCGTCAATAAGAAGCTCTTTATAGTTGTTCTTATCAACTGCAACAGGTGTGCAGAGATATGAAGGAACTACGATCTTTCCGTTGTTGTACTGCTCTGTGTCGTTGATCTCAGGCTCTGAACCTTCAAGCACTGCCTGTACCATTGTAAC
>JAEEGH010022322.1_pt1 | contig 12986 bp, 7 predicted proteins | sample 9134181 | NCBI WGS metagenome assembly JAEEGH01 (sample SAMN16246544, study PRJNA631951) | gut metagenome | biome: gut microbiome; feature: rumen; material: DP-attached | host: Bos | place: Iran: Karaj | collected 2018-10 | reverse complement strand
CTCGGCGCAGGCTTCCTGAATGGCCGCCTCTGCCTTGGCCCAGTTTTCGTCCGTACCCACATACTTCTCGTGGTCGTTGGGGTCGCGAAGCGATATCTGTGCTTCAAAGTTCTTGAAGTCAAGCGCCTTGAAGATGATTTCGATGATTTCCATCACGCGGATGAACTCTTCCTTCACCTGATCGGGACGGCAGAAGATATGGGCATCGTCTTGGGTGAACGAACGAACACGGGTGAGACCGTGCAACTCGCCGCTCTGCTCGTAACGGTACACCGTGCCGAACTCAGCGCAGCGGAAAGGCAGGTCCTTATAGGAACGCGGTTTCCACTTAAAGATCATGCAGTGGTGAGGGCAGTTCATGGGTTTCAGCAGGTACTCCTCGCCTTCCTCGGGCGTGGTGATCGGGCGGAAGCTGTCTTCGCCGTAGTGGTCCCAGTGACCAGAAGTCACGTAGAGCTGCTTGCCACCGATATGAGGCGTGATGACTTGTTCATAACCATACTCCTTCTGAATCTTGGTCAGGTACTCCTGCAAGCGAAGGCGCAGTTCAGTGCCTTTAGGCAACCAAATCGGAAGACCTTTGCCCACGGTGTCGCTGAACATAAAGAGTTCCAGTTCACGACCCAACTTGCGGTGGTCGCGCTTCTTGGCTTCTTCAAGCAGGACGAGATACTCTTCCAGTTCCTTCTGCTTCGGGAAGGTGATGCCATAGACGCGGGTGAGTTGCTTGCGCTTCTCATCGCCACGCCAATAGGCGCCTGCCAGGGAGGTCAGTTTCACGGCCTTGATGAAGCCCGTGTTCGGGATATGAGGTCCGCGGCATAGGTCGGTGAAGGCTCCACATTTATAATAGGTGATGGTGCCGTCTTCCAACTCGCTGATGAGTTCTTCCTTGTACTCGTCACCTTTCTCGGTGAAGTATTTCAGGGCTTCGGCCTTGCTCACGTCGACGCGTTCGAAGGTCTGCTTCTCGCGGGCCAGTTCGAGCATCTTCTTCTCGATAGCGACGAGGTCGGTTTCGGTCAAGGTGATGTCACCAGTGTCGATGTCGTAGTAGAAACCGGCGTCGACAGCGGGACCGATGCCGAACTTCACGCCTTTGTACAGGGCCTCAATGGCCTCGGCCATGAGGTGGGCCGACGAGTGCCAGAACGTGGCTTTGCCTTCGGGGTCATCCCATGTGAAGAGTTGGATGGTGGCATCCTCGTTGACGGGGCGCATGGCATCCCACATTTTGCCGTTCACCTTGGCGGACAGCACATTACGTGCCAATCCCTCGCTAAGGCTCTTGGCGATATCCAACGGCGTCACGCCTGCTTCAAATTGTCTGACACTATTGTCAGGGAAGGTTATGTTAATCATAAAAATAGGTCTTTTTGAAAGCGGGTGCAAAAGTACAAAATATTTCGTTACGAAACACACAGATATAGAGCCTTTTTGGGAAATATTTTTCAGACTCGCCAAATGGCACTATTTCGGCACTTGTTTTCCCCTTTTGACGACCCGCAGCGGATGGCTAAACAAAAAGAGCAAGCACGGTTTTTCCGACCAAGACGTTTCGTCAACAAAATACTAGTTAAAGAAAGTTCCTATGGAGCATAACTTGTTGGATTATTGTGTTTTGTTATTAAATGAAAGTCCCTTGGAGCAATTTTTAGAAGTTCTCTATGATTGTTTTTCATAAAAAAACTATTTTTGCATCAAATTAGAAGATGGAAATATGTTTAATCAAAGAATAATCACCATGAAAAAACTATCGTTAATCCTTTCGTTTTCCGCGCTCACCTTAGGTTTGTTCGCGGTTATGTCCTGCAATTCTTCCAACAACCAAGGGCAGCAGAACGCAACAGATCAACCTGCCGAGACCCCACAAACGACACTTTTCAAAGCCGTTGCCACCGAAAATGATGTTTTCCCTGCGAACTGCGACACCATGGGCATAGCATGGGGCGACCTCAACCAAGACGGCCTCAAGGATGTGGTCGTAGTGGCCACGCCGCGTCTTCCCGAAAAGATGCAAACCCGCGACGATGGTTACGAATACAATTTCAACAGCCCTGTGATGGGCATCTACTTCGGCACCACGGACGGGAAACTAGCACTCTACAAGGAATACGAGAACACCATCCCTGGCACCGAAGACGAGTTTTGTTTCATAGAGTTGGAGACGGACATCTCTGACAAGGGCGTTTTGTCGTTCAACATTGAGTATTTCTATTCCGCAGGCTCTACGAATACCAATTACAACAAGTTCCTGTACAGGTACCAAGACAACGACTTCTATCTCATCGGTGCCGACACCGGAGCTTTGTCGCGCTATTCAGGCGAAAACGAGGTAGTAAGTTTCAACTATCTTACACATAAAAAACAGACCATCGTCTCAGACGTTTTCGACGAAAGCGTGGAACCCAAAGAGACTTGGGAGACGATTCCCGAAAAACCGCTCGAAAAACTTGGTGCCAGATTGCTGGATGAGATTTAGGCCTTTTGGAACAACCAACGGGGGCGGCATCATTGCCGCCCCCTTGCTTTTATCTTGCATTCTTGCACTCTTCAAGAAGGTGACGAGGTGATAACGATCCTCCTTCATAAAAAACATGAGTGACTTAAGTCAGCAGCAAATCACTATCCCATATAACCACTTATTATTGCGCCAAATCTATTCAACATGAAAAAAAACATCACCCTGCTTTTCTTCCTAACCATGTCATTCTTCTGCCAAGCCCAAGACTGGTTCGGTTTCAACCGCTTCAAGGACGACAACGAACGCATTATCGAAAACGGCGATTACCCAGAGGTGGTCTTTATGGGCAACTCCATCACCGAAATTTGGGCTGTCTACCATCCAGATTTCTTCACCGACAACCACTTCTGCGGCAGAGGCATCGGCGGACAGACTTCGGCGCAGATGCTGGTGCGCTTTACCGCCGACGTCATCGACCTCCACCCCAAAGCCGTGGTCATCATGGCCGGCACCAATGACGTGGCCCTCAACAAGTACTGGGTGTCGCCCGAACAAGTGGTCGACAACATCGTCGCCATGTGCAATTTGGCCCGTGCCAACGGCATCGTACCCCTCATCAGCTCGATACCGCCTTGCGCCATGTTCCGATGGAGACCCGAGGTCAAAGACGCGGCACAGACAATCGTCAGCATCAACCAAAGCCTAAAGGCTTATGCCGAGGCGAACGACATCGTTTACATCGACTACCATTCCGCCCTCGCCGACAAGAACCTCGGTTTTCCCAAAACGCTCAGCGACGATGGTTGCCACCCCAATCCCGACACTTATTTCATCATGGAAGAAATGGCATTAGAGTCCATTCGAACGGCCCTCAAAAGATAAAACCTTATTTTTGCGTCAAAATAATGGCACATGAAAAAACTATTTCTTGCTCTTCTATTGGCCATAGCCACCATCACCCAAGCATTTGCACAATCCGCCAAGCAGGTCGATGAGGCCTTGGCCCGCCAAACCGCACAAGCCTTCGCCAACACGCGGTTGGCACTAAAAGGCCTTGATTTGAACCTGGTCTCAAACGAAGGAAACTACATCTACAATATCGGCGACATAGGCTTCGTCATCATTGCGGGCAGCACGGTTTTGCCTCCTGTACTGGGTTGGTCTGACCAAGGCATTTTCCCGTCTTTGGAAGGCGCACCCGAGAACTTCACTTCGTGGATTGCGCATTATTCAGCGATGACCGACTTCGCCGTCGCCAACGGCATACAACCTGAAACCAAAGTGCAACGCCAATGGGACGATGCCACACAAGGCATCTTCGGGACACGCAACGCCACGACCGTTGACCCTTTGGTCAACACACACTGGAACCAGGACTGCTACTATAACGAATACTGCCCAGCCACTGGCGGTTGGTGGTGGGGCGGTCCCTGCGGCCACTGCTATGCCGGTTGTGTGGCCACCGCCATGGCCCAGGTGATGAAATATTGGGACTATCCCGAGTCGGGCTTTGGCTCACACAGCTATGTCCACAGCGAATATGGCGAGCAGAGCGCCAACTTCGGCGCCACCACCTACCACTGGAGCCAGATGCCCAACGAAATATGGAGTCACAACGATGCCGTGGCCACCCTGCTTTATCACTGCGGCGTGAGCGTCAATATGAACTACGGCCCAGACGGCAGCGGCGCCCAGAGTGCCGACGTGGAAACGGCACTCCGCTCCTATTTTGGCTACTGCGGTGCAAAATATCGCATGAAGAGCAACTATCAAGAAGAGGCATGGATCGCCTTGCTCAAGGCAGACCTCGACCAGTCACATCCCATCTATTATTCCGGTGCCAACGGCGACAGCGGCCATGCTTTCGTGTGCGACGGCTATGACAGCAGCGACCTCATGCACTTCAACTTCGGCTGGAGCGGCAGCGGCGACGCCTACTATTCCACCTACGATGTCAACGGCTTCAACCAAGGCCAGGCCGTGGTGAGCAACATCTTCCCTGTCAGCATCCAAGCCGACGCCAATGGCATCATCTACGTCGCAGAAGACGGCATCGGCGACGGTTCGTCATGGGACAACGCCACCGACAAACTACAGTTTGCCTCTGCCCTCTCCAACGGCGGCAGCACCAGAGTATGGGTAAAAGCCGGCACCTACTACGGCGATACCTCTGACACCGAAGGCGCTTTCAACATCTCATCCTACAACCGTGTGTATGGCGGCTTTGAAGGCAACGAAGGTCCCGACTACGACCTCTCACAGCGCGACTTCGACAAAAACGCCACTATCCTTGACGGTCAAGGCCAACGACGCGTGCTGTTGCTGGACGAACCCCTCACCGCTGCCTCGACAGCCATCTGGGACGGCTTCACCATCCAAAACGGAAGCGCTGGTAGCGGCGCTGGAGTATATCTGAACAACTATGCCACCCTCACAAACTGCAACATCTTTAACAACGAAGCCACCATGTACGGCGGCGGTGTCTACATCAACTCGACGGGCGGCACGGCCCATGTCACGCTGCACAACTGCCGCATCATGGACAACAGCGCCTCGATGGGCGGCGGCGTTTGCGACCGCGTGGGCGCAGACTATACCAACTGTCGCATCAGCAACAACATCGCCTCTACCAAAGGCGGTGGCATCTACCTCTACAACAGCGCCGAACCGACGCTGAAAAACTGCATCATCAGCAACAACACCGCCAACAACGCTGGCGGCATGTACGCCCGCGGCCAGTTCACCGCCTACAACTGCGACTTCGTGATGAACCTCGCCACGGAGAGCGTCGGAGGCATCTATCACGAGAACAGCCACAACAAATACTACAACTGCATCGTGTGGGGCAACGTCGCCAACGGCTTACCCAACCAGTTCGCCGGCTTGAGCGACTTCGACCACTGCGCCGTCTGCGGCATCGTCAATGGGTCGGACAACTATGACATCCCCAACGAGAACAACGGCGACGAGCCAGGCGTCTACGTCCGCTTCACCCATCCCGCAAGCGGTGCCGGTGCATCACACCACCGAGAGGACTGGAGTTTGAGACCACGTAGCATCTGCCTCAACGCGGGCAAACCTAACACCACGGGACTGGGCAACACCGACATCGCCGGCAACCCGCGCCTGCAAAAGGGCCGCATTGACATTGGCGCCTACGAGAGTTGCGCCTCGCTCACTCAAATTGAGGATGCCTTTTATGAAAGCGACACTCCGTATTGGTTCTTCAACCGTCCATTGACCGAACCTGGTTACTACACTGCGGTGCTCGAAGGGCATGACTGCGACAGCGTCATCGGCCTCACTTTGATGGTTTTGGAAGGTGTTGAAGAAGACGGCCCTTCGATTCCTTCGACAGGCTCAGGAACCGCAGGGACCTATGCGGTATGGCCCAACCCAACGAATGGCATCCTGCATATTGAGGGCGAGGAAACCCTAAAGGTGGAATTATACAACCTCGTTGGACAACTGATGATCAGCAAAGAAAACACCAATGACATTGATTTGAGCGGTCTTGAGGAAGGCATTTATTTCCTCGTAATCAACAATAAAAACGGAGCGAAATCCATCACTAAGGTAATCAAAGAATGACAATGAAAAAGGCCTATTTTTCAGCAGGGTGCTTCTGGGGCGTGGAGTATTACTTCAAGCGCCTCAAAGGCGTGACGAAGACCGTCGTCGGTTTCATGGGCGGCGCCATGGAAAACCCGAGTTACAAACAAGTCAAGACGGGCACTACAGGGCATTTGGAGACCATCGAAGTGGAATACGATCCCGAATTGGTTTCCTACGAAGCCTTGTTGCGCTATTTCTTTGAAATCCATAACTTTGAGCAAGTCGACGGTCAAGGCATTGATATTGGAACACAGTATCTTTCCTCCATTTGGTTCAACGACACCACGGAGCGCGACACGGCCATTAAGGTCTTTGGCGAACTGATGCAGATGGGCTATCATCCGGCCACGCAGATTCGGCAGACCATGCCTTTCTACACCGCCGAAGACTATCACCAAGACTATCTGGACGAACGCGGTGAGACACCAGAATGCCATATTTACCGGAAGATATTCTGAAAAACTTGTAGGGCTGTCATATTATGTCAACCGCGCTAATCATCCATGCGCGGTTGACACGGTGTGACAACCCTACAAACCTATAAATGTTGGTTATTTCACCACAAATTTATATGTCATTCCATCAATGGCAATGAAATACATGCCTTGAGGCAGATTCGACACATCAATTTGTTGGGTTTCTCCAGTGATTTGTCCCGTCATCAAGGTTTGACCCATAGTGTTGGTGATACGATATGTGTTGGTTTGAGACGCGATTAATCGCGTCTCTACAAAGAGGATACCATGGGTAGGATTCGGATAAACAGTTAAGGTCCCTGAGACCGTCGAAGGACCGTTCTCTGCAATGCCATCGGTATGCGCTGTAACATAATCATGTATGCCGTCCGCCGCCATAGCAGGAGCGGATTCGCATTCTCCGCCAATAATCGCATTGATGGCAGTCACCTGATAATAATAGGTTTCGGCGCTGGTATCATGGTCATCAAAATGCATGTCTGTACCAGTGGCAATACCAATCAAATCATAGTTCTGGCCGTCAGTGGAACGATACACATAGTAACCGTACGTTGTGCTCGTGGTGCCTGCCCAAACCACATTGGTGACCGTGATATTGTCAATCACCAAAGAATAGTTCGACACACGGGTGAAATGGCGGAAACCGAGGTAAACCTCCTGGCCTTCATAGGCCGAGAGGTCGACAGAATAGGCTTGATATGGGTTGCTGGAATCCCATTCGGCAATGGTGGTGATGTTCAGCCCGTCACTCGAAGCTACGGCCACTCCAAAGTGTTCCGTCGGATACGAGGGATCATAGCCAGCAGCATAGAAGGTCATTGAGGCATTCTCCATCACTTTCACTTTCGGCATGAAAGCGTAGTTGTCGGGCTGAAGCGCTCCCAAACCATTCATATAGGAAAACGAACTCAAAGAGGCGTTGGTGTTGGTCGTGTTCACCGAACCATCAGAATTCATGCCGCCCCCGCTATAGATGCCAAAAATCTGTCCGTCGCCATCGGCATCGAGGAAGGTCCAGCCTTGAGGGTCTTCTTCAAAACCAGTGTAAATCTCGCGCTCCCACGAAATCCTCACTTTGTCACCCATATTCTCTGCCCTGAGGTTTTTAGGTGCCACGCAATCCAATTCGGCTTCAGCACATTGCGGAGCGGCAAGAGCATAATAGTCACCTGTCTCGCGACTGCCCTCTTGGATGATACGGATGCAATAATTAGAGGTATAGCGATTCACTTCATGTGTGAATGAAGTCTCACCGTGATTGAGGGTGGCAATCAGTTCGTCATCAGCATAGACCAGCGCACCTATGGCAGGGCGCGTCACCTCAGCCTCAATGCCAGTCACCTTGATATCATCGAGGCAGAGGAAATAGGTATCACCCGTTGTGTTGAAGTGGCGAATGGCGACATATATCTGCTGTCCGGCGTAGGCCGAAAGGTCGGCAGAATATTCGGTGTAGGTACTCGTGCTGTTCCACTCGACCACCATCACGAAGTCATTGGGATTGCTGTTGCTGGAAGTAGATACAGCCACACCAAAATGTTCAGGATCAGGGGCAATGCCAGGCATGTCGGCATCGCATGCCATGAAGGTGATGCGACCATCTGCGGTCGGAGTCAATCGTGGCGTGACGATGAAATTGTCGGGGTTGAGTTCTTCCATTCCAGCCATCCATGACCATGAACGCAGGCCAATGCCTCCATTATAACCGCCGTAAGGATACACACGGAAGTTCTGTCCATCGTTATTGGCATCGATGAGGGTCAAGTCAGAAAAAGTACTGTCGGCAAAGTCGTAATAAAGTTCCTCCACTGGGAAAGGCACACTCATCTCAGGCAATGTCCACGAGAGTTGCACCTGGTTACCGTCGCTTTCAGCGTGAAGGCCATTGGGCGAGCCTTGGAAGTGGTCGGGGGTGCGGTAGGTCCAAGCATATTCATTCTCCAGCGTCACTCCCGATTGGTAATGAGCCCTCACCGTAGTCGTATGACTTGAACCATCGGCAAAACCATTGGTATTCAAAAGATAATGGGTGCCGCGCTGATTAGTGGTCACTGTCTGGCCATCGAGAACGATGTCACAGCCCATCAATGAAGAAGCGTTTTCATCGCCGATAAATATGTCGTCAACGCAGATAGCGAACATGTCGGTGCAGTTGAAGTGGCGAATAGCAAGAAAGACCTCCTGACCAGCATACGACGAAAGGTCAACGGAATACTGACGCCAAGTGCCTTGACGGTTTCCTTGGCCTTTGGAAGACAAAGTCCATTCCTGCAAGGTGGTGAATGACATCGGGTCATTGTTGACCGTCGTGGAGATGGCCACTGCAAAATGCTCAGCGCAATATTGCTCATCCATAGCGCAAGCCCAGAAACTGATGATGCCGCCTTCTGGAATGGTCACGCGAGGCGAAACCATGAAATTGTTGGGCGTGAGTGGCGAAGTGGAAGCATTGTCGTAGGAATACGACACCAACATGCCATCGGAGCCGCCATAGCCCATGCCGCCTGCAGAAGGCAGTTGCCAGTTATGGCTGTCGCCGTCAGCATCGATAAGCGTCCAGTCGAGGATGCGACCTTCGTCAAAATCATCCTCAAAACCCCAAAAATAAGCCCCGTTGGGCGAATAGACGGCAGGCGCATGGTAAAGCATATAGCCCGATGAAGAGACATAGTTTTCAACGCCCATTTGGGCACTAGCTCCGAAGGGAACCATCATGAGTAGCGCCATCGTCAAGAATGGCAAAACGTGTTTTTGCATAAGAATAATGTGGATAAATGTTTTTGAAATAGGGCTGCAAAGGTAGAATTTTTATCCTGACAATCCAAAATCGCAGAGCAAAACCAAATAAAAAGACCATTTTCCTCTTTGATAAAAAGAAATAATCGCTACCTTTGCGCATCATTTTCACTAAAACCAACAATTATGGCAAAAAACATCGAAGAAATCAAAGCCGCGTTGGCCGCTTACGGCATCACCGGCGTGAAGGACATTTACTATAACCCGAGCTATGAGCAGCTCTTCAAGGACGAGATGGACCCCGCCCTGACCGGCTACGACAAAGGCGTGTTGACCGAACTCGACGCCGTCAATGTGATGACCGGCATCTACACCGGCCGTTCGCCCAAGGACAAATACATCGTCATGGACGCAAAATCGAAGGACACTGTGTGGTGGACCACCGAAGGCTACAAGAACGACAACCACCCGATGAGCGAAGAAGTCTGGGCACAGGTGAAAGACCTCGCCAAGAAACAGCTCAGCGGCAAGAGCCTCTATGTCGTCGACGCCTTCTGCGGCGCCAACAAGGACACCCGCATGGCCGTCCGTTTCATCATGGAGGTGGCATGGCAAGCCCATTTCGTACTCAACATGTTCATCAAGCCCACAGCCGAGGAACTGGCTGACTTCAAGCCCAACTTCACCGTCTACACCGCTTCGAAAGCCAAGGTCGACAACTACAAGGAACTCGGACTCAACAGCGACACTTGCGTGGCCTTCAATGTCACGAGCCGCGAACAAGTCATCCTCAACACCTGGTACGGTGGCGAGATGAAGAAAGGCATGTTCTCGATGATGAACTACTACCTGCCGCTGCAAGGCATCGCCGCCATGCACTGCTCCGCCAACACCGACATGAAGGGCGAGAACACCGCCATCTTCTTCGGCTTGAGCGGCACTGGCAAGACCACCCTTTCGACCGACCCGAAACGCCTGCTCATCGGCGACGACGAGCACGGCTGGGACGACGAAGGCGTGTTCAACTTCGAAGGTGGCTGCTATGCCAAGGTCATCAACCTCGACAAGGAGAGCGAGCCAGACATCTACAACGCCATCAAGCGTAACGCCCTATTGGAGAATGTCACCGTCGATGCCAACGGCAAGATTGACTTCAAGGACAAGAGCGTGACCGAGAACACACGCGTCTCCTACCCCATCGAGCACATCGAGAAGATTGTGAAGAACGTGCGTCCCATCTCGGCTGGTCCCGCCGCCAAGAACGTCATCTTCCTCAGCGCCGACGCCTTTGGCGTGCTGCCTCCCGTCAGCATCCTGACGCCCGAACAATGCAAGTACTACTTCCTGAGCGGCTTCACGGCCAAGTTGGCCGGTACCGAGCGCGGCATCACGGAGCCTACTCCTACCTTCAGTGCCTGCTTCGGCCAAGCCTTCCTTGAGCTACACCCGACCAAGTACGCCGAAGAACTGGTGAAACGTATGGAACAAAGCGGCGCCAAGGCTTACTTGGTGAACACAGGCTGGAACGGTACGGGCAAACGCATCAGTATCCGTGACACGCGTGGCATCATCGATGCCATCCTCGATGGTAGCATCGAGAAGGCACCTACCAAGATGATCCCGTACTTCAACTTCGAAGTGCCGACCGCATTGCCAGGCGTCGACCCGAACATCCTCGACCCGCGCGACACCTACGCCGACAAGAACGCTTGGGAAGAGAAAGCCAAAGACCTCTCCTCACGCTTCATCAAGAACTTCGAGAAGTTCACGACGAATGCTGCTGGCAAGGCTTTGGTGGCTGCTGGACCTAAACTTTGATCGGTCTCACACAAAGATTTTTTTCACGCAGAAATCGCAGAAATCGCAGAACTGTAAGAATGAACGAGCCGCTCCGATTGGGACGGCTCGTTTTGCGTTATCCCTGCTAATTGTCAAAAATTTGAGGGTTTCTATGGCTGCTCATCATCAAAACCAACATCTTTTCCATTCGGATGTGATTTTTTTGGTATTTTTGCACCCAAAATAATAATTGGAGTTTTATCAATCATCAACAAAATCAATAAAAATGAAGAAAACCATTAGAAAATTCGTTCCTGCAATGCTCGTTCTCGTAGCATTGGCAACCCTCTCGTTCATGGCCAAAGACAACGTCACGCTCAGACTCCGTCCGCAACAAGACAAGACCTATACCCTCACTTCAAAAGCAAACATGATGATGATGATGGAAGTGCAAGGTCAAACCATGAACATGTCACAGAACCTGGAAACCCGCCAAACTTTCACCACGAAAGAAACAAGCGATGCAAAATCCACCTTCGAGACCCAAATCGAGGCCCTAAAGTTGTCCATCTCACAAATGGGCATGAAATTAGAGTATGACTCTGAACATCCAGAAAAGACCAGTCCCATGTTGGCCGGGCAGACCTCAGAAATGGAGAAAGCCTTGAACAAGCCCACCATGGTATCTTACAGCGCATTGGGCACTGCCATCGACTCGCTTGAAATCGAAATGAGCCAATTAGCCGCCGCCATCATTGAACTTCCAGAAGAAGAACTGAGTGTGGGAAGTACCTGTAACACCAACAAGACGCAAAATGCCAACGGGATTGAAATCACTGCCAAAATGACTTACACCGTCACCGCCATTTCCAAGAAGAGTGTCGATGTGAGCTTCAGCGGCACGGCAGAAGGCAACAACGATGTAAGCGGTACCTATAACGGCACTGCAAGCATTGATCCTCAAACCGGTATTATCATTCAAAGCGCCACCAAGTCCAATATCTCCATGACCATGAACGAACAAGGCATGAGTCTCCCTGTGAACATGGTAGGCAACACAACTGTTGAAGTGAAATGATTTAAGAAACCAAGGATTTCAATATGTAGGACTGACAGCACACCTGTCGGTCCTACTTTTTTTTCGACAAACCATTCCAACCACAGATTATTTTCTACCTTTGTGGCATCATTTTCAACACATTTCATTATGAAACAATCCCTTACCTTAATCACTTTGGTGCTATTGGCTTTTTCAGCCATGGCACAGAACACCAAGCCACAACCCCTCACGCAAGAGGAATTCGAAGCCTTGTGCCCTACCCCTCCCATGGGATGGAACAGCTGGAACAAATTCGGTTGCAACGTCAGCGAACAGTTACTGATGGAAACTGCCGATGCCATGGTAGCTTCGGGCATGAAAGATGCTGGCTATGAATACATCGTTGTGGACGACTGCTGGCAGGTGGACCGCGATGCCGACGGCAACATCGTGTGTGACCCGGAACGTTTCCCGCATGGCATGAAGTATGTGACCGACTACATCCACTCCAAAGGGCTGAAGTTCGGGCTGTATTCCTGCGTTGGCACCCATACCTGCGCCGGCCGCCCAGGTAGCATGGGACACGAATATCAAGATGCGCTCTATTACGCCCGCAATGGCGTCGACTACCTGAAATATGACTTCTGCAACAACCGTGAGACCAACTCCAAGACTGCGTACACCATCATGCGTGAAGCCTTAAAAGAGGCTGGTCGTCCCATCGTGTTCAGCATCTGCGAATGGGGCAGCACGAAGCCTTGGGAATGGGCGCAAGGCATCGGTCACCTCTGGAGAGCCACGGGCGACATCATCAACTCATGGGAAGGTCGCGCCGATTGGGGCGGACACGGCATGGTACACATCATCGATTTGATGC
>JAEEGH010022320.1_pt1 | contig 12988 bp, 10 predicted proteins | sample 9134181 | NCBI WGS metagenome assembly JAEEGH01 (sample SAMN16246544, study PRJNA631951) | gut metagenome | biome: gut microbiome; feature: rumen; material: DP-attached | host: Bos | place: Iran: Karaj | collected 2018-10 | reverse complement strand
AAGCATTGTCCCGAGCTTAAGACCGGATCCATCAGGGAGCTGTTTGCAGAAAATAACCTGATTGTCTACGGAAGGTTTACCAGAACGGGAGCCACGGTGGTAGCAATCAACAACAACAGTTTCGAGATCACCAGGGAGATACAGGTATGGCCTGTTGGAATCGTTGGAGATACACAGCTTTCTCAGATCATGGTATCCGACGCCACCGGATTTGACACCGCGCCTGTTATAAAGCACGTCAAAAACGGCGTTTTGTCCCTTACTATGTCAAGGAACAGCGGATACGTTCTCAGATATGAGAGCTACAGCGCTGTAACGGATGAGGAATTCTGGTCCGACAACGAATTCAACTTTGACTGATGAAACCAAGAAGTATATAATATTCTATAGCTATTAACTCTACGAAAAAGGGGAGAAATCAAATGTTAGTATCTGCAAAAGACATGCTTGTAAAAGCAAAAGAAGGCCATTATGCAGTAGGCCAGTTCAACATCAACAACCTTGAGTGGACAAAGTCAGTTCTTTTAACTGCAGAAGAGCTTAAGTCCCCCGTAATCCTGGGCGTTTCTGAAGGCGCAGGTAAGTACATGACAGGATTTACAACAGTTGCAGCTATGGTAAAGGCTATGGATGAGAGCCTTGGCATCACTGTTCCCGTTGCACTTCACCTTGATCATGGTACATACGAAGGATGCTATAAGTGCATCAAGGCTGGATTCACATCCATCATGTTTGACGGATCACACTACGATATCGAGGAGAACGTAGCCAAGACTTCTGAGCTTGTTAACGTATCTCACCAGCTTGGCCTTTCAATCGAGGCTGAGGTTGGCTCCATCGGCGGAGAAGAGGACGGAGTAGTTGGAATGGGCGAGTGCGCTGATCCCGACGAGTGCAAGAGAATCGCTGATCTCGGCGTAGATATGCTCGCTGCAGGTATCGGTAACATCCACGGCAAGTATCCTGAGGGATGGCCCGGACTTAGATTCGACGTTCTCGATGCTATCCAGCAGAAGACAGGAATCATGCCTCTCGTTCTTCACGGCGGTACAGGAATTCCTGCTGATATGATCAAGAAGGCAATTACTCTTGGCGTATCCAAGATCAACGTTAATACTGAGTGCCAGCTTTCATTTGCGGATGCTACTCGTAAATATGTTGAGGCAGGCAAGGATCTTGAAGGCAAGGGATTTGACCCTCGTAAGCTTCTTGCTCCCGGCGCTGAGGCTATCAAGGCTACAGTTAAAGAGAAGATGGAACTCTTTGGATCAGTTGGAAAGGCTTGATCTTTTCTACAAGAGAATTTTCCGGAAGGGTAGAGCCAAGGCTTTACCCTTCTTTTTTTAGAATAATTGGGGGAACAAATGAATAACGAATTAACCAAAAAAGACATTGAAGACATGGAGGCCGAGATAGTACACCGCAAGGTTGTGGTAAGAAAAGAGCTTTTGGAGCATGTCAAGGAAGCAAGAGCCCAGGGGGATCTGTCTGAAAACTTTGAGTACTATGCGGCAAAGAAGGCCAAAAACCAGAATGAGAGCCGCATCAGGTTTTTGGAGAGAATGATAAAAACTGCAAGAGTTATCGATGATGACGCCAAAGAAGATGAAGTTGGCATGAATAAGACTGTGACACTGAAATTTGAGGAAGATGGCAGTATTGAGACTTATAAAATAGTCACAACCATGAGAAAAAATTCTCTGAAGGGTCTCATAAGTATAGAATCTCCACTTGGCAAACAATTGCTTGGACATAGGGTAGGAGACCGTGTTACTATAAAAGTGAGCGATGAAATTAGATACGATGTAACGATAACAAAAATTGAAAATACCGGACTGACCGAGGAGGATACCATTAGAGATTTCTAAGTCAGTTTGTTTAAGAAATGGAGGGAAGCATGGGATCAAACTTACACGTTTTTCAGCCTGTTGATCCGGCAGATGTTGATGAGGGCGCCTTTACCTTTAACGGAACCAAGATGCTTGTGACTGTTGCAAAGGGCGAAAAGGTCAACACAACCACAGCTGCCTGGGGCGGAGTGGGATATTTGTGGAACAAGAGAGTTGTCTTTATTATGCTTCCCAGTAAGCGTTATACCAAAGAATTTTTGGATGAAACCAAAGAGTTTTCTTTAAGCTTTGTCAACCAGACAGAGTTTAGAGGAACGCTTAAATATCTTGAGATGGTCTCAGGCCGAACAGAGGATAAGATCGCAGGAGCGCGACTTAATGTCAATTACGATGATGGAATTCCTTTCATCGATGAGGCAGATAATGTAATAACTGCCAGAGTTCTTTTTAAAAGAGAGTTTGGGGAAGAAGGCTTCGTGGACAAAGACCTTCTTGAAGAGTTCTACAAAACGGGAGAATACCATATTATTTACGTTGGGGAAATACAAAAGATACTGATCAGATAAAGGGTACTTATGAAGACCAAAAGGGTTAGAAATATCTTTTTAAGTGTTGTTTCCGCAATAACAGTTGTGACAGGAGCGCTTGGTGGCGTAATTCCCACAAAGGCGAGCCTGTCTTTTGGTGCGGCTCCAAAGCAGGAGAAGGTGGTTCTTCTTGGGGCTGAATCCCTTCTTAATCCCGACGGGGATAATACTGTGATCAGAATAGGAACATGGTATTCTGAAAGAGATCTTAAAAATCTGAAGGCATATCTTGCCAAACAGTTTCCAAATTATGTTTTTGAATTTGAATATATAGACAGAAGTAACTATGAGTCAATAATGGATGCCAAGCTCTCCTACAAGGGAGCTCCGGACATTTTATATGTGGATCAGGAAATGGTGGCAAAGCATGCTGCCACCGGTTACATCGCAAACGTAACGGACATAACAGAGAAGTTTAACAAGAAGGCAAAGCTTGCGTTTGGCTACGGTAATGCAGTATATGCTGTGCCGAATACGTCGCAGTTTGAGTGTATCTATTACAACAAAGAGATGTTTGAAAGTAAGGGCGCAAAAGTACCCACCGACTTAAACACCTTTATTGGTGCCTGTGATTATTTCAGGGTTGTGAGAAACATAAGGCCCCTGGCGGCAAGTCTCAAGGATCCATACAACTTTGCTAACAGTGCCTTTGCTCTTGTTGCAGCGGATTATCTTTATACCGACAGGGGAAAAGGTTTTGGCGGTAGACTTCAATATGGAAGAACAACATTTAAAGATGAGATCCTGCCATACATGAACGCCTGGGAAGAGCTGATATACCACGATATATTGACGCCGGATATGTACACAATAGACGGTCTTACTGCAATAGAGGATTTCTGCGATGCAAGAGCAGCAATGATAGTTGGCGGCCCGGAAATCTATAATGCGATCATTGAGCGAAAGCCTGATATGCAGATAGGCACAATTCCATTCTATGGAACCCAGGAAAACACATGTGCAATTATCGGTGGATGTGATCTGGGATTTGCACTTAACAAAAATTCTATGAATTACAATCAGGCAAAAACTGTACTGGCATCTCTTGCTAGACCGGATGGACAGGAGGCTCTGTGGAAGGACAGGCCTGGAAGCCAGACATATCTTGAGGATGTGAGCTTTGAAGTAAGTGATGTTTATAAGGGAATTGAAAAGTGCTATAAAAACGATCTTGCATTCACACCCTGGATGGACTGGGGAATGGACCTAAATAAGCCAGTACATTACAAGTTTGGAAGAGAATTACAGAAAGTTCTTTTAAGAAGGGAAACACTTACAGAGGCTTTTGTTAACGTTGATGATCTGGTGGATGAGATTCTGCATGAAGATCAATAGAGGGGTTAATGGATGAAGCAGAATAAGAAATTTGGATATTCAAGTAGCATAAGAAGAACTCTTATCAGAGTTTTTGCCATCCTCATTGTTGTTCCTATCGTGATACTGGGCAGTTATTCTTATCTGGTTGCAAGAAACAACCTGATCCAGCAGACACAGATTGCCATGAGGGGCAATGTTGATGTTATTTCCCATGGTATTGAGAATAATGTCAAAAGAGAAAATGACGTAGTAAAGTTCTTTTCCTATGAAGACAGTTTCAGGAAGGCGCTTGGTAAGGTTAAATCTGATCCGTATACCCTCACGGAGGAGCTTAATGATAACATTGAGCCACTAATCTGGTACTACTTAAGTAGCGACACAAATATAGAAAGCATTATTTTCTATTCAGATCTGATTGAAGAAAAGCATATGGGTGACTTCCTGATGCAGCCTACTACTGATAAACAGAAGGAATGGTATGAGGAGACCGGAAATGAATACAGTGCTTTTTGGGACGTTGATGAAACAGGTGGAGTCTATCTTATAAAGGCTCTTTTGGATTCTGCAACATCCTCAAAGCGTATTGGAATGATAGCGCTTAAGGTAAATGAGAAGAATTTCTTTTCAATAGTTAATCAGACAAACTACCTCAACAACGGAATTGTTATTGTTAACACGGATAACGAGATAATCAATCACAGAAAGATTGACGACGCAAAGCTTGAAGAACAGATCCTTCAGAGGATCATGAATGGAGAGGTCGAAGACTTCCTTGTTGAAGATAATTATTTTATAGCTCAGTCAGAGCACACATCCAATGGCTGGACGTTGTATTATTTCGTAAACAGAGCAGAGATCACGGCTGACGTTTTCAGGATCCTTTTATCTGACATGGTAATTGCTGTTGTGATCTTCCTTGTGGCATTTATTTTTGGTCAGAGGTTTTCGGACAGATTTAGTAAAAGGATCGTCCGGATAAACGATATGGCCGATCAGATCAAGCTCGGATATTTTGATGTTGAAAACACGGATAAAAACGATGATGAAGTGGGACTTCTTTCGGCTGCCATGACTGATATGGCCGATACCCTTAAGAAGATGGTCCAGGAAATCGACAGGATGAACAAGGAGCAGTTAAAGCTCAAGGATGACGATATCCATTACAGAGAATGGCTCTTTGACTTCGTGGTAGAAAAGAACAATGATGTCCTTGCCGTTGTTAACGAGGGCACAGTTGAGACCAGCTTTATTACGGCAAATGCTGAGGGAGTACTTGGAATTCCTCAGTCAGAGCTTAAAGCTGACATAAGAAATATCGTAAAAGCCCAGAGAGACGGAGATGAAAGACGTCTTGACGAGGTTATTAACACTGCAATGGAGACAGGTGATGCTCAGATCCTTGATGAGGTCAGATTTGAGAACCAGAAAACCAATGAACACCTGTATTACCGTGGAATTATAGTATGTACCATTGATGACGGCGGTAAGAGACTTGCTATTGCGCTCTATGACAGAACTATGGAGTTTCGCAGAAACCACCATCTGCAGGAGGCTCTCAATGCTGCTGAGACAGCAAATAAGGCGAAGACAAGTTTCCTTGCAAATATGTCCCACGACTTCAGGACACCTATGAATGCCATAACCGGATTTAACCTGCTTATTGAAAAGCATTCGGATGAACCGGAAAAGGTAAGGGAGTATACACATAAGATTTCACTGGCGTCCAAGAACCTTTTGTCTATCCTGAATGACGTCCTTGACATGAGTAAGATCGAATCCGGAAAGACGACTCTCGATATCCAGGAAATGGCACTGGGGCTTTTGATTGAGGAAATAAATACGGTTATTAGTTTCCAGGCAAAGGCAAAGAATCAGGAATACATTGTAAAGATCGAAAATGTCAGACACGACATATTCATGGGTGATAAGCAGAGGATCAACGAAATCCTCATGAATATCCTTGGAAATGCAGTAAAGTACACCCAGGAAGGTGGAAGAATCCAGTTTACAATTGCTGAGTCGGATTCGTCCTCCGAGGGCTTCCAGAATCTCAAATTCACAATTGCCGACAATGGTATGGGAATGAAACCCGAGTACAAAGACAAGATATTTGAGGCGTTCTCAAGAGAAGAAACCGGTGCAACAAAGACCATTCAGGGAACGGGGCTTGGAATGGCTATTACAAAGAGCCTTGTTGAACTTATGGGCGGAACCATAAGGGTAGAAACTGAGGAAGGTAAGGGAAGCACCTTTATTGTTAACTTAAGGCTCAAAGCTGTTGAGTCAGAGAACGTAGACTTCTGGAAAGCACATGGTATATCATCGGTTCTTGTTGTAAATCCTAACCAGGCAGAATTTGATGTACATCATCACAACTTTATCAATGATAAGCTGGAGGTAATGATTGCGCCAAACGGAATAGAGGCCTTAAGCATTATTGATGAGAGCGCTCGGGAGGACAAGCACTTTGATCTGATTCTTGTAGACGAAAACTTCGAGGATATGACACCTTCGGAGCTTATTAAGAATATCAGAGGCAAAGATGCTGGAAGAAACAGTATCATTATTGCTGGAACATCAGCCTTTGATAAGACTGAAGATGAGCTAAGGGCTGCCGGCTGTAACGAAGTCCTTCAAAAGCCTCTTTTCCCGATTAGCGTAAAGCAGGCGGTGGAGGATATTTCCGGTAGGAATATCGTAAAAGAGGAAGTTGTGACAAATCCTCTTGAGGGAATGAAGTTCCTTGCGGCTGAGGATAATGACATCAATGCAGATATCCTTATAGAGCTTATGAACATGGAAGGTGCTACAGTAACAAGAGGTGTCAATGGCCAGGAGGTTGTTGAGATGTTCAAAGCAGCAACTGAGGGCGACTACGACATGATTCTTATGGATATTCAGATGCCTGTTATGAATGGTTATGAAGCTGCTGCAGCAATTAGGGCGCTTGACAGCGACTGGGCACAGAGGATCCCGATCATTGCAATGACAGCAAATGCTTATGCCGATGACGTGCAGCAGGCGTTCGATGCCGGAATGAACGCTCATGTGACAAAACCCATTGATATTAGAATTGTTGAAAAAACTATTCTTGAGTTTAAAAAATAAGAGGAAGGAGCAGTACATTTATGAAAGGAATTAAAAAGGTTGCTGATGGAATTTTCTGGATCGGGGGAAGTGATAAGAGACTTTCTAGGTTTGAAAACATATTCCCTATTCCTGAGGGAGTAACCTACAACAGCTACTTTATTGACGATGAGAAGACAGCAGTTTTTGATACTGCGGACATCACAATTGCAGACCAGTACATTGAGAATCTTAAGGATGCTCTGGGCGGACGCAGCCTCGACTATCTTGTGGTACTTCATATGGAGCCCGACCACTGCAGTCTTATAGATAAGGTTACAGCTCTTTTCCCTGATGTTACTGTTGTTGGGGGTAAGCAGACATTTGTGTTTATGCAGCAGTTCTTCCCACAGGCAAAAGATTTTAAGAAACTTGAGGTTAAGGAGGGGGATACTCTTTCAACAGGAGCACATACCTTTAGCTTCGTTGCTGCGCCTATGGTACACTGGCCGGAAGTTCTTTTTGCATATGACGACAAGAATAAGGCTCTTTTATCTGCAGATGCATTTGGAACTTTTGGGGCGCTTGATGGTGCTATTTTTGCGGATGAATTTGATTTTGAAAAAGATTTCCTTGAATCAAGTAGAAGATATTATGCAAATATTGTTGGAAAGTATGGTGTTCAGGTTCAGGCAGTCCTTAAAAAGGCCGCAGCCCTTGATATTCAGATGATTTTGCCCCTTCATGGACCTGTCTGGAGAAAAGACATAAATGTGCTTTTTGATAAATACCAGAAATGGAGCACCTATGAATCTGAAGAAGATAGTGTTATAGTAATATATGGCAGTCTATACGGACATACTGCAAGTGCCGCACAAGCTCTTGCTTCACTCCTTAGAGATAAGGGGGCAGAAGGCGTTAAAGTCTATGATGTGTCCGGAACAGATGTGTCTTACCTTATAGGTGAAGTGTGGAGGGCAAAAAAGATTATACTTATGTGTCCTACATACAATAATGGGATCTATCCGCCGATGGAGAATTTCCTTTCAGACATGGTTGCCCTTGGAGTTCAGAAGAGGGTATTTGCAATTGCTCAGAACGGAACCTGGGCTCCGGCTTCAGGAAAGCTTATGGCGGAGAAGCTCGCGCTTCTTAAGAACGTGACAGTTCTTGAGAAAGTATTAACCATAAAGAGTGCTCTTCATGCTTCTGATGAGGCGGCACTTGAAGAGTTCGCTGATGCAGTGATTGGTGCATAAGTAAAAGATTTGGAGGTTGGTTGTGAAAAAAATGTGTGTTATGAAAAAAATTCTGGCGGGCATGATGGTGGTGATCACTATGGCTGCGGCCGGAAAGAGCGCAAATGTTGCGGGATTTACAAAGGGAGAAGTTGCGCAGGCAGCAGGAAGAGTTGTAGCTATCAACTCCTGTGTCATCCAGGGTGATAACGTTGTTGTCAATGTGTCATGCGGATCAGTGCCCGCTTCTTCAGACGGAAAGTTCTATCTTTATTCTGATGAGGTTTACCAGGATGGATGTAAGGGAACAATTGTTGCAGAGACAGAAGCAGGTACAAATGCTACTTTTACATTCCCGCTTAACTATTACGGTGCGGGATCTAATCTGTCAAAGAAGTTCCTTGTGGCAGTAAAGAGTGGCGGATCAATGGTCCAGGTAAGTGATGAGCACTATATCACAAACCCTGAGGCAAAGGCAACCAAGACTCAGCCAAGAAAAGACCATGGCATGAAGGGAATCCTTCCTAACTCCCTTGATACAGCATGCTTCAAGGAACTTGGTATTGCTCAGATGGTTTACAACATTTACCTGGGCGACATAGTTGGACCAGGGGATGGATCAAACGTGATCCCATTCTCATATAACGGAATAGAGTATCAGTTCAATGGGGCAGCTCTTTCACAGTATGACGGATTTGTCCGCTACTGCACTGATAATAATTTCCAGCTTACAATGACAATCCTCAATAACAAGACAGCTGCAGGAGCTGATCTTATTCATCCGCTTTCAAGGGATTCTCATTCATGCCCAGGCTATGCCCTGAATACCAAGGAAGATGGTGGTACACAGCATATTAAGGCTATTGCAGCATTCCTTGCTCAGAGATATTCAGGTGGTGCATACGGAACTGTTGATAACTGGGTTATAGGCAATGAGGTTAATGCAAGAACAGAGTGGTATTACATGAATTCCACTAACATTGAGCTCAATGTCAGTGAGTATGTTAAGGCTTTCCGTATTTTCTACAACGAGATCAAAGCTGTAAATGCCAATGCCAGAGTTTACACTTCTTTCGATCAGGAGTGGAACAGAAAGTCTAATCCAGGATGCTTCATGTCAAAGCAGTATCTTGACAGATTTAACTATTATATGACCCGTGAAGGAAACATAGACTGGTCACTGTCATTCCATCCATACAATGCACCTCTCTTTGATCCATACGCATGGAAACAGCAGTCTCAGTATGTAAATACTTCACTTTCAACTCCGTACATTACTATGGAGAACGTATATATCCTTACAGATTACATGTGCCAGGCAGCATTCCTTAGCCCAAGTGGACGTGTTCGTGATATCTCACTTACAGAGATCGGCTTCACTTCAAGCTTCGGAGAGGACGCTCAGTATGCATCCTTAGTTTATGCCTACACAATGGCTGAGAATAATCCATATATCAGCAGCTTCATCCTCTTTAGAGAGACTGATGATGCCCACGAGATGGAGAGCCACATTGCCCAGGGACTTAAGAACCTGGATGGCAGCCGCAAGATGGCCTATGACGCATACAAGAACCTTGGTACAGGAAATGCGGCAGCAGCAAAAGCACAGGCATCACAGATTATTGGACAGGATGTAGATGCACTTGTTACAACCAGAACTTTCCTGTCAAGAAAAGGTTGGTTTTTAAACGACTGATATGGAAAGAGATAAGGAATTAGAAACACTTCAGAAAATTACAAATATGCAAAGAGATTTACTTGGAGGGCTGTATGGGGATTTCTTTTCATCCCCAAGTACAAAGCCCGGAGCCGGCACAGGCTCCGCATCACCATCTGATGTTCCAAAACCCAAGGATGGCAGTGTCTATATACCTAAACCAGAACCCAAGGATGCTGTAACAAATGCCAACGAGGCTTTAGAGGAGGCGAAAGCTCTTTTCGCTGCAGACAACAATGTTAAGGCACCGGAACCTGAACAGCCAAAGGAACCTGAAGAGGATCCTATGGAGACACTTGATAAGCTCATCGGACTTCAGACTATCAAGGCAGATGTAAAAGAGCTTACGGCCTTTGTTAAGGTCCAGAAGGCAAGACAGGAGCAGGGACTTAAGTCTGTTCCTGTATCACTTCATCTTGTATTTACAGGTAATCCCGGAACCGGAAAAACAACGGTTGCCAGGATAATTGCCCAGATTTATAAGCAGATTGGAGTTCTTTCAAAGGGACAGCTTGTTGAGGTAGACCGCTCAGGACTTGTTGCAGGATATGTTGGACAGACAGCCATTAAGACCCAGGAGCAGATAGCAAAGGCAAAGGGCGGCGTTCTCTTCATAGATGAGGCTTATGCCCTTGCACAGAAGGACGATGCTTTTGGCCAGGAGGCTATAGATACTATCCTTAAGGCGATGGAAGATAACAGGGATGACTTTGTTGTTATTGTAGCCGGATATACAGAGCCTATGAAGAAATTCATAGACAGTAATCCGGGACTTAAGAGCAGATTCAACAAGTATATTGAGTTCCCAGACTACAGCATTGACGAGCTTGAGGAAATCTTTGATCTCAACTGCAAGAAATATGACTACAAGGTGGCTGATGATGTTAAGCACCAGATAAGAGCGCTTATTACAGCCAAGAAGATCGAGAATATCGACAACTTTGCTAATGCCAGAGAAGTCAGAAACCTCTTTGAGGAGATCATAACAAATCAGGCAAAGAGAATTGCAAATATCGAGAATCCAAGCGAAGAAGATATGATGACAATTACTCTTGAAGACCTGTTTGATACGGTGGAAAAGCCGAGCGATTCTGATGCTCAGACAGAGGATGCTAAGACCACTGCGCAGGATGATGCGGAAGGTTCAGAGAATGGGACTAATGAGGCCTCTGCAGATACAGCAGATGATGCTGCGGGCAGCAAAACAGAAGAATAATAAAAACCAGCTTGCAATTGATTTGCGAGCTGGTTTTTTTATGCTGTGGGCCGAGTGGCTCATTTATTTCTTTTTGGGTTTTGGGGAGTTAACGACTGTATCAATAACTTCCTTACCAAGGTTATATGGAAGCTCACCAACAGTAGTAACATCCATGTTCTCAATTGAGGTCTTTATTACATCTGATACATACTTGGGATCCGGAAGGTCTATAAGACCACCTGAAGCATTCGCCATAACGGAATCATCAAGTTCCATGTTCTTGTTATCTGCCATTTTTGTACCCTCCATTTTTCTATTTGTGTGACCATTTAGGAATCACTTTGTGGTCCGAACTGTTTTGTTTCTTGATGATATGACTATAACATCCTAAAAACATGGTTACAATATTTTTTGCTTATTCGGTCATATTTCATGTCTATGCGGTATAATACAACGTTGATGACTTGTAGTATTTCATGGAAAAGCCTTGCTTAGAAAGGACTTTTCTTTGCATATGGAAGCTATTAGAATATAAGCTCTATATGCATTATTTAGGGGAGGAATAACGGAAATACTTTTATTAGAAATTTGTTAGACAAAAGGCATAAAAAACGGGTCTGAGAAATCTTCAAACCCGCTTAAATACTGAATCGAGGCGACAAGATTCGAACTTGCGGCCTCTGCGTCCCGAACGCAGCGCTCTACCAAACTGAGCCACGCCTCGATATGTTGTTATTAGAAAACCCCAGATATAATCTGGGGTTTCTATTTATGAGAGCGATAGACGGGGCTCGAACCCGCGGTCTCGACCTTGGCAAGGTCGCGCGTTACCAACTACGCCACTATCGCATATATGTAAAGTCACTTGCGTGACAGCAAAATAAATAATAAAACACTTTGAGCAGTTTGTCAACACCTTTTGATGATATAATTAAATGTAATTAAATGTGGAGGAATACAGCGCAAAAACAGGTGGAGGACAACATGCATTTTGTGGATGCCAAGGGAATACTGACCGGAAACGGCGGACGCTATGGGATGAATATATATAGAGGCTGCACCCATGGCTGTATCTATTGCGACAGCAGGAGCAAGTGCTATCAGTTTACCCATCCTTTTGAGGATATTGAAGTCAAACAGAATGCGCCTCAGCTTCTGGAGAAGACTCTTAAGTTCAAGAGAAAAAAGTGCATGATTGGAACCGGCGCAATGTCGGACCCATATATGCACTGCGAGGAAGAACTAGGACTTACAAGAAAGTGTCTGGAAGTTATTTTGCAGCAGGGGTTTGGGGTGGCTATTCAGACAAAGTCTGATAGAATCCTCCGGGACATAGATTTGCTTGATGAGATCAATAAGTCTGCCAAGTGTGTTATTCAAATGACGCTCACAACTTTTGATGATGAGCTTTGCAGAATCCTGGAACCAAATGTTTGCACTACAAAGCGCCGGATTGAGGTGTTGGAGGTATTCAGAGAAAGGGGAATCCCGACAATAGTGTGGCTATCGCCAATACTCCCATATATAAATGACACAGACGAAAACATTACTTCAATCCTTGACGAATGTGCCAGAGTAGGTGTTAAGGGAATTATCAACTTTGGAATGGGGCTTACCCTTAGGGAAGGAGACAGGGAATACTACTATGAGGCTCTTGATAAGCATTTCCCAGGTCTTAAGGAGCGCTATATCCGTGAGTTTGGAAATGCCTATGAAATACCAAGCCCGCGGTCAAAAGAGCTTTTCAGAATATATCATTCTATCTGCAAAACCAGTGGAATGATGTCCACACCGGAGGAATGCTTCAACTACATGTCAGAACTACCGGAGAAGTTCCATCAGATGAGTCTTTTTGAGTAAAATAAAAGCCTCAGATGCTGATATCTGAGGCTCTTTAGAGCGATAGACGGGGCTCGAAATATTCCGTCAATTAAAAAAGAAAGGAAACATGCGGGTTTCCAGCCGTCCGCCCCGGCTATACACACACTTAGTCACACAATCTATTTAGCATGTAC
>JAEEGH010022318.1_pt1 | contig 12989 bp, 13 predicted proteins | sample 9134181 | NCBI WGS metagenome assembly JAEEGH01 (sample SAMN16246544, study PRJNA631951) | gut metagenome | biome: gut microbiome; feature: rumen; material: DP-attached | host: Bos | place: Iran: Karaj | collected 2018-10 | reverse complement strand
GAGTTTTTGATCATTTTCCCGAAATAGAATCGCACAAGTCCAAACTCGTTCGCGATTTTTGTGGAACAGGTCGTTTTTCCGGCCCAATTTGGACCGATGATAGCAATATTCATGTCTAAAAAATAAAGAGGCCAAGATTGCCTCCAACACGGCAATTATTAGCCTTTATTATACAAAAAATCAACTTTATTATGGATTTTGTCTGATGTCCAAAGAGGAAAACACATTTTCAGAAAAGAGTTCAGATAAAATCCCGGAAAGAACAAAAAATCGAAAAAAAGATCATTACTGATTTATTATCAAAATATTATGATGTTTTTTATAAAAAGAAAACGATTGATATCTGTTTGGAACTTTTGAAAAGTTAGCTAAAAATGCTTGAATTTTTTCTGATTTTTTATAGGCTTGCTGGCGCTTGAGGTGAGCTCACTTAGCTTAGTGGAAGAGCGCTTCCTTCACACGGAAGAGGTCAGAAGTTCGAATCTTCTAGTGAGCACCATCCTGCGATTCAATCAGTTACCCATTATTTTAATTCCTTTACGATCAGTGAGGATCGCTTGAAATTCCCATTAGGAGAGAAAATGGCTGATGGCGGTTTAGGGGACAATGAAAAAGAGAGGGAAATGACTCCCTCTCTTTTTGCTTAGCGATAAAGTACTTATTCCGTTACGCTGCCGGTAGCGGCCCATTCGCTGCCTCTGATGACCAGATTCCGTACTCCTTTTTGTTTGAGAGCCTTCTGATCATGGCCGAAGCATTGATGAAAGACTCTGCCTTTGCCGTAGTTTACGGTAATGGCCAGAGGTTCGTTCATTCCTTTTCGGCTTTCAAAGGTGGTTTTGCCCGTTACCAGGATGTCGTACTTTGTGTCAGGGGCGACAACCAGGGCGGAATAAAGTTCATCATCCGCCTGGAAGTTAGACATTCCTTTGGTGACGGGATGATCCTGATTGGTGACGGTGACATCGAAAACGTGAGTTCCCGGCGCGTGACCGGAACCGTCTCTGGGGCTCCAGTAAACGCCGCACATTTTTTTGAACTCCAGCCATTCCGGGAAAGAACCGCTGGCCATGTGGTTGATGACAAGTCCCTTGCCGTTATTGACAAAGTATTCCAGATTGGCCTTGGCCTGGTCGGAGAGAGGTTCCCCGGAGACATTGGAGCGAACAAAGAAGATAAGATCGTATTTATTCAGAGCTTTTGAAGATTCCAGAATGTTCATATCCTCACTGATGCGGACATCGAATTTACCGGAATCCAGCAGCATGGCGCGATATTCTTCCTGAGTCACTCTCCATTGGTGAGCACCCACATCATCACCGGAGATGAACAGGGCGTTGATTTTTTTGTCGGCGGCAGAAAGCCCGGCAGTCATTCCCAAGGAAATGACGCACGCAAGTAAAAAACTTTTTTTGTTCATAACTATCACTCTATTTTGTTGTTATTTCTAACATCCGAAGCAGGATCTATTATAACCCGGTCTCACAGGATTTGCAAGAGAAGAATGTTTTTTAAATTTAACGCATCAAAGCTCTCGACTTGCGCTGTGGATTTTTCTAAAATATTTTGCGGTAAGCGGGAATGTAATCTCGAAAGTGCGAGAGTTCCGGCTTAGAAGAAAGAAAAGTTATGAATTCATCAAATAGTTTGAGAGGTTGCTCTCGTCGTGATTTTATTCGTATGAGCGTGACTGGCGCGGTCGCGGCCGTGTTGGGAACCCGTTTGGCTTTTGTCGCGGAAGCGGCGAAAAAGAAGATCCCCGTGGGATTGCAGCTGTATTCCGTGCGTGAAGCCTGCGCCAAGGATCTTCCCGGAACCCTGAAGATCGTCAAAGAAATCGGATTCAGCGGAGTTGAGTTTGCCGGTTATCATGGCAAAACCGCCAAAGAACTGCGCACACTGCTGGATGACAATGGCTTGAAGTGCTACGGCACCCATACCGCATTGAATACGCTGCAAGGAGATGAACTGAAGAAGACGATCGAGTTCAATCAGATCATTGGCAATAATTTCCTGATTTGTCCTTATATGAATGGTGAGACCATTGATGGATGGAAGAAACTGGCGGATGAATTCAACGCGATGTCCAAGATCGCCCGCAAAGAAAAGATGTGGGTGGGTTATCATGCTCATGCGCATGATTTCCATCCTATTGATGGACAAGTGCCTTGGGATGTTTTCTTTGGCAATACGGACAAGCGGGTCATCATGCAGCTGGATACCAGCAACTGTCTGGATGCCGGACAGGATCCGCTGACTGTTCTGAAGAAGTATCCGAAACGCGGTCGTACCATCCATATCAAAGAACATGGCGGCGATGTGAATACGTATCTGGGCTCCGGCGATGTGAAATGGGAAGAGATCTTCAAGTTCTGTGAAAAGCATGGGACCCAGTACTATATCCTGGAAAATGAACGCGGAGCCAATCCTGAAGTCTCTATCAAGTCCGCTCGCGGCGACTTTGAAGGACTGAAGAAGTTAGGCAAAGTATAAATTTTATGATGCACGGAGCGGAGAGTGAGAAGCTCTCCGCTTTTTTTATCGTGATAAAGAAAGCGCAAAATTGACAAAATCCCCAAAAAAATGCATCCTGAACCAAGACGCGTCTATAAACGCCGCTCGGTGAAAATTTCTTTAAGAGAAATATAGAGGATGAAACTATCAGAAATTTATAAATCATCTGTTCCGGTGCTTTCCTTTGAGGTATTTCCGCCCAAGCCTGATATCCCGCTGGAAAAAGTGATGAATATTATTGGAGATTTTAAACAGTATTCTCCTGATTTTATTAGTGTAACTTATGGAGCCGGAGGGAGTTCTCGCGGCAGAACAGTAGAGATCGCCACCCGGATCCGCAAAGAATACGGTCTGGAGTCTGTGGCTCATTTGACCTGTGTGGGGCAAACCCATGAGGAAGTGGATCACATCCTGGAAGATCTTCGCCAGAACGGAGTTTACAATATCATGGCATTGAGAGGGGATCCTCCGCGCAATAATCCCAATTTCGATTTCTCCCGCGGGGAATTCAAATATGCCTCGGAATTGATCACTTACATACGGAAACGCGGTAATTTTGGGATAGCCGCCGCGGCCTATACGGAAGGCCATCAGGATTGTAAATATATCGACAAGGATTGGGAAAATCTGAAAAGAAAAGTGGATTGCGGGGTGGATCTTCTGATCACACAACTTTTTTACGATAACCGGCTTTTCTGGCATTTCAGGGATACAATCCGCAAGATGGGTGTGACCGTTCCGATCGTTCCGGGAATCATGCCGATGTTCAACGGCAGGCAGATCCGGCGCATTTTGAGTATGTGCGGAGCTTCCATGCCGTCAGAAATTTTGATTATGCTTGACAAGTACGGTGATTCAGACGAAGATATGTACCGCGCTGGCGTTGAGTACGCCATCAAACAAATTCAAGAGTTAGTAAGCGAGGGTGTGGATGGTATCCACCTTGAGCTAATGAACAGACCGGATCTGGCGCGGGATGTGCTGGGTGGTTTGAAGCGATTGAAAGGCGAGTCTTGATGATGAAGTCTTGACTTGCCGGTGTTTTATTTTACAATGACTGCCCTCTATTGCAGAGATAGAGGTTGAGAAGAGAAGAAGAGAGAAGAGAGAGTATGGCTCGTATTTGTGAATTAACTGGTAAGCGTCCCATTAAGGGTAGTATTATTTGGCGCAGTGGTAAAGCGAAGAAGAAGGGTGGTATTGGTCAGCACGTGACGGCTATTACCAAACGTCGCTTTATGCCGAATCTCCAACGTGTACGCGCCGTGGTGGATGGTCAAGTCCGTTATGTTTTGGTTTCTGCCAAAGCGATCAAAAAGGGTTTGGTTGTCAAGCCGCCGAAACGCAATTGGAAACCTTCTGAAGAATAGTTTTCAGATATTATTTTGAAGAACCCGGTTTGGCCGGGTTTTTTTTATATATCACTAATTAACTTAGTAGTAAACTGTTCTGTATTAATATATTATTTTTTTATAAAGAAAGGATTTTGATCTCCGTCAATTGATGTGATATGGAAGCTCAAGCATTATTTATTCATGATTTTGCTGTAGTTATGTTTGTTGCCAGTGTGGCACTGCTGATTTTTCATCGTTTCAACCAGCCCAACATTTTAGGTTATATCGTTACCGGTTTTCTGCTGGGACCTCATACGCCCTCGCTTTTTGGGCTGGGACTGAAAAATAAGGGAAACCTGGAGATGATGTCAGACATGGCGATAGTCTTGCTGATGTTTTCTCTGGGACTGGAATTCAGTATTCGCAAATTTAGACAGGTGGGTATGTCGGCATCGATCGCGACAGGGATAAAAGTCGCTATCACGTTTACTGTGGGCTGTGTTGTCGGTAAGATCTTTGGATGGAAAATGATGGATTGCCTCTTTTTGGGAGCGATCCTGTCGGCGTCTTCAACGATGGTCATTTCCAAGACACTGGCGGAGTTAAAGCTTTTAAGAGAACGGTTTGCCGGGATCATTATCGGGATCGCTGTTGTAGAGGATATCATCTGTATTTCCTTAATGGCTATTTTGGCCAGTGTAGCCGTGACGGGAACTTTTCAAATGAGCAACATCACAGGGACATTGGGGAAATTGGGGCTGTTCTTTGTTTTAGTGCTCATATTTGGTCTGTTGTTAGTGCCCCGGTTGATGAATTATGTGGAACGCACCCAGAAAAAAGAACTGATTTTAGTCACTGCATTAGGTCTTTGTTTTGGAATGGCTCAGTTAGCGGAGGCTTTAGGCTATAGCACGGCTTTGGGAGCTTTTATTATGGGAGCATTGATCGCGGAAACAAACTCTATTCACAAAGTGGAAAAAGTTGTGCAGCCTATCAAAGATATGTTTTCCGCCATTTTCTTTGTAGTAGTTGGAACGATGATCGATCCCAGAGCGGTCGTTCAGTATTGGCCTCAAATTTTAATTCTTTGCGTGATCGTTGTGATCGTTAAAACAGCGGCTTGCGTTTTAGGTACTTTGACTACGGGGAATCCATTCCCGACTTCGATGAAGGTCGGACTGGGAATGTGTAATGTAGGTGAAGTGAGCTTCATTATTCTGGCGTTGGGGATGAGTCTGGGTGTTGTGGATGATCAACTTTATCCAATATGTGTATCTGTTGCTATTGCGACAATGCTGGCAACGCCATTTATCTTTTCCAATTCAGACAGGATTATCCAGGTCTGCAACAAATTGATCCCCAAGGTGCTGATGCAGACGCTCGGGATTTATATCAACTGGTATCAGCATACGGGGATTGAAAATAAAGGAGATCCGTTGGCAGATTATGCTAAGAGGCTTTGTATCAAAAACGTATTGAACCTTGTAAGTATCACTGGGATCATGATCCTGACCGTTGTTCTTTTCAAAGTGATAGATGGATATATCCCTCAAGTCACATTGTTTGCCGGGATGAACCTTTTGGACTTAACTAATGATAGCTTTTATTTGGTTGGGGTGATTCTCTGCGCACCGTTTATCCTGATCACCCATGAAAATCATTGTGCTCTGGCTCACTTGATCGTACAGAAAGCATTGCCTGCTAATTTAGCCGTTTTTCAGAAACGGTTTGAGCGGATCATATATTGTGCGGCTGCTAGTGCATTGGGGTTTTATTGGATGGTTCTGATCAGCATATTGATTTTTCGTAGATATTGGATCTATGCTTATGCATTGTCATTGATCGCTGTGTTGATCGCTTATCCTTTTAGAAGATATTTTGAGCGTATTTACCAAAAAGCGGAAGTTGAGGTCGAGTCTATTCTCAGGGGTGCAAAGAAGAGCAAAGAAGGGAATGATTTTCAGAAAAAAGCGGATGTTTTGATAAATGATACACGTTTGATTGAAATGAAAGACGGTATGGCTGGAATCGGAAAACGACTCAATGAGCTGGATATCTATACGAAAAGCGGTGCGAGTATCATTTCTATCGAAAGAAATTCATTTATGATCTTCAGTCCCAGGGGGCACGAGAAATTAAAAGCGGGAGATTATATTGTGTTATCGGGAAATACCGAACAGCTGGAAAAAGCAACGATGCTGATAGCTGGAGAATCTTCAGATCTCTTTGAAATTTAATGCTTATGGAAGAGCGCAGAGTATATTATTTCGATAATAACGCGACAACGGCGGTTGCCCCGGAAGTGTTTGAGGCGATGAAGCCGTACTTTCAAACAGAATGGGGGAATCCATCCAGTGCTTATTTTTTCGGGCATCATCTGAGCGGCGCGATCCAGGAGGCGCGGGAAAAAGTCGCGGCTTTGATCCACTCTGAACCTCGCGAGGTTGTTTTCACAAGCTGCGGAACAGAAAGTGATAATACGGCTGTTTTCAGCGCGCTTGAAACGACCGGCAAACGTCATTTGATCACGAGCGCGGTAGAGCATTCTGCCATCATGAATCAGACGCAATTCCTTAAACGCAAAGGCTATGATGTGACCTATCTGCCGGTGAATCCCGATGGAACATTGGATCCGTCACAAGTGGCTGCCGCTATTCGGCCGGATACAGCGCTGGTTTCGCTGATGTATGCCAATAATGAGACGGGTGTCATCTTTCCTATAGAGGAAGTGGGGAAGATATGCAGGAAAGCCGGTGTGCTGTTCCATACGGATGCTGTTCAAACTCCGGGAAAATTAGAAATAGATGTTCAAAAACTAGGCGTTGATTTTCTTTCTCTTTCCGCACATAAGCTGCATGCGCCTAAAGGGATCGGATTGCTTTACATAAAGCATCGCACACCTTTCCAGCCGTATGTGATGGGCGGACATCAGGAGAATAAGCGCCGCGCGGGTACGGAGAATGTTCCTTATATTGTTGGTTTTGGCAAAGCGGCGGAATTGAGTCTGGCCTCTATAAAAGAGGAAAACAGCCGTGTGAAGGAACTACGTGACCGTTTAGAGCAGGGGATATTATCCGCGATCCCGCATACGCATTTGAATGGAAATAAGGATCTGCGTTTGCCCAACACCAGTAACATCACTTTCAGTTATATTGAGGCAGAGGCTATTTTGATGCTGCTGGATCAGTTGGCTGTTTGTGCTTCCAGCGGATCGGCATGTACCACTGGTTCATTGGGCGCGTCTCATGTTTTGAACGCGATGGGACTTTCACCCATGGAGGCCAGAGGAAGTGTCCGTTTCAGCTTGAGCCGCTACACGACAGCGGAGGATGTGGATCATGTTTTGAAGCACTTGCCGGGGATTATTGCCAGACTGCGGACGATGTCGCCTTTGAATGAGATGCATCCCGATAATGTGTAAACTTTATTTTTTTCGGGCAGGCCGGTTGACGTTTAGGTAAGAGTGTGCTACTTTTACCTCTGGTGTTTGAGAGTGTGATTCTCTAAACATAGATGATATTGTGGCTCGGCTAGATAAATCATATTCATCTCCAGATTCAAATAATGAGGATGTAGTTACTCAATTATTGCCTGCGAATTCTTATAAGATTCATGAGGCAGGGTTAGAGTTTTTCTCCGAAAGAAAAGTGGAATTATACACGGAGATGCATTTGCAGGTGGAACATCCTGAAACAAAGAAAGTCGTGGACTTTAAAGGAGTAGTGGTCGGATGTACCGGTAATAAGCAGCAAGGTTATCAAGTGTCTCTGGCTTATACCAATATCACAAAAGAAGTACAGTTTGCCCTTTACGAAATGTATTGGGCGCAAATGTAGTTTTTCCCTCTTATCATTCCGGAATTTGCAGAAAAATAAAAAAACGGCCTCAAGGCCGCTTTTTTGTTTAATACATTATTCGTTATTTACTACTTTTGAGGAGGCTGCTGCTTGGGCTGCTGTTTTTGCTGCACCAGAACAACAGGAACCGGGATGCGCAGTTTCATCACTTCATCGATCAAGATCTCGATCGTGTAGATGCCCTGTTCTTTAAATTCAACTTGTCCGAATACCGACACATTTGTGGTATTTTGTGCCGGGCTTTGAAGAGCGAATTTGAAAGCGCTCTTGCGCAGCACAGTTGTTCCATCCGGAGCGACCAGACGAACTTCCTGATTGAATTCACCAACGCCGGCAGTCCAGCGATTGAAGACACACAGTTTATAGGCGGCAATGGGAAGCTGGGGAACCCGAACTTCGGAGATGACGCCAACGATGATAAAATTGCCTGAAGATTCAACACGCACATCCTCACAGAGCAGGGATGCCTGTAAATCGGGCAAAATACGAGAAGCATTCATATTATTTTTTTAGTTTATTGTTTAATTATTATTGTTTCAAATTTGCCATTTTAGCTGCACGAACAGTATTTTTCATCAGCATGGCGATAGTCATAGGCCCGACCCCGCCAGGGTTGGGTGTAATTTTACCGGCAATCGGTTGGACTGCGTTGAAATCCACATCACCTACAAGGCGATAGCCCTTAGGCGCGTTAGCGTCATTGATCCGATTGACTCCCACATCAATGACGGTTGCTCCGGGTTTGACCATGTCGGCTTTTACAAATTCCGCAACTCCAAGAGCTGCGATCAGGATATCCGCATCGCGGCAGATGGATCCTATATTGCGTGAACGAGAGTGACAAATCGTGACTGTGGCATTGGCGTGAGGACCTTTTTGCATCAGAATGGAAGCCATAGGCTTGCCAACGATGTTTCCTCTGCCGAGAATGACCACATTTGCGCCGTTGGTCTCAACACCTGAGCGGATGAGCAATTCATGGATGCCGCCGGGAGTGCAGGGGACAAATCCATGAGTGTCACCCAGCAGTAACTTGCCCACATTGACAGGATGAAAACCATCCACATCTTTATCCGGAAGAACTGTTTCAAAGACTCTGGCCTGATCAATATGTTTGGGAAGGGGGGCTTGAACAAGTATCCCATGAACAGATCGATCCGCGTTGAGTTTATTTAAAAGAGTCAAAAGCTCGGCCTCAGAGGTAGATTCCGGGAGAATGTGAAGGATGGACTTGATGCCCAGCTTGGCAGCCATCTTTTCTTTCATTCCCACATATACCTTAGAAGCCGGGTCTTCACCGACCCGGACAAAGGCGACCGCCGGTTGGATTCCCTGCTTCAGCAGGGCTTCCACCTCACGAGCCGTTTCTTCGTGTATGGCGGTGGCAATGGCCTTCCCATCTATGAGGTTATCTATCATTGAGTTATTGATTTCTCAACTCGATCGTTTTTACTGTCAGGAGCGGGTGATTCTTCCAGCGGGAATCTATGGATTCAGGACCGGTGACTATCACTTTCTTGCCGGCATACGGTTTAAGAGAAATTTCATTGTCCTTGGTGATGTACAGGAAGTTCATCATCCTTCTGTCGTAGATGTTATACAACGAATAAGGAGTAGGGGCAGCCGGACTTTCATTCAGACGGACGATTCCCTCACGCCGCGCGATCCGGATGCCGTCCGCAGTTATGGCGGTACCAGTGGTACTATTGGTTTGAGTGCTGACAGGAACTATTACGATTTGTTTTTTCTCCGTTTTTTCCGTGACTGCTTCTTCAGCCGGAGCTTCAGCCTCTTGAGGAGTATTCTTTTCCACGGCAGGTTGTTCTGTTTGAGCTACAGGAGCTACCGGTTCAGGAGGAATAATGACAGGAGTCGGTTTTTCTACCTGGACTTCAACAACTTCCGGTGTTTCATTCACCGCCGGTTCTGTTTTGGGTTCTTCTTTCTTGACCGGTTTTGCCTCAGCAGCTTTTATAGTAACTGTGGAGGCGATTGTTTTTTCTGGAGCAGGGGGCTCAGGTTTTTCGATTTTAACCTCCGGAGCAGGGGATTTTTCAACAGGACCGGTCAATTGGATATAATCTTCTGCAATGTATCCAAAAGCCTCCGGACCTTCAACTTTTGTCCATTCGCCTTCTGTTCCCAGAATAGTGATCTTTTCGCCTTGTTTCAGTTGGCCTACTTTTTTGTAGTTCGTGCCGGGGCCTTCTCTGAGGTTAAGGTTGGTTTTGGCTGTGCCATCCTCATTCAACAAATCACTTTTGATATAAACAGGAGAGGAATTCAGACGGACTTTGATCCAGCTTGCCGGCATGCCTTCAATGGGAGGAGTAATTGTATCACGTTCGACCGCAATATATTTTGCTCCTTTCGCAGCCTTTTCGATAATGTCTGAATTGGTGGATATATCGGATCTCACATTTACCCGATCACCTGTTACAACGGCTCCCTGATCGGCTGAAACTGCAACTTGTCCCAGGATTGCCAGAGAGAGGATTATGGAATATCTCGTCACACTCATGCGTTAAGTAAAAACTGTATTTCGGTTTTTGTCAATAACCGCCATTTGCCTAATGCTAATTTATCTAATTTTACTGATCCTACCTGCACTCGACGAAGTACAAGAACGATCTGATCCAGTGAATCCAGGATACGCCGAATTTCTCTGTTTTTGCCTTCCCGAAGTGTGATCGTCAGGCAGGTGCGAGTGTTATTCGTGCGTAAGATCTTGACTGCTGAAGCCCTTAAAAAGTCACCTTCATGGTAAATGCCTTTGAGCATTTTTGAAATGGTTTCTTTTTTAATAGCTCCTTGAACTTCAACGTAATAAACTTTATCTACTCCGGATGAGGGATGTGTGATATGATTACACAACTCCCCATCGCTGGTTAACAGGATAAGTCCTTCTGAATCATAGTCTAACCTGCCAACAGGATAGACATGCTGCATTTCCGGAGGGAGAAAATCCAGCACAGTCGGACGTCCTTGGGGATCTTTACGGGTACAAACGACATCACGAGGTTTGTACAAGGCAATATAAAGTTTTCTGCGGGCTTTGACTTCAGCGCCATCCACGGTGACACGGTCTTCCACCGGAGAGACTTTTGTCCCTAAAGTAGTCGTGCGTCGCCCGTTTACGGCCACTCGTCCTTCAACGATCAATTGTTCGGCTGCTCTCCGGGAACAGATCCCCGCCTCAGAAAGAAATTTCTGGAGACGTATCAAAGATTGTTCTTCGTTTGCAGAACGGTTCACCTAAAAAAACAAAAAGGAAAATCCTCCTCTTCAGAGTTGGATAATTCCTTAAATCACAGAAAACAATATCAGTGGATTAGGCAACGAACTTGGTTTTCTTTAAATTGAAAACCCGGTCTCCTTCACGCCACTCTTTACGCTTCTTCAAAACCTCGACGCGTTCCTGACGTTTAAGAACGTTCCGTTTCGCACCCAGGGAAGAAGCCCCTTTCAAACTATTATGCAATGACATAGCAAAAAATAAATTACACCACAGGCCAGCTCCTTCATGGAGAGGCCGACCTATTCTGCCAGAGATGGGGAAAAATGCAAATAGTTTTTGCAGCAATTCATTTATTTTTGGAGAAAAGGATTGAATTAGCATCTGCTGATTTGCTAGTTTGCCTCTGTTAGTGGTTATTAACAATAGACAATAGCATGATGAAAAAAGCGATTTTTTTAGGATGTTTCTTGGGGTTGTGTGCGTTTGGGGGGCAGGCACAAGTCGAGAAAAGTACAGGACAAAATCCTTATTTCAGGATCGAAGTAGTTGACGCTGAAAATAATTGGCCGGTTCCTCTGGTCGAATTCAAAACGGTGGAAAACATTCGTTTTGTAACGGATAATGCCGGTGTCATCGCGTTCTATGAACCGGATCTGATGGGAAAAGAGGTGTGGTTCGATATTACAAGTCATGGGTATTCTGTTCCCAAAGACGGTTTTGGTTACCGGGGCGCGCGGCTGAAACCTGTTTCCGGTGGGAAAACTGTTGTCAAAGTGAATCGGGATATGATAGCCAGGAGACTGGGGCGTTTGACGGGCAGCGGATTGTTCGCGGAGAGTCAAAAATGCGGAACGGACATGGATTGGCAGGATGCCGGAGTGGTCGGCTGTGATACGGTGCAAACGACTCCTTATAAAGATCATATTTTCTGGGCATGGGGAGATACTTCGCTTTCACATTATCCTCTGGGGATATTCAATACCAGCGCTGCAAAGACACCTCTTCCGGAGGTGTGGGCATATCCCGGTCAGCCGCCGGTCAAAATAAAATACGATCTATTCAAGAATCAGGAGGGCAAGCCTCGCGGAGTCATTCCTTTACCCAGTGAGGGACCGATTTGGATCGGAGGGACCCTGTCCCTGAAGGATAAGGATGGAAAAGAACACCTCTGCACGGTTTACAGCAAGATCAAAGGCTTTTTGCAGCCTTATGAGAAAGGTCTGGCTGTTTGGAATGATGAAAAGGAGGAGTTTGAATCAGTAAAAGTCCTTTGGAATAAATCTTCAGGAGAAAAGTCACCGTTGTGCCCGGAAGGGAATCAGGCCTTTTACACGGATGAAAAGGGTGCGGAGTGGGTGTATTTTGGCAGTCCGCTTCCCAATATGAGATGCCGGGCGACTTATGAAGCCTGGCTGGAGCCGGAAAACTGGGAGAGTGTTTCTAATCCCAGAGTGCTTTCCTCCGTAAAAGACGGAACTCAGGTTCGTTTACATTCCGGCTCGATGCAATGGAGTGAACATAAAAAGCGCTGGGTCTCGATTTTCGTTGAGCAGGGGGGCAGTTCTTTCCTGGGGGAGGTTTGGTATACGGAAGCACCTTCCCCGACAGGCCCTTGGAAAAAGGCTGTAAAAGTCATAACGCATGATCATTATACTTTTTATAATCCCAGACTGCATCCGGAGCTCCTTCCCCGGGATAGTACCTACTTATTGTTAGAAGGTTCCTATTCCAAACAATTTTCCGGAAATGAATATCCGACAGCTCGTTACGATTATAATCAAGTGCTCTATCGTGTAGATCTGGATGCGCCTGAATTAAAATCTGAATTGTTTGAATAGGAGCGTTTATTCATAAGTTGCGTTGCTGAGATTCTCCCTGTCGTGTAGTGATCAAAAGTGAACTGTTGTAGTGATCAAAAGTGGAATTTTATGGGGTTTTAGGGTTAAGGTTTTGAGCTAAAAAGAACGACTGGATATTTGGAAGACATGGGCTTATTGGCTAGAACAGAAAAGGAATTATCCACATGAACCAGATCCAAACACGGGT
>JAEEGH010022314.1_pt1 | contig 12991 bp, 6 predicted proteins | sample 9134181 | NCBI WGS metagenome assembly JAEEGH01 (sample SAMN16246544, study PRJNA631951) | gut metagenome | biome: gut microbiome; feature: rumen; material: DP-attached | host: Bos | place: Iran: Karaj | collected 2018-10 | reverse complement strand
AAGAGTGCGCCTTAGGCAGGTCGATGGGGTCGATCTTGGTATGCTGGAAAGTGGTCTGCGAGTTCCATCTTCTGGTGTTGAACGAGAAGCTAGCTCCGTTGCGCCATTCATGCCCGAAGGTGCTGTAGCGCGAATTGACGTTAGCCGTCCAGGGCTCCAGGTTCTCGCGGCTGATGATGTTGACGACACCCCCGACGGCATTCGAGCCGTAGAGCGCCGACGAGGCTCCCTTCACGATCTCGATGCGCCCAGCGTTGTCGAGGCTCATGCGGCTGTAGTCGACATTGTCCATCGTCTCGCCAGCCATGCGCTCACCATCGACGAGGAAGAGGACGGCATTACCGCCGAAGCCGCTCATGTTGAGCGATGTCTCCTGACTCATGGCGAAGCCGAACTCGAGTCCGGGAATCTCCTGAATCAGCATGTCCTGAATGTTGGTGGCATCGTTGATCTTGATGTCGTGGAGGGTGATGAGTCGCGTCACCACAGGGGCATCCTTCAGCGCCTTGGGCGTGTGCGAAGCCGTCACCACAACGGGTTCCAGCTCCACAGAGTCGCGGATATGATCCTGCGCACAAACACTCATAGCTGGCACAGCCAAAGCCATGCCAGCCAGAATAGAGGTCTTGATGCGAACAGTCACCACTTTACTTGCGAACTCCTGTAAAGGTTGTCTCCATCGCCATCGGCATATTGCCATACTTCAGCGAGAAGGTCACCACAGCGTTCTTGTCGCTGAACATGAGGGTGACGTCGCTCACGGTATAGGCCTTATCCTCGCCGCTGGCATTCTTCACGGTTCCGCTGTAAGAACCAACCTTGCCCGTAATCGAGTTGCCGCTCTTGGTCAGAGGGATATTCTTCACGGGGAAGGCGGGAATCGTCATCATACCGCCCATTCCCATTTCAGGAACAGTCATGTCGATAGATGTATCCGACACTTTGGTAAACTGGTAGGTCTTGGTATCATTAGACGACTCGTCGCCCATCACGATAACAATCTCATTACCAGTATACGAGCCAGCCACCTGAGTGGCTACGGGAGCCTCGGGCTCATCATCGTTATTACTGCTACACGAACTGGTTCCAAGCACGACTGCCACAGAAGCAATCATTGCAATCATTAAACTCTTGATTTTCATTTTATTCTATAATTTAGTTAATGTTTCAATTTTTACATTATTACATTTTTACATTTTTACATTTTCATATTATTTCAGCTGCTGCGCAGAATAGTCGTACTCCGATCCGTAAGCGCTGTGAGGGATACTGAAAATCAGCACCATGAACACGACAGCCGCGCAGACTACCCACTTGTTGTACTTCCACTTCATGGTGGCCAGGGCTGCCAGGAAGAAGAGAAACGACAGGAGCGTCTTATTGTCGGTCAGATCAGTTCCATAGGGGAATCCCGTCCACCAGGGGCCAAAGGCGGCATGCTGCACGAGGGGGCCGAAGACGAACCCTCCTACGAACATGATGCCTACGGTAATCTTCAGCCACTTGCCGTACGCCCTGCCCGTCACCACCAGCAGGAAGGTATAGACAGCCAGCAGCATGGCTCCGAACATCAGCAGAATGTGGGGAATCAGGATGCCTGCGGGCACATCGTTACGGAAACGAATCACGACAGGCTCATCCTTCAGATAGTCCTTACCGTCGACGGTCAGAAAATACTGCAGTTTGCCGGCTACGGGCTGTACGGGCAGAGCTGCCTGCCACTCACCATCCTGCCAACGGAAGTCGACGCTGGTATAGTCGTCTGACGTCGGGAATCGGCGGTAATGCAAACTCATGGGGACAGGTCCCGTGGGCTCTGCTCCTAACTCATGGGACCTGTCCCCGTGAGTTGGAAGCTTCACGATCTCATCATGCTGCACCCCACTACGGGGCAGTTTGATCTGGTAGCTCTCACCACGCAGTTCGACGGTTATTTTCTTGGGATAAGTAGGTCCCGTCATGCGCTGGTAGACACTCAGCGCGAGGGTAATGACGACAGCCAGGAGCCAATAAACGAACTTCTTCATCTGACAGGAGGTGTTAAGTGAACCTGAAACACGATGACCTCTTCGCCACGAAGCACCTTCACGGGAATCGTAGTGCCGGCCTTGAGCTCCGACAGGCGCTCCATATACTCATTGATATCGTTGACGGCCTTGCCATCAATCTCCTGAATGACGTCGCCGCTACGGATACCGGCATTATGGGCAGGCTTGCCAGCCACCACAATATCAGCTCGCAGACCGGGAATCGTACTGGCTCCCATGACATCGGGCATCAGTCCAAGGGTGACCTTGAACTTGGCATGCTTCATGGTCTGGGTGCTGGGCACATTGATGTAATCGGGCGTCTCGGGGAGAGCTGCCAGACGGGTTATCAGCTCCTTCGAGAAGTCGAGCGTCTGCTGCATACCGTCGTAATTCAACGTAGAGGGCACGTCGGCTGGCGTGTGATACTCCATGTGACCGCCCGTCGTGAGGAAGAGCACAGGGATATCGGCTGCCACAAACGAAGCCTGATCGCTGGGACCATAACCGTCGGGGATACAACTGACGCGCACCCCAGACTGCTGAGCCACATCCTCGACCATCGCCTTGAAGCCGCTGCTGGTGCCTGTTCCCGACACACTCATCGCGTGATCGCGCATGCGCCCGACCATATCTAAATTAACCATGGCCACGATGCCCTTCAGACTGTCAGGGAGATTGATGCGCCGAGCGTCGTCGTGCCTCATCCAGTCGAGGAAGAACTTCGAGCCTACCAGCCCCTGTTCCTCAGCTCCAAAGAAGGCGAAGATGATACTGCGGGGCGAGCGCATCTTCTTGAAATGACGGGCCAGCTGGAGTACGACGGCATCGCCGCTGGCATTATCGTCGGCACCCGGATGCACACCCAGCGTGTCGGGTCGGCGCGAGCCAGAGCCTTCTCCACCCATACCCAGATGGTCGTAATGCGAACCAACAACGATGTATTCATGCCTCAGCCGCTTGTCCTTTCCCGGAATCACGGCGATGATGTTATGAGTGGTGCGCTTCTCGTTCTTCCCGTAGGTGAAGTCGTGATAGTAACCCGTCTTTTTCTTGCCTTTGACAACGGGCTTGAGTTTCATGTTGCGCAGCTGACTGACGATAAACTCAGAGGCGAGTGTGTCGCCATGAGTGGCTGGGTATCGGCCACCCAACTCCTGCGACGCCAGATACTCTACCGTCTGTCGCATATCGTCCTGCCGCTGGGCTTGCACTTGTAAACCAAATGCAAAAGCGAAGGATAAAATCCATATATTCTTTTTCATAAACCCTACATATTTTCAAATTCGGCTGCAAAGGTACGACAATAATTTCGATTCCGCAATCCTCATTTATGATGATTTTGCTGGCGGGTGCTTTCAATATAGTCGCGCATGTTCTGGAGAATGTCCAAGTCGTTGTCTTTCACAAAAAAGATGTTGGCAACGCGCCATTCTCCGTCCTCAATCTTCATGAGCCAGCGAATGGGGATGCCCTTGATGGTGACGACATCCTTGACGAGGAACCTGGCCTCAGCCGTACTGTCGGGTTGCAACTTCACCTGAATACTGTCAGCCCCGATGGCACCTTCGTAGCAGTCATAGGTCCAGGCGTCGAGCGGTCCTTCATCACCGAAATCAAAGAATCCGCCGCACTCACATTCGCGGTCGATAGCAGCCACCTCATCGCGCACCTGTCGCCACTCCTTGGTGCCGAAACGGTTGTCTACGGTCACATAGGGCTTGTTCTCGTCGAAGTTCGTCCTCAACTCATTCCAATAGTCATACACGGCATTCACCTGCGCGATAACAGCGTCCTCATTGTACAACGTATCGCGCTCCATTCCCGGTCCGTCGAGGATCTGCCCCCTGATAAACCTACATCCTCCGAATGCGGCTGTCACACAAACGACAGCTACAAGAATAACGATGGTCATTTTCTTCATTTTTACTTTTCTTGATTAGTTGATTGATCTTGTTCTTTCAGAATTATCGGTACAAAATTAGGGCATTTACGCGAATAATAATTCTTTTTGCCGTCAGATTTAAGTGTTTTTATCATTAGTTTTTGCTACTTTCAAATAAAACCATTATCTTTGTGCCATAAATCGTATATACTAAATTGAAGATCAATTATGAAAACTTCTGCGCCATTATCAAAAGTTCAATATGGCCTCTACGTAGAGTGTGTAGCACACCAGGGAGAGGCATGTTATAATCTTCCTTATCTCTATGTGCTTGACGGCACGCTGGAAGAGGAAAAACTAAAGAAAGCCATTGAGACGGCAGTCGCTGCCCATCCCACGCTCTTCACCCGTATAGAACTGAATGAGCAGGGCGATCCCTTGCAGACCATCGACGATACCGAGACGTTTACTTTGAACATCGAACATGTCGACGACATCGAGGCTGAGAAGCAGCAGATGATCGTGCCTTTCGATATTTATAAGGACCGTCTGTTCCATATCCGTCTGCTCAAGGACGCGGAGCATTTCTACTTCTTCCTCGACATCCACCATCTTATCGGCGACGGCACCACGCTGAAGGTGATGCTCAGCGACATAGACAAGGTCTACGGCGGTGGCACCTTGGAACCTGAGGCGATGACGATGGCAGAGGTGGCTATTGCAGAGGCTGAGCTGCGCAAGACGTCGGCCTTTGATGAGGGCAAGCAATGGTATGCCCAGAACTTTGACTGTGGTGACTGCTTTACGCAATTGATGCCTGACCTGGAGGAGCCTGAGCACTCGGAGGCCAGTATGGTGCGGACACTCGATGTGGAGATGGCCGAAGTGGACGCTTTCTGTAAGGAGAACGGCATCTTCAAGAGTAATTTCTTTACGACGGTCTACAGTTTCCTGTTGGCTAAATATAATAATGAACAGGAGTCGCTGTTTACCACGATCTACAACGGACGTACCGACAAGCGTTTCCTGCACTCGGTGGGTATGACAGTCAAGACGCTGCCCGTCTACGCGAAGTTCGATAACGAGACGAAGGTGCTCGACTATCTGAAGGCTGGTCAGGACCAGATGAGCGGTGTGCGCCAGCATGAGGCCTACGCTTTCAGCGATGCGCTGAACGACCTCGGGCTGCAGAGCAACTCGATGTTTGCCTGGCACGGCATGATGTTTGCCGACGAGCAGCTGTGCGGCAAGCCGATGAAGACCATCCGTCTCTGCAACAGCACCCTGGAAGCTTCGCTCTACCTGAAAGCCTTTATCCTGAACGGCAAGTATCAGGTGAAAGCAGAATACAATAGCAACGAATATTCTGAGGAAATCATCCGTCAGTATCTGGAGAGCTACGAGGCTGTTGTCAAGGGATTCCTCACCCAGGAGTATCTCCGCGATGTGAATATTACAACCGCCTCTCAGATAGAGGTGCTCGACAGCTTCAACCAGACGGATGTGGACTATGATGACACGCAGACCATCGTCTCGCTGTTCCGTCGTCAGGCCAAGGCGACACCCGAAAGCATCGCCGTGGTCTATAAAGACCGGACATTCACTTATGCAGAGGTGGATGCCATCAGCGACCGTATTGCTGGCTTCGTAGCTGCCAAAGGGCTGGGCGCAGAAGATGTGGTATCCGTCTTGATTCCCCGTTGCGAGTGGATGGCTATTGCCTCGCTCGGTGTGCTGAAGGCCGGCTGTGCCTATCAACCGCTTGACCCCACCTACCCCAAGGAGCGTCTGAACTTCATGATGCAGGATGCCAGCGCGAAGCTGCTGATTGCCGACGAGGAACTGCGGAGCATCGTAGATGAATACCAGGGTGATGTATTGCTGACAAAAGACCTGCTGGCATTGCCTGCCGTCGCAGAGTTGCCCGCAGAACCCAAACCCGAGAGTCTCTTTATCCTGCTCTATACATCGGGCTCAACGGGTGTGCCCAAGGGTTGTCAGCTGATGCACAGCAATATCGTCTGTTTCTGTCATTGGTACCAGCGCTTCTACAGTCTGAAACCAAAAAACAAGGTGGCTGCTTACGCCAGCTACGGATTTGATGCCTGTATGATGGATATGTATCCAGCCCTGACTTGTGGTGCTACGTTGCATATCGTCCCTGAGGAGCTGCGTCTTGACCTGATTGCCCTCAATGACTATTTCGAGCAGAACCAGATCACCCACTCGTTTATGACCACGCAGGTGGGCTATCAGTTTGCTGCAAATATCGAGAACCACTCGCTGAAGTTCCTCTCCGCCGGTGGTGAGAAACTGGCATCCCTCAATCCACCAAAAGGTTTCAAGTTCTGCAATCTCTATGGTCCCACAGAGACGACGGTGCTCGTAACCATCTATACCGTAGAGCATAAGAAGAAGGATATCCCCATCGGAAGTGCCATCGACAATATGCACCTCTATATCGTTGACCCGCAAGGCCACCGTCTGCCTGTAGGTGCAGCGGGCGAGTTGTGGATCAGCGGCCCGCAGGTGAGCCGGGGCTACTTGAATCGTCCTGAGAAGACGGCTGAAGTATATATCGACAATCCCTTCACCGATCAACATAAGTTTGCGCGTGTGTACCGCTCTGGCGATATCGTGCGCTATCTGCCCTCCGGCGACATCCAGTTTGTAGGCCGCAGAGACGGACAGGTGAAGATCCGTGGTTTCCGCATCGAACTGAAAGAGGTGGAAGCCGTGATCCGTGAGTTCCCTGGCATCAAGGACGCAACCGTACAGGCCTTTGATGAAGAAGGTAGTAGCGGAGGTAAGTTCATTGCCGCCTATATCGTGAGCGATCAGCAGATTGACATCGAAGCCCTGAACAACTTCATCATGGATCAGAAGCCGCCTTATATGGTGCCCGCCGTGACGATGCAGATAGATGCCATCCCCCTGAACCAGAACCAGAAGGTGAACAAGCGCGCCCTTCCCATGCCTGAGAAGAAAGCGGCGGTTGTGGAGGAATGTAATGCGCCCATGAACGTCCTCGAAGAGGAACTGCATGAGATGATTGCGGGCATTGTGAACAACAAGGATTTCGGTATCACCACCGTTCTCGGCTATGCAGGACTGACCTCTATCTCTGCCATCAAACTCGCAGTCCAGATGAACAAGCGCTTTGGTGTCACCCTCGACTCGAAGACACTCGTGAAGAGCGGCACTCTGCAGAGCATCGAAAATGAGATCTTGAAGGCGATGATGTCGAGGAGTGAAAATGGTTCTGCCGCAGACAATTCTCACTCCACACTCCCCACTCCACACTCCACGACAACTCCGTTAAGCTATGCTCAGACCGGTGTCTACTTCGAATGTCTGAAAAATCCTACTTCGACGGTTTATAATATTCCTTATCTGCTCAGCTATCCTGCCGGCATCGAGGCTGGCAAACTGGCTGACATCGTGAAGCGGGTTGTGGAAGCTCATCCGGAACTGAGCATTCACTTCACCACAGAGGGCGATGCGATCGTTCAGACCTTAGCCGACAGTCTGCCTGTGGAGGTGCCCATCACGGAGATGAGTGATGAGGCGCTGGCGGCCTACAAGAATGAGTTCGTGCGTCCGTTCAACCTGCAGAAGGCACCACTCTATCGCTTTGAGGTTGTGAAGACCGAAAGTGGGGTCCACCTGCTCATGGATGTCCATCACCTCGTGTTCGACGGTGGTTCTGCCGATTTGCTGATTCGTCAGATTGGCTCCGCACTCGAAGGAGCGGCTGTCGAGAAAGAGAACTATACCTACCTCGATTTCGTCAGCGATCAGCAGAAGGCTGAGGACAGCGATACCTTCAAGTCTGCCCAGCAGTTCTTCGCAGAGAAACTCCAGACCTGCGAAGGAGCAAGTGAGATTCATGCCGACCTGCCCAAGACCGACCAGCAAGGCTTCATCGGCGAGGCTGTCTGTCCGACGGATTACGACAAGGCTGCTGCTTTCTGCCGTCAGCAGGAGATAACCCCAGCCCACCTCTTCCTGGCTGCCACAACTTATGTCATCTCACGTTATACCAACAACCGTGAGGTGTATCTCAGCACCATCAGTAACGGACGCTCGAATCTGAAGATTGCCGATACGGTGGGTATGTTTGTCAACACCCTTGCCCTCGGCCTGAAGGTCGACAACGTGACGGTGAGCGAATACTTGAAACAGGTGAGCGAGACCTTCGACGAGACGCTGCGCCACGAGGACTATCCCTTTGCCCGTATTGCTACCGACTTCGGTTTCATACCTGCCATTGCCTACGCTTATCAGGTGGGTGTCTTGTCGCAGTATACGGTCAACGGCCAGCCCATCCAGCAGGAACTGTTGGAACTGAATGTGCCTAAGTTTAAGATCAATATCAAGATTGAGTCGCGTGGCGTCGTGGTGCAGTATGACGATGCCCTTTATTCAGCCGCTTTAGGCAACGCGATAGCCGAGAGTATCGTGGCTGTTGCCGAACGGATCATCGCCCAGCCACAGATGAAGGTTCGCCAACTCTCCATCATCAGCAAGAGCCAGGAAGAAGAATTGTCGCATCTGCGTCAGACGGCTACAGGCGATGCTCCCTTCAAGTTCTTCCACGAGTGTATCAGCCATTTCGCTCAGACCCAGCCCGACCATGAGGCTCTGGTGGCCATCGATGCGAAGTACACTTACAAGGAGATGGATGAAGCCACAAATACCATTGCTGCCGCCTTGCATCAGCGTGGTGTCAAGGAGCGCGACCGAGTGGCCCTGCTGTTGCCGCGTACCAGCAGACTGATTCTCTCGCTCTTCGGTGTACTGAAGGCTGGAGCTGCCTATATCCCTTGCGATCCTGACTATCCCGCAGACCGTATCAAACTGATTCTTGAAGATAGTGAGGCCCGCTATATCATTACGACAGCCGACCGTATGGACAGCGTGCCTGCCGACAAAGCCATCAATGTGGAGGACCTGCTCAACGATCATTCCACATTCAACATTCCACCTTCCACAATTACTCCCGACGATCTGGCCTACCTTATTTATACATCAGGTTCCACGGGTCGTCCTAAGGGCGTGATGCTGCGTCACGAGGGTATCTGTAATTACCTCTACGGCCATCCAGCCAATGTCTTTGCCAATGGCGTACTGACGGATGCGGATCGTGTACTGAGTGTGACGACCATCTCGTTCGATGCAGCCCTGCAGGATATCGGTATGGCTTATTATAACGGCAAGACGCTGATTGTGGCTACCGAGGAGCAGGCCAACAACCCGCTCGACCTCGCCCAGCTCATTCAGGAGCAGCATATCAATATGGTGTCGGGCACACCATCCCGCTGGCAGACCTGGCTGACGAGCGATGACTTCTGCAAGGCCATATCGCAGGTGAAGATCTGTCGTGCTGGTGGTGAGAAGTTCAGCGATGCACTCTTGCAGCAGATGCGTAGCGTCACCAAGGCCCGCATCTTCAACTGCTATGGTCCTACGGAGATTACTGTTGCCTCGAACAACGCAGAACTGACCAACGCTCAGATGGTTACCGTGGGTAAACCGCAGTTGAACGTCAAGGAGTTTATTGTCGATGCCGATGGTAATGAGTTGCCTGTAGGTGTCGTTGGAGAACTGTATATTGGAGGCCGAGGTGTGGCACGAGGCTATAACAACCTCGACGAGATGACCCGTGAACGTTTTGTGGAGTATCACGGCGTAAGGATTTATAAATCAGGTGACTATGCCAAGTGGCTGCCAGATGGTAATGTAGTCATCCTTGGACGTACCGACCATCAGATCAAGCTGCGTGGATTGCGTATCGAACTCGGTGAGATCGAGAACGTGATGCTCTCCGTAGAAGGTATGAAGAAAGTGGTTATCATGATCCGTAAGTTGAATGATAAGGAGCACCTCTGTGCCTACTACACAGCCGATCATGAGATTGCACCCGATGCCCTGAAGGCTGAGATTTCAAAGCGCCTGACACAGTATATGGTGCCTACGGCCTATCTGCAACTGGCTGAGATGCCGATGACGCCTAATGGTAAGACAGATGTGAAGGCATTGCCCGAGCCACAGTTGGCTGTCAGTTCTGCTTACACCGCTCCTGCCAACGATACTGAGCGCACCTTCTGCGACATCTTTGCAGGTATTCTGCAGATGGACAAGGTTGGCGCAACTGATAACTTCTTCGAACTTGGTGGTACGTCGCTCGTCGTTACCCGTGTCATCATCGAAGCAGACAAGGCAGGGCTGCACGTGGCCTATGGCGACGTATTTGCCAACCCGACACCTCGCAAACTGGCTCAGTTGATTACTGGTGAAGTCGTAGAAGAAACTGCGGGAGCCAATGCCCCTGTTGCCAACTTTGACTATACGGCTATCAACAACCTCTTGCAGCGCAACACGCTGGGCTTCTTCCGTTCTGGTGAGCGCCAGAAACTGGGCAATGTGCTGATTACAGGTTCTACGGGCTATCTGGGTATCCACATCCTGAGAGAGCTGATCGACAGCGATGCCGAGAACATCTACTGTCTGGTTCGCGGCAAGACGCTGGAGAAAGCCGAGAGCCGTCTGCGCACCTTGCTCTACTACTATTTCACAGAATCCTTCATGGAGCTGTTCGGCAAGCGCCTGCATATCGTTCTGGGTGATGTGACGCAAGACCTCGACGAGAGTCAGAAGGTAGACACCGTCTTCAACTGTGCAGCCATCGTGAAGCACTTCTCAGAAGGCACGGAGATTGAGGATGTGAACATCGGCGGCGCCCAGCGTTGTGTTGATTTCTGTATCAAGACCGGGGCCAAGCTCATCCACATCTCTACCGCCAGTACCCGTGGCTTGTGGGCTGGTGAGATCAAGGGCGATGTCTACACAGAACAGCGCCTCTACATGGGACAGTTCCTCGGCAATAAATACATCTACTCGAAGTTCATGGCCGAGCGTCTGATCCTCGATGCCGTCGCCCTGCATGGACTGAGCGCGAAGATCATGCGCGTGGGTAACCTCGCTGCACGAAGCACAGACGGTGAGTTCCAGGCCAACTTCAGCACCAACTCGTTCATGGGACGTATCCGCATCTATAACATGTTAGGTTGTTGTCCGTATGCTATGCGTAATAAGCAGGTGGAGTTCTCGCCCATCAACGAGGTCGCACGTGCCATCTGCCTGTTGGCAACTACGCCGAAGGAATGTACCGTATTCCATCCTTACAATATCCACGGACAGTTCCTCGGTGACGTACTCTCTGGTTTGACAAAAGTCACGGGTGGTGTCCGTTTTGTAGAGCAGGAGGAGTTCCAGCAAGCAATGGACGTGGCTGGACAAGACCCACAGAAAGCCAAGCAGATGGCTGCCTTGCTGGCTTATCAGGATATGGCCCACGGACAGAAGACTGCCGATGTGAAGCGTGACAACGACTACACCACGCAGGTGCTGTATCGCTTGGGCTTTGCATGGTCGCCCACCTCATGGGACTACGTGGAACGCATGCTTACCGCTATCGGCGGCTTCGGATTCTTTGAGTAAACGATTTGCATATCAATATGATGGATCAAGCAGAAAGAAAAGCATTTAACAGCCAATTCTGGCGATTCCTATGGTCGGCTATCCTGATTGCCCTTTCCGGATGTCTGGGTAATGTCGTCGATGCGATTATCGTTGGTAATCTGATTGGTGAGGACGCAGTCAGCGCCATCAACCTGACGCGCCCTGTAGTACAGTTCATGTACACCCTGAATATGCTTCTTGCTACAGGAGCAGGTATATTGGTGGGAGTGGAAATCGGCAAGAAGGATATGTCCCGAGCTGCCTATTTCTACACCCTGTCAATGGCGGCATGTCTGATAGTGGGACTGTTGATTACAGCTGCAGGTCTGTTCTGTCCTGGTACTGTTACAGGCTGGTTGTGCAGCAATGCCCATCTCTTCCAGCTGACGTTCGAGTATTTGAGCATTATGCTGATTGGTGCCCCTGTATATATGATGATGTGGGCCCTCTCAACGATGGTGGGTGTGGATGGCAGTCCGAGACTCGTCTCTATTGCCATACTGATTGACAACGCCGTCAACCTGTCGCTCGATATCGTCTTTATCCAGTTGCTTGGCTGGGGCATCGGAGGCTCTTCAACAGCTACCATCGTAGGCCACGTGGTGGGTATTGTCATCATGCTCTGGCATTTCCGTTACAAGGACAACCACCTCAGGCTCATAGTCAGAAATGTGGGAATCAAATTACAGAAAGCATCATCACAGATCATCTCTCAAGGTGCACCGCTGGCTATTGCCTCTGTCTGTCTGACACTATTGCTTTACAATGCCAACAGCATTGTGCTGGGAACGTTGGGACGAACGGGTATTTTCGCTTTTGCCGTATGCATGAATCTCTTGCAGATCTACAACCTCTTCCTGGCTGGCGTCTGTCGTACCATCCAGTCGTTGGGTGCCATTCAGGTGGGCAAGGGCGACAATGAGGCTTTCCGCCTTGTACTGCGCAAGTCATTCTCGTTTATAACGGCGGCCATGATTCTAATCTGTGTCGTAGTATGGGTCGACCCGAATGTCATCTCACGTCTCTTCGGCGCCAACGATCCTGCTATTCTTGCCGAGAGTAACCATGCCCTGCGCATCTTCTCGTTGAGCTTCATCCCCTTCTGCTATATTTATGCTATCATGATTGTCTACAAGCTCTATGCCCATCATCGCATGGCCTTGTTTATCTCCTTCGCCCTGTCGCTGACGGTTATCCCTGTACTTTGGCTGGTATCGAAGTTCGCCCCTACCCTCCTGTGGTATAGCTACTTGATAGCTTACATCATTGAGATTGTAGCCATATTGGTTCTGCATCATGCGATGCATGCCAAGTTTGAGCTCCCTACAAGGAATTCGAAGAATGGTTAAGGATTGACTTGTTCGTGGCATAACTTAGAAGTGAAAAGTTAAAAGTGAAAAGTTAAGAGTGGGACAGCGCGCTTGGCCCGCTCACCGGAGATTTTCTCCGACGATGCAAAGGTACGACATTTTGAAAACCTGTTGACCAAAATTGACCAACATTGATCAAAGGTACGACATTTTGAAAACCTGTTGACCAACATTGACCAACATTG